>VYLA01000460.1_pt1 | contig 10021 bp, 8 predicted proteins | sample 5114381 | NCBI WGS metagenome assembly VYLA01 (sample SAMN12291789, study PRJNA351875) | freshwater metagenome | isolation source: freshwater lake | place: USA: Michigan, Gull Lake | collected 2011-08-08 | reverse complement strand
TATTTGCGTTCGAGCGGGGCTTTCGAAGCCGCGTCCTGTCCCCGACACCGAACGCATTAAAGATACGAAAACGTTGGATTACGCGTCAACCCCGCTTGACGCAAATACATTGTTATGCACAGTTGCATTCACGAATCTTAATTAGGTGGTCTTCATTGTAACTGTTATCCAGGATTTGTCAAACCCTAATGCTTTTAGAATTTGATTCTTGTCCAACGTGGTAGGTTTTTTTATTTTAATCACTAAACTTTTTTCAGGAACATCCTCAATAATCGTAAACTGTGAACCATGAGGTTGCCATGTAAAGCGATGTTCTCCAGTCCTTTTATTTTTTCCAACGAGATTGTTTCGAGTATTCCATTCCCAGTTATAGAGTTCGTGGTCGTAACGAATTGTATCAAATTCAAAAACTACAACTTCGGAAAGATCATTTGATTTAACGAGAACAACTGTCCGCAAATGCTTAAACTTTTCACGAATTGACGAAACTCGTTCATTCCAAATATCAAGTACGAGTTTACTTATAAGATTTGGATCTGCTTTTTGATCACTTCGCTCTCCAAAAGAATAGTTAGGCGAGTTACGACCAGAGATTAATCTTACTTTTTTCTGTGTTGAAGGTTTAGTTGCTTTAACTGTCTTTGCTCCCCAAGCTGTGTTGCCCATCACAACATCATCTAGTCCAACGTTTGATGGCTTCCAATCTGCTCCGATACAGTTTGCGAAAATGCTCTCCCATTCAGAGCCTTCTAAATCAGGTTTCCCTTTAGATGCAAGTAAATAGATTAGTTCTTTACCAAGTAAAAAAGGAAACTCTTTTGGGAAGTCGTTTAGTGGAAATGCTGAAACTGATTTATTAACAGTTCTTAGTTTTGGTGATTTATCTTTCTCCATAACGAACTTCGTATTCTCGTAAAACCGATGTCATGTCAAGTGTGGTCGCGACATACGGTAATAGTTTTAAAATAACAGCCTTAACTAAATTTACTGGAACTGCATTTCCTGCTTGTTTCCTTGCTTGTCCATCGGTCACAACTATTTTATAACTGTCTGGAAAGCCTTGTAAGCGAAACATTTCTCTTGGTGTTAACCGTCTTTCTCCGTTTACGAGTAAATAATTGTAGGATGCACCAGCACGCAAAGCACATGAATAAGGATAAGAGCAAATGTTACCTGCTTTGTTTTCGTGCCAAATGGAAAGTTTATAAGCAGACTTATGTTTGTCCTTGCGCTTTTGGGCAATGTAGTCTGATGCGTAATGCTTTTTATCAACCTTCTTTTCTAGAATTTCCGAAAGCGGTTTAAAAGGTCGAACAGGTAAAGGGTAACTAAACATTATTGGATCTCTATGTCCCACAATAATTACACGTTCTCTCTTTTGAGGAAGTCCGTAGTCCAACGCGTTCAGTACGGCAAACTGTACGCTATATCCCAAATCCTTTTCTAAAGTCTTTATGATTGTCTTTAAGGTTTTTCCTTCGTTGTGTCCAACAAGTTGCTTTACATTTTCTAAAATAAAAGCCTTAGGTTTTTTGTGTTTGATAATTCTAGCAATGTCGAAAAACAAAGTCCCTCTAATGTCATTGAAGCCTTGCATTTGTCCGATGATACTGAAAGGCTGGCAAGGAAAGCCCGCAAATAAAATGTCGTGGTCTGGAATGTCCTTTTCGTTCACTTTTGTTATGTCACCAAAAGGTCTGTGTCCGAAGTTTGCTTCATAGCTGTCTTGGCAGAAAGTGTCTATGTCAGACGAGAATACACACTCTGGAATAAGGTCATTCTCTATACATGCTCGATCCATGGCTGTCCTGAAGCCGCCAATTCCACAAAACAGGTCTATAAACTTTATTTTTTCCATCGCCACAATTTTAGTCCTCAAATTTAATATTCTCAAGGGTCTTTCCGAAGCCTAATTTTTCGGTCAAAAGTGCCAATTTGTCGGCTTGGACTGCTCCTTTTTTGCAATTGTGCATAACGCTAATATTTGCGATCGGGCGGGAATTTGAAACTGCGTCCTGTCCCCAACACCAAACGGAATAAAGATAACAAAACTTTGAATTACGCGTCAACCCCGCCTGGCGCAAATATATTGTTGTGCACTGGGGGGTTGCCGTCTACACTAATAAAACGAGGAGTTATTGTCGAACGTCATACTTTTGTAGTCCACAGACTCAAAGTTTGTTGTCAAATCTAATGCGTGAATTAAACCGTATAGTGTAAAAAAAGGTGTCACCAGTCAGCGAGTCATTGCAAAATTCCCCACGTACAGAACTTTAACCTAGTGTGACCAAATTGTCTGCCCAGAAGAGTCGTTAATTGAAATCTTGTCGACTGACATTTGATGGTAAAACTAATCTTTGTGAGTAACAAATCTCGCTCGTCCCATTGCAACTTTTTTTACTTTCATTAAAAAGAATCTGTTTTTAATGTCAAGTTATCTGTATTTTTCAATTTAACTTCAGTTTGCCAGAGTGTAGTTAAAAGTAATATTATCCATAATGATGCAGCACTAAGAATTGCTACTTTGCCTCCAAGAATTGTAAATAAAACAATCTGAATTATCACCGTAATTATCGAATACTTAAATAGCAGATTGGATGAATATTTATTTGCAAATATCCAAGATTCTTTTGAAGACATTGATCTCTTAGTTCGATAACCAATTATCGAGTTAATATCTGTGGGGTAATTTTTCTTAAATAAATACGAGATCGATATACAACTCATTAGAAAAATAATGTTAAAAATAATTAGGATTGTTTCCATAGTTTTAAAGATTTAATGTTTGTAAAATTGTAGTCCGATCTATAATCCGATAAATATAAAAGTAGGGCAGCTGCCATTGTGAAGTAAAATGAGATTAATCCATGTATCAGTATAATCAAAAAATGAAAACATAAACCCGACAATAATAACGACTTCCTTCGTAAGCTATCAGGCCGAAGTAAAATGGCTGAGAAGAGTAACAATTCTAAGAGAATTACCCCCCAACTAATGATGACAACTAAAAAGTTATTTGATAGTATTGATACAATAAACGGCTTAAGGTACTCTGCCGCTCCATGATAATGGTGAGTAAACCAATAGAAAGTTGCTGTGCCATTAATCCATTCCTCTACTTTAAATTTTGCCACAGCGGCATGGAGATATATAACACAGACCTGAATTCTTATCAAAAAAATAGAACTCCATGCTGTTGAATTAAAAACCGAACTTGTTTTATCTCTATTAGATTTTTGCCAATGCCACTTTCTATTGTCTAACAAAGTAAGTGGTACTAACAATAAAGATATAACTGAATTTGCCTGGTCACCACCATCAATTACGGAGCATGCTGAAAAGAAACTAAAAGATACATACCAGTGCAATAGGCCAGTAAAGCGAGGATAGATACCAATAATAACGAGGAATAATATTATTAATGAGATTAGCCTTGCTGCCTCAATTTGGTTTGAAAGAAGATTAAATAAACTAATGTCTACAAGATTAGATATGCCAATTTTTGTTATCTCTGAAGACGACATGAATAATGTCTCAGTGCTGTTTGATATCAAAGTTAGAAATGTCCCTAAAGCCAAAATAGACCTAGACAAACCATAAACATTGTTTACCGGATTAATTTCCAATAACTTTGAATAGGCATTGTTAATATCTTTGGCAAGGCTAATCAACATGAATTTTACAATATTTGAACGGCATCTTAATATCGTAGTATGATCTACTCCACGCCCAAGGAATTGGTTCCTGTGAAATCAATAGAAAATCACCAACACAAAAAGGATTGATGTACTGATTTTTAAAATTATACGCACTTTCAGGATCGCAGTCAGAAATACGTTTTGATGGACAATCAATCCACAAAGAATCGGGTATTTTTGAAAATATTTGTCCGAATTCTATATTTTTTCTCCTCGAAATTCGAGAAAGTCCAAATAGATACTCTGGCTCACTACCACTTTTATTGACTAACACATACCCTTCAACTGTTTTACGATATATCAAAGTTTGCAATTCTCGCGGGTTACGAGTGAAAAATCCCCACCCTTGAGGCAATAACGTAAATACCAGATTTGATTCCTTCTGCGAAATAGAAAGTGGATTGTATTCTAAAGAAGAAAGTAAGGAGTAAGATGAAACACTTCCCACGAATACAATCGGTATCAAATAAATGAGGATATTTCTAGAAACTTTATTCAATATCAGCAAAATTCAATGTAATTTCATTTATTAGCATTTCTTGTTGAAGGGTATTTTCAGCAGAAATTCGTCTATTAGTTGTAACCTCTGCCGCAGTCCAAATCCAAGCACCTGCGTATACTGCAACGGCTACAGCTGCAGCCACGCTTACTGCAACTGCGACACTTTGAACTGCAGCAAGATATATCCATACAACACATACTGCCACAAGAGAACAGGCTTGAGTCCTTGATGATAAACTTTTACCATTTTGTGTCTTTTCCTTTATTAAATTATCAATCTGTCTCATTTTTTCAATGTTGACATTTCCATCATTACTTATTAACCCATCAGTGTTAATTTTCTGAGATAAACTCAAAGCTTCTTGATAGTACTCAGAAACTGTTGGCGATTTAAATAAAGAAGCGTACAATAGCTTTGTGCCTTTGTCTAGTATATTCTTTACTTCCAAATGGTCACCACTTTCAATTGCAATTTTAAACTGATTAAAGAAATCACCACTCTCACTTTTTATTACTAACATTACTTCACTGACAATGTCCTTGTATTGCTGCATTGCGTTTAAATCATTTTCAAATGGAAATTCTTTCTTTATTTTGTTGAATAAAGAAATTTTATTTGCAACTTCTCCTTGCATGAAAAAGATACCTCTAAATAACTCTTCTCCAGAATAAGATAACTTAATCCTTTCGTTGGATTGCTGGCAGCTTGTTGAAAATACCAACAATGCAAAAATTAAAGGAGTGGTAACAAAATAGTTTGAGGAGGCTTTCCTAAAATGCTTCATAAATTTGTTGGTTTGGTTTTGAATCAAATTAAGGAAGGAAATATTCCTAAGTTTGCATTTTATACATTATCAAATCATTAATAAACATTATCGGATGTGGCGGGCTTTTGAAACGCCAACCTGTCCCACGTGGAGGAACTAAGTTAAGAAAACTATTCTTAATCGCAACACCGTACCCCGCCATATACGATACATCTTGTTGTGGGTTCGTGGCCCAACTCTAACTTTTTTGAGTCCGTGATTTAAGCCGGTCGTTAATTAAATCGTAGAGTTCATCAAAGCTACAAATCAGCGCAACACTCGAAAGAGATGTCGGTGTGCCTGTTGTTTTATAATTACCCCACATAAGTCGCTTCGTCACATTACTTTTTGCCTCATTTATAAAATTTTGAGGGTTGTCGAGGTCGATAAGAACAAAACCTGTCCCCAAAAAATTTGTTTTTCGAATTCCTTTTATTATGTCCCACGGAATAAGTTGTCCAGAAGCAGCACTAGAATTATCTAAAATCCCGTCTCGGTCAACCACAAGTGCAGGTTTGTCGTCAAAAAACATTTTAAAAATAAATGCTCCGCATATTCCAAAAAAAAATAGTCCCATTGAACCTACAATTCTAGGAATCCATACGTTCAGTCTCTCATACTGGTCACCGTATATTATTAGCCAAGTCGATACAACGACAAAGGCGGTACACCCCAAGAATGACAAAACACTTTTAGTTTTGCTTCGTTTAATTTCTGTTTCTTCAGTGGTGCGCTTCCGAAGCCGCGTCCTGTCCCCGACACAAAACGTTGAACGAAGATATAAACTTTGGGCTACACCTCACCGCACCATTGAAGAAACATTTTGTTAGCAACATGTGCCCTTCTTCTCTAAGCTTTTAAGTCAGTCGTTAATGTGTCGCAAGGTGTCAGGTGATAGAATTGATTGTCACGGTACATGGTTGTCCGTTTATTATTCATTTGTTCTTTGTCCCCGAAGCTTGGTTATGAAACTGTACGAGCGCGGGGGGGGGCAACCTCGTAGAATCTTTTAGTTTACTCTTACTAATCTGTCCAGTATTGGTGCGGGGGTGCGGCACTCTTGGCAAAGGCTTTGGATTGTGCGGTTGTATGTGTGGCCTTTGGCAAGTGTGCTGCCTGAGTCGGCCTCACTGTCTGGTTAGATATGCCTAAATCTGCTCAAATTCGAGGATTGGTTGGGAAAATTGAAGTCGCGAGTGTAAACAAATTGAACGTCAGGCCGCCTTTTTTTTGGCTCTTTTGGGCTTTTCTTTAGTAAACAAATCTGCCGTATATTTTTCGTAGAGTTCAAACAAGAACTCCATGCGCTTTGCCTCGGATGAAAATGGCAGGGGTCGATAGCAACTGTCAATAAACTTATCTAAATCTTGATGCGCGCGAACTAAATCGGTTGGCATAGTCAGTGGATCATACAAGTCGGCCAATGAGCTATCTGGATAACGCATACGCACTTTTAGTATCTGTTCTGCTAATTTTTCAACTCCTTGTATTTTTTGTTTCGGTAGGTCTTGCGGCCATGGAAAGTTATTGTAAACAATATCCTTGGAATAACGAAAGTCACTTTTTAGTCTACCACAAATAAATTTAACCCAAGCCATGTGCATGGCAGAAGTTAAAATACCAAAATGATAAAGGCTTCCGTTTGGAATGGACATGCAAGTATCACTTACAATTGAGTTCTTATCGAAAAAACCCATTGGTATGTATTGTCTATTCTCTGAGGAAACTCGTGGCACAACAATAAATGTGTTTGGCTGATTTTTATCTCTAAACAAGGTTGGGGTAGACGCAAACTTACGCGTAGACGGTGCCACACTGGCTAAACGAAATTCTTTAACAAGCTCTACTCTTTTTAAGACTTCGGGTAGTTTTTTTAATTCGCTTGGCTCTGCATTTACTAACCAAAGGCACCATCTTTTTTCACCATTAAGAAATTCGAATGCGGATATCAATGGCTTAATAAATTTTTTGGCGTCTGGCTCTACTTTTAGAAACTCTTTCTTTTCGTCATCTGAAAGAAGTAGGTGGCCACCATCTAAAGGCATATTTCCAAAACTCATTTTCGGAACATTGCAAATAGGATTAGACTTCTTCTCTATAAGTAAGTCTTTGGCATCAACCAAATATGGATTAATGTTTTTAGCCTTGATCTCGTGCGCCTCGCCTTTAATATCTTCGTATTCAAAAATACTTTTATTTGAAGTGTCAAAGCTCGCAAAGCCTATTATTACACAATAAACCGCTGCGTTTCCTTTCGCTTCGTTGCTCCACTTGAAAGTGCGGTGTGCAAAATGAATCTTGATATTGTACTTATGCAACATGTGCCCCCACAAAATACTTGTTTGTTCGCCCTGTACAATAGAATTAGTTGATACAAATGCCACTTTGATGTTTGTATTCTGGATATACTTTGCAGCTTTTATGTACCAGCCCGATACATAGTCTAACACCCCGCTTCCTTCAGCATCTTCAAATTGTTTCACAATTTGGTCGCGCTGTGATTGCTTCATTATTTTAGAGCCAATAAAGGGAGGATTGCCTAAAATGAACGATAAATTCTTCTTTGAAACGATGCCTTCCCAATCCTGCTCTAAAGCATCACCGTGAACAATGGTTGCAGCTTTCTTCAATGGTAAGCGCACAAAGTATTGACCGAACTCGTTGCTGATTGCCATGTTCATCTGATGATCGATCAGCCACATTGCTACCTCTGCTATCCGTGCGGGGAATTCTTCATACTCAATGCCGTGCATCATGTCAACGTCCAGCAAAATAATTTCTCGAACGTCTAACACGCCTGTTCCTTTTTTATTCAAGGCCCTCAATACTTCAATTTCTAACAGGCGCAGTTCGCGATAGGTTATTACCAAGAAGTTACCGCATCCGCACGCAGGATCAAGAAATTTTAATTGGCTGAGTTTCTTTTGAAATTCGGGTAGCTTATTCTTATTAGTTTTGATCGCTTCAAACTCCTGCCAAAGTTCATCGAGGAATAACGGTTTAATAAGTTTGAGTATGTTTTTCTCGCTTGTGTAGTGTGCCCCTAAATTTCTCCGTTCGGTCGGGTTCATTACGCTCTGAAACATTGAACCAAAAATGGCGGGGGAGATTTTGCTCCAATCGAGGTAGCAACATTCTAGTAAACTGTGCCTCATCTTGGAGTCAAAGCTTGCGCTTGGCAACGATTCTTCAAACAATTTTCCGTTTACATAAGGAAAGGCGTTAAGCTGTTCATCAAGATTTTTAAACCTCTTTTCAATTGGGGTATTCAGTACCTGAAATAGCTCTTGAAGTTTAGCCGCTAAATCGCTTCCATCCTCTGACGTACGTTGCTCAATGAATTCCTGAAATTGTTGTTTCTCAAATATTGTGGTGTCCTCTGCGAATAGTAAAAACAGAATTCGGACAAGGTAGATTTCCAATGGGTGACCTTCATAGCCGATTTCTTTTAATCGGTCGTGCAGCTTACCCATCAATTCCGCTGCCTTTATGTTTACAGGGTCTTGCTCTTTGTATGTCCGCTTTTGATAGCCTGCTATAAAACCGAAGTGTTGAATGTTGCTGACAAAGTCTTTCAGTTTAAACTCTATGACTTTTGCTTCTTCGAGGTCGTGAAGTCGAATTATATCAAAGTCAGATACAAGAATGTACTTGGGTAGTTCATGTTGCTTTATTCCATGCAGATAGTCTTTTGCTTGCGTGAATGCTTTGTCGAGGTTTTTGCCCCGACTTTTCATTTCTATAACTAATGTTCCTTTCCAAAATAAATCGATGTAGCCATCATGCTCGTCAAGTTTCAGTACTCGCTCTTCAAAGGTTGCTACCCTTTTTCGACTTACACCAAATACGTTAAAGAACTCTATTAGAAATGGCTTTGCATCTGCTTCTTCATTTTGAGTGTCTGCCCATTCTTTTGAGAATTTAAGAGCCCGATCTTTGATCTCGTTCCAGCTTAATGCTGCCATACGGTTTTTTCAATTATATGGCCAATTTAGTTAATTATGGCTACTCTTTATACTTTGGGGGCGGGTGGGTTTGGCTCTTGCAATTGCTTTGGTGTCGCGGTGGCATGAGCGGCAATGACAAGTGCCAAAGGCGTGGGCGAGAATCTTTTTAGGTTGCCGTGCGGTGGGGAATTTTTAGACGATTATTTGTTCGTCAGCCGAGTCCAGTCCCAGTTTTATTTTTCTTTTTTCAAGTCCCAGGTTGTCTAAGGAAACGTCAAGTTGTCCCCGTGGAGATACTTAATAGGTGGGATTGTCAAACGTTGTTTTATTGTCGTGGAGAATTTGTCGGGTGGCACGGAAGGGCATTGTTGCTAACGTTTGTGTTTGCGATGTGGCCGGCTTCCGAAGCCGCGCGCTGTCCCCGAAACCCAAACGTTGAACGAAGATAACACTTATAACTTGCACTTCACCCGGCCATAGCGCAAACATACTGTTAGCAACATGTGCCCTTCTTCTCTCAACTTGTAAGTCAGTCGTTAGTGTGTCCTCAAGGAGTCAAGTAATAGAATTGATTGTCACGGACATGGTTGTCCGTTTGTTATTCATTTGTTCTTTGTCCCCGAAGCTTGGTTGTGAAACTGTAAGAGCGCGGGGCGCAACCTTGGAGAATATTTTAGTTTGCTCTTACTAATCTGTCCAGTATTGGTGCGGGGTTGCGGCACTCTTGGCAAAAGCTTTGGATTGTGCGGCTGGATGTGCGGCCTTTGGCAAGTGTGCTGCCTGGGTCGGCCTCACTGTCGGGTTAGATATGCCCAAATCTGGTCAAAGTCGAGGATTGGTCGGGAGAATTGAAGTCGCAGTAGCAAGAATTCTACTCATAAGCAAGAAAACTAGTTGCGGAAGCTCCATTTCTAAAGTAGGTCGGGAGATTTATAAATAGTCCAATTGGTTCTACTGGGAATATTGTGATGGAAATAGTTGCAATTTTCCGTAGTGGAACAAAATTGCTGTTCTGAAGTTTTCAGGTTTTCTAAATCCTTTGGCGATACTTTTTAGTTCTTGTATCGCC
>VYLA01000209.1_pt1 | contig 10068 bp, 10 predicted proteins | sample 5114381 | NCBI WGS metagenome assembly VYLA01 (sample SAMN12291789, study PRJNA351875) | freshwater metagenome | isolation source: freshwater lake | place: USA: Michigan, Gull Lake | collected 2011-08-08 | reverse complement strand
AACAACCAATTTGAGACGAGCAAAAGCTATTGGTAATGTTTTATTGAATGAGGGTGAAGGGAATTTACCTGAATCCAGTGTTGTTAATGTTTCACAGGTTTTCACGGTTGATAAGCGTCTTTTAACGGAGTCTATCGGAAGACTTTCTCGGGAAAAAATCAAATTAATTATTCAGGGAATTAAGTTGGTTATTGAACCTCAAGAACTGGAATAGTGTTGAGTTATAATAAGGATTTAAGAAATCTGTTACACAGCTATATTTCTTTTAAGATAGGATTGAAACACAGGATTAATAGGAAAATAGGACGAGGTTTCTGATGGTAATTTATCCACTAAACAACGTCGCACTAATGATTGAATTGTTTGCCAAAATTCAGAAGTAGATAAGTCAATATTAGGAGTTTTGGGAAAAGTTTTTACTGCTTCAGGTTGATTAGCTAACCAGTGAATCACCTTTTTTTCTGCTGCGGATAAACGCTGTAAATGGGATTCAATTAAGGTTTCTATATCCCCTAAATAAATTTCATCTTGCATTTGCTCTAAAAATAAAGAAACATCACCATTAAATAGTTCTACAATAGTTGATGTGATAATATTTAACCAGCTAGGATGACCTTGATAAAGGGTAATTAATTCTGACCATTTTTCCTGATTTTTTAAGCTATATTCTTGGAAAATTTCTTCAGCTTGAGAATCTAACCCTTGAAGATATAAGCTTCTCAAGTTATCTGATTTTAAAGTAATAAATTCTCTCGGTTGTTCCCAACTGATTAAGATTAGACAACTTTGATGAGATGTGGTAGCAATTTGCTGAAAAAATTTATGATAATCCTGACAGTCGGTTAAATATTTACCTGCTAATTCACCCTGTTTAAAAATATTCTGTACATCATCAAGAATAATTAAACAACGATAGGAGCTTAGATAATCTATTATATCAGGTAACGGGGTTGATAGAGATTGGCTGAAAAACTGTTTTAGATCATCTTTGAGAGCGATTAATTGAGGAATATTTTCCAGACTGCGATAAATAATATAATCAAATTGTGGGGCAATTTCTGAAACTAATTTAAGGGTTAAAGCTGTTTTCCCAATTCCACTTAACCCATAAATAGTAATTAATCGAGTTTTATTATCTAGCCACTCTTTTAAGGTTGATATTTCTAAGTTACGTCCATAGTTATACCTTAATTCCGGTGCTTTTGTTAAGTCAATTATGGGGGATTTATTATTATATAAAGAATATGATCGGTTTTGGTTATCGTTAGTCGTTTGAATAATTTGACCACCAATATTGATGTTATCAATTTGTAACAAACAACTCCCCGAATGACAAGTTTTAGAAACCCGATATTTTCTTTCTAACTTGGATCGTAAATTATCTTTATTAACATCTTCGTCTAATACCTTACCCAACTTTTTCCATAAGTTAGCAGCCTCTTTTTTAATATGAGATTCACTGCAACCATTAAAAGATTGAGCAATTTGCCAATATTTTTGACCTTGCCAAACCCCTGTCAAGATTGCTTCTTGTACTGGTGTCAGATGAGACTCCACTTTCTCAAACATTAAATCATCAATATCTTGTAGAATCTTATCAATATTAGTCATTTGGGTTTAAAAAATTAGAGGGTTAATCCAATATATTATACCAAACGGGACTAAGACTGTACCATAACCTACCTATAAATTGTGTACCAAAGCCTACTTTGGTACTAAAATCAAACGCTACAATATTGAGATGTTAGGTAAATCAAGCTAATTAGTCCTATTTGCTTGCTAGATTGTCATCATAGCCCATTTTGCGGTGACATGATCATCTTTTCCCTTTCAAAAATCAATGAAGTAATCTTTAAGTTATGTATCAAGAACTACTGAGTAGAGCCAACCCTGGATTTATCCTGATTATGATTGATCAGTCAGCTTCAATGTCAGATAAATACGCCAATTCAAATAAAGCAGAGTTTGCCGCATTAGCCGTTAATCGAGTCATCGGAGAAATTATTACAGCTTGTTCATCGGGTAATGAGATTAAAGACAGATGTTTTGTGGCGGTGGTTGGCTATGGAGCAAGTATTAATATACTATTTCTAGACAAAGCCTCAGAGTTGGCTAAAAATCCCAATACAACAACCCTTAAGAGAAAAGTCTCTGATGGTGCAGGTGGGTTGGTTGAAGTGGATGAAGTAATGCGAGTGTTTGTGAACCCGACTGCAAGTAATGGAACACCAATGGCTGAAGCCTTTAAACAGGCTTATAATGGGGTAGAAAAATTTATTTCTAATCATCCCGATAGCTTTCCACCCGTTGTTATTAATATAACCGATGGAGAACCTAATGATTTTAATGCTGCTACTACTGAAGCGAAAAAACTAGCACAACTTAAAACAAGTGACGGTAACGTGATTGTTTTGAATGCTCATATTTCTAACGCATCAGCAGGGAAAATAGAGTTACCTAGTGACAATGCTGGTTTTAGCAATAATAAATTTGCTAACTTTTTGTTTGATATTTCCAGTGTGCTTCCTGATCCTCTTGCTGAGAGTGCCAAAAATGCGGGTTTTAATGTTCAACCTAATGCCAGAGGTTTTATCTTTAATGCTGATGCTGAAGCACTGATTAAACTTCTTCAATTTGGTTCTCAAGGAGCATTACGCTAAAGTTATTGTCATTAATTATGGAATCTCATCATAAAGTTTCAGTCATCCGTCGGTTCAGTGATAGAACTCATAAAGAGATGGAAACCATTAGCGGTTGTCAAGATAATTTTAGCTATAATGAAGCTAAGAATTGTTTTGCGATCGCCGATGGTGCAACTCAATCATTTTACTCAAGTATATGGTCAAAACTTCTTGTTGATTATTTTTGTGAAAATCCCCAGATTGATAAAAACAATTGGCAAGAATGGCTTGAACTAATTCAGCAAAAATGGTTAGAAGAAGTTAAAGCAGAATTAGAAAAAGCAAAAAGCGGTAATAATTTTGCTTGGATTGAGATTTACAATGGTTTGGAGCGTTCTAAATCAGCAACATCTACCTTTATTGGGTTACAATTTATTGAAAATCAAGCAAAAATCTCAATTGTTGGCGATAGCTGTCTGTTTATTTTTCAGGGAAATCAATTAATTCAAAACTATTTATTGAAAAAATCAACGAATTTTAATGATAGACCTGGATATTTTGGAAGTCGCTCTAAAAATAATGATGATTATGAGCCAAAATTTTTAGACATCGAATTAAAATACAAACAACATTCAGATAAGCTTTATTTTGTACTAGCAACTGACGCTCTAGCTGAATATATTTTTAAATATACAGAACAGCAAAGGGATATTTTAACAACTTTACTTGGAATTGATTCACAACAGAACTTTGAAAAATTTGTAGAATATGCTAGACATGATGACACAATAAAAATGAAAAATGATGATGTCACTTTAATGATTTTAGAAGTCAGGGATCGTGAAATCGTCAGTCCGTCTATACAACCCATAAAACAAAATCAAGGAGATTCTCCTGTCATTTCCTCTTCAAGTGATGGAACTGAACAGCATTCTAAAGAAGATAAAAACAATTCTTCAAAAGTAGAAGGAAAACCTCAAGACAATACTTCTGATCAAAAGTTAGAAGATACTTCTGGTTTTGCCAAAATAATATCCAATCTACAAACATTCTTAAAACCTCTGCTATCTTTAACCATGACGCGCCGCAATTCGAGAGGAGTTTCTTCTTCAAGTCCTCAAGGGAGAAAAGAGAAACCACCCGTAATTAAAGGAATAGATGGAATCCGTAATCTTCTCCTTGTTTTTATTCCTTTAAATATACTCTCCACTGCGACCATATTATATTTTATTTCTCAGACAGCTAACAAAATAGATAGCATAAAAAATGAACAATCAATCAATTCAAATTCATCCAGTCGAGTCACTGAATATAAACCTAAATATATGAACCTTGAAAAAGGAAATAAAATCTACAAAGATAAAACTTTTCAAGAAATTATTATTCCTGCTTTATCTGACTCATCTCAGGTTTTAATTTTAGAAGAAGGAGACAAATGGATTAAATTTCAGATTGATCTTTATGCTAATCAAGAAATATTGAATCAATGTTCTACTTGTGCAAACAATGAAATAGAAATACAACCCAATACAAATCTGAGAATCTATCCTGGTGAACTTGAAGGGGGTGTTTTTGGACAATTAAGCGAACCATCAAAGTTTGAAAAACTTAAATTTGATTCCCTTCCCAATTGGTCTAAATTTACATTTGTGGGGTATATCAAAAAATGAAATATCCGCTTAGAACTGACTATGAAACAGTCGTAAAATACCCTGATAGATTTATATACGATGGTATTTTACAAAAAGGAAAGCCTGTTAAGCAAAAGCAAAATCAGAACTTTTTACTGTCTCATAATGGCGGAAAAGCTGTTGTTTATGAAATTCAAACTAATCCTAAAAAATATGCCCTTAAATGTTGGATAGAAGATTTAGGAGATCTAAAAATTCGTTATAAGGCGATTGATGCCTATCTTCAAACAGTTCAACTTCCTTATTTTGTTGATTTTGCTTACCAAGAACAAGGAATTTTAGTCAATGGACAAAGATTTCCCATTATTAGAATGGAATGGGTTGATGGTATTAGCTTTAAAGACTTTATATCTAATAATATTAATAACCCAACTTCTATCCGTAACTTTGCCGAAAAATTCTTAGAAATGGTTAAAATTCTCCATCAAAATAATATTTCTCATGGAGACTTACAACACGGTAATATTATGGTGCGTAAAAATGGTGATCTATGTTTAATTGACTATGATAGTTTATATGTTCCTCAATTAAGCAACGCAACCGACAATATTAAAGGACTCCCTGGTTATCAACATCCTAACAGAAATAAGTTATCTAAATTAAGTCCAAAAGCTGACTATTTTTCAGAAATGGTGATTTATTTATCATTGCTTGTTCTATCAGAATATCCCAACTATTGGCAACAAATACAACAAGAAGAAAGGCTACTATTTTCCGAAAAAGACCTAATTAAACCTAATTCATCTAAGATTTTCAAAGAACTTAAAAATCTTTCTCCTGAGATTGTGTATTTTACCCAAGAATTAGAGAAATTTTGTCAACAATCAAATATTGAAAACCTACAAACTCTTGAAAATTTAGTTAACAATTACACAGGAGTTAAATGGAGTTTTGTGCCTCCTACTAACCCTATTCCAATCGTTACTTCACCTGTTCCTGTAGTTAATAATCCTACTAATTGGGGTTTTACATCTAATAATTCTACTCCATCCCCATACCCTCCTCCCTCAAGTCAAGGATGGGATTTTTCAACTACCAGTCCAAAAAATACAACATCTTCAGATCCCTGGACAAAATTTGAAACCAATTCATCAAGTGCTTGGGATAAATTTGACACGGGTAAAACACCACCTCCAACAGATTGGGATAAACTCACTAAACAACCTCCAAAAGAACGACCAGTACCTATTCCAGATGAAAACATTTGGGATAAATTTGATAATATTTGGAATAAATTTACCACATCTATATCATCTATGTGGAACAAAATTTTGAACTGGTTTAATTAGCTATCCTGAGAGGGGGACAAGCGAGCTAGAAGGTAGATAAGCTAAACGGCTTTTACTTCGGATCACCGATATAGACTCCAAAAGGGTTATAGCTATTGGATCATGCAGGTTAAGCGCCGTTTAGCTTAGGGCAAGCGATATAGCCCTTTGTCCCCCTCTCAGGCTACGGACTACTGATTAACTAGAAATTTGAGAAAAGATTAATAAAGGGTTTTTTATTTTTCCAGCGATAGGTATTAAAATCTCGATTATCAATTGATAAGATACGTCCATTTCCTAACTCTTCTGCTAAGATAACTAGGGAGGCATCGGCTAAGTCCATTGGCAGACTTTGATATTGTTTCATAAGGTCTTGAATTCTTTCTAGATGAGTATTTTCAAGGTGAAATAATAGAAATTTTTGGGGATGTCTCTCAAATACGTTCATTAATTTTATTTGTTTTTCAACTCCTGTATAGAGATTTGGAGAACGTTGTAAAAGAAGATGACAACTTTCTGTTAAAACACACCAAGTTGTAATTAGGGGTTGAGAAGAATACTGTGCTAAGGTTTGCTGTGCTATTAGATGATATTGATCTTTATTGTTAAATAAAGCCACCCAGAACCCAGTATCAACGATGATCATATTTAGCTTTTAATCCTTCTTTGAGAACGGATTTATAATTAGTAGAAAGGTCTGATTCTGCACTAATACAACCGATTAATCCAGATTCTTTTAAAATGTCTAGGGTACTTTGAGCTTCAGGGTTTATTTTTGCTGCAATCTCTGGCTTTTTTGCTAAAGAATAGCGTTTTTTTAATAACTCAATAAAATCAATCAGTAAGTTTTGTGCTTCTTCAGGTAATTGGTTAATATCTTGTTGAATTTGTTCTAAGTTAATCATTAATTTTCCTCCGTTAAGGTTTTTAAACAGGCTGCTAATCTTTAAGCAACATAACGAATAATTTTGACTTCTGCTACCGTCGGTTGGATTGACCCAAGGAAACTAAAGTAGGTTGGGTTGACGTAAGGAAACCCAACTATAGATCCAAGGAAACCCAACAAAAAGCAATGAGAGGAGGAGAGCGCCGATTCAGACGGATTTAGGTGTTGGGTGTTGGGTTTCGCTTCTCCTGACATTTAAACCTCCTTATTTGTTTCCGACTGTCCCCTGTTACTTAATCGATTAATATCAATTCCAATGCTTGATTAAGAATTTTATTTTTATCAATCATAGCTTCAATTTCTTCTGGTTGACATATACCCTCAAAAGCTTCTAATGCCGCTTGTCTTAAAGCTGAAGAATAAGCATCATCTAAGGTTTCTTTTAATTCTTCTATTGTTAGATAATTTCCTCCGGTTTTACGTCGTTGATTAATGCGTTGAATCTGTCGAACAGAATTAGAAATAGAGGTTTCCCATGAGCGGGTACTGCGTTTTTCTGCTTGCTGTTTAATCAGATGTAATAAGACAATAATGCTAAAGCTAAAAATCTTATTGAGCTTATCATCCTTACTCATTTCTGTCATTTCCTCTACCAAGATCAAGGCATCGGGAATATTGCCAGCTAGTAATAGATTTTTTAACTCTAATAATTCTTCCATTTTTTGCCTTTTTTTACTGATTAACCTCTTGATTTAGTAATTTGTTCTGCATTTAAATTAACCCAAGTTGCTAGTTATAAGCTTCGCTAGTTCGATCCCCCTAAATCCCCCTTAAAAAGGGGGACTTTGAGTCTGGTTCCCCCCTTAAAAAGGGAGACTTTGAGTCTGTTTCCATCCTTTTCAAGGGGGACTTTGAGTCTGTTTCCATCCTTAAAAAGGGAGACTTTGAGTCTGTTTCCATCCTTAAAAAGGGAGACTTTGAGTCTGGTTCCCTCCTTAAAAAGGGAGACTTTGAGTCTGGTTCCCTCCTTTTCAAGGGGGACTTTGAGTCTGGTTCCCTCCTTAAAAAGGGAGACTTTGAGTCTGGTTCCCCCCTTTTCAAGGGGGGCTAGGGGGGATCGAACCTAAAAATCAAATTTAGCCTTGTTTCATGAGCCTTGCCCTCTTTTTTGCCACTAAATCCCACTTTATCCCACGAAAATTATTATATCAGAAAATCAAAAATGGCCACAAATTCCCACAGACAAAACCAAAGTGAACATCTAGATTGTAAGAATCACTTAGTTTTTTGGACTTTTATTAGGTTATGAACAAGATACTAGCTAATTGTATCAGCTTAGGGATCGGATTGGGTGCGATCGGGGTGACTTTCCCCGCACAGGCCGCCTCTTTTCAGGGGTTAGGGGACTTACCGGGGGGTCGCTTCTCTAGCTATGCTTCAGGAGTATCAGCCGATGGTTCTGTTGTGGTTGGTTCTAGCGAGAGTACTGCTATGTTCACAGTAGAGGCATTCCGTTGGACACAATCAACAGGGATGGTCGGACTAGGGGACTTACCGGGGGGGGGTTTCGGTAGCGGTGCTTCAGGAGTATCAGCCGATGGGTCTGTTGTAGTTGGTAGCAGCATGAGAGGTAATGGACCTGAGGCATTCCGTTGGACACAAGCAACGGGGATGATCGGACTAGGGACCTTACCAGGGGGAGTTTTCTATAGCGGTGCTTCAGGAGTATCAGCCGATGGGTCTGTTGTAGTTGGTGAAAACAGTTACCTCAATGGTGGTGGTACTGAGGCATTCCGTTGGACACAAGCAACGGGGATGGTCAGACTAGGAGGAATCTTTGGGGTTCACAGGGCTTCAGCTGTATCAGCAGATGGGTCTGTTATAGTTGGTTACGACGCTGTTTACAAAGAGGCATTCCGTTGGACACAAGACACGGGGAAAGTCGGACTAGGGGACTTACCGGGGGGTAGTTTCTATAGTAATGCTAATGGAGTATCAGCAGATGGGTCTGTTGTTGTTGGTGTCAGCGATAGTGCTAATGGTAATGAGGCATTCCGTTGGACACAAGGGACGGGGATGGTCGGACTAGGCTTCTTGGAGGGGGGTCTTTTCGGGGGAAGCAGTGCTTTAGGAGTATCAGCCGATGGCTCTGTTGTGGTTGGTTCAAGTTCGGGTGCTAATGGTGGTGGGGCATTTATCTGGAATAGCGCCCAAGGGATGCGGAGCTTACAACAGGTTTTAACTAATGATTATGGTTTAGATTTAACCGGTTGGTTTTTGAACGAAGCTAACGCAATTTCTGCCGATGGGTTAACAGTTGTGGGTTCTGGGACTAACCCTAATGGTCTGACTGAAGCTTGGATTGCTAGTTTAGATGGAGAACCAGTTTCCCAACCCGGGACAACACCTACCAATCCGCTTCTCCCCACCCCAAATCCAAGCAACCCCAACGGCTTTACCTTTCCTAATGTTCCCGTCGGTAATAATGGATTCGGTACAACTAACCCCATCTTTTTCGATCCGATTGTGTCGGTAGGATACGATTATTCAGTGACAGGCGGACCCTTATTCGCCTCAGTTTTAATCCCCAATGCTCTCCCCCAAGGTGATAGTGAATTTACCTTAGAATTACCCGGATTTGGCAATTATTCTCTCCTAGCAGGAACGACTTTCAACTTATTGGGTGTTAATCCCCTTGGCTTTAGTGATTTTCGCATCAGTGATATCGATCCTGCGGAAATGCTCGATCCAACTAATCCTACTGCTTTTGTGACGGGGTTAACATTTACTGCTCCTGGAACAGTAACAGTTACCCAAAACCCTATTACTGTAAGTGTTCCTGAACCGTCCAATTTATTGGGTTTAGGATTACTGGGATTCGGTGCTTTCTTCACGGGAAAATTGAATAAGAAGCAAGCCCAAAAAGACTCTTAATAGCAATTGTCATTAATCTTGTTGCTTATACAACATGATGGCGATTTCCAGCTTCAATCATCAACCTGACTTTGATGGGAAAGTCCATAAACTCCCTATTTTTGGCATTTCAATCAGTTAGCGTCTAAATCATTAGATAAAAGGGCATCCTCGAAAGGGGGGCTTTTTTGTTGTTCGGATGTATCGATCGAGCTACAATAAAAGGGACTTCTCTAGGCGAAAATATGGCTACAGGCATCGATATTAGCGAATTTATTGTTGCTAGTCCGGATATTTGTAATGCTCGTCCCCGGATCGCAGGAACTAGAATCACGATTCAAAGTTTAGTCATGGATCATAAAACGGGAATGAGTGCCGAAGCGATCGCTAAGGAGTATCCTCAATTAAGTCTGGCTCAAATTTATAGCGCTCTAGCGTATTATCACGCGAATAAAGAACAGATAGAGGCCGATATCTATGCTTACCGAGCCGATTGTGAAGACTGGGAATCCCGATATCGAGCCGGTGAATTGTAATGAGTCAAATCCGTCTAGTCGTTCGGCTCTCTTGGATATTCGCCAATTCAAAAATGAAGTGCATCAATGTCTGATGATAATTCATAGAATACCTCAAAAGGGGTTCGATAGTCAAGACATTTTCGAGGACGATGATTAATTAATTCTACAGCT
>VYLA01000207.1_pt1 | contig 10086 bp, 4 predicted proteins | sample 5114381 | NCBI WGS metagenome assembly VYLA01 (sample SAMN12291789, study PRJNA351875) | freshwater metagenome | isolation source: freshwater lake | place: USA: Michigan, Gull Lake | collected 2011-08-08 | reverse complement strand
GGGGGATTCTTCGCTCTTTTATCTTTATCCATGAGGTGCGCGGGTTCTCTTGGTTTTGATGCTGCCAATAAGTTGGTGGGAGCTATACGCTCAGAATTTGGTTTTCAATCCTGAGCGGATTAATGGTGCAACAGGCTCAAGTTGCGTTGCCTTCGTTTGGCACACGCACTTATGAGTGTTACCAAAACGAGCGAAGGATCCCCTCTTGCGAAGCCTGTATTCGTTATCGTGTACCTTCTGTCTGGGTCGTGCTTAGTGACGGGGGATTCTTCGCTCTTTTATCTTTATCCATGAGGTGCGCGGGTTCTCTTGGTTTTGATGCTGCCAATAAGTTGGTGGGGGCTATACGCTCAGAATTTGGTTTTCAATCCTGAGCGGATTAATGGTGCAACAGGCTCAAGTTGCGTTGCCTTCGTTTGGCGCAGCACTTATGAGTGTTACCAAAAACGAGCGAAGGATCTCCTCTTGCGAAGCCGGTAATCGGTATCTCGTGCCTTCTGTCTGGGGCGTGCTTAGTGACGGGGGATTCTTCGCTCTTTTATCTTTATCCATGAGGTGCACGGGTTCTCTTGGTTTTGATGCTGCTAACAAGTTGGTGGGGCTATACGCTCAGAATTTGGTTTGCGATGACGTTAACAAAAAAAACCGCCCGATTTACCTGGCGGCTTTTTGTAAGGCGTCTGACGGCTTTTTGCGAAAGCTTATAGCCGTCTGAAGCCTGCATTGGCCAAGTAGGGCTTGTAATCTTTAGTAAATGAACAGGAGAGGGCACGCGTTCGGAAACGCGCGCCAGCTAATTGGTGCTATGACGGATTGCTAGAACAAAAAAAACGTCAGGTCGGAAGACCTGACGCCACCAAAACAGCTTGCTCTTGCGCCAAGTTTAGATTCAGTTCTAAAAACTCCAAGTGTGCGCGAATAGAAAGATTTCTACAATAGCCCTTCTACCAAGATGTCTTCATCAATATCATGCCAACGAATACCTTCTCCTCCACCAATCAATCGCCAATTGTTTCTTTCTTGTTCGGTGGCATCTCTTAATTTGGGAAACCAGTTGAGCGGTACGGAAATCTCCCGACCGTCATCTAGTCGCACGATCATTTGCTGGTTTAAAAACCAGACCTCTACTGCATTGCTGGATTTACTAATTGTTAAAATACTCATCCCATTTATCGTTAAATAATTGTCTGTTTTCGGATACTAATTTACGAATCTCGTTGATCTCATGAGCTTTCAATCGTTTTGATTTTACTAACTCCACTGGAAACAGATTAAATTTAGCAGTGGCTTCCCCCTTTTCTAAGTGAACATGCTTTGGCAAATGTTCATTGGCATAAAAGAAAAAGCGAATCCCATTAATGTTTAAAATTGTAGGCACAGCATAAAATTACCATTTCAAAATGAGATTTTCTAGCCTCGTTGGCGCTCGTTTGCAACGCGCTGCCGGTGCTGAGCGCCAACTAATTTGTACTATGACGGATTGCTAGAACAAAAAAAACGTCAGGTCGAAAGACCTGACGGCACCAAAACATAGCCGTCTGACGCCTGCATTGGCCAAGTAGGGCAGGTAATCTGTTGTAAATGAACAGGAGAGGGCACGCGTTCGGAAACGCGCGCCAACTAATTTGTGCTATGACGGATTGCTAGAACAAAAAAAACGTCAGGTCGGAAGACCTGACGGCACCAAAATCTGTAGTAAATGAACAGGAGAGGGCACGCGTTCGGAAATGCGCGCCAACTAACAACTAATTTGTACTATGACGGATTGCTAGAACAAAAAAAACGTCAGGTCGGAAGACCTGACGGCACCAAATGACGATTCCAATGGAAAAGATTGTTGGCATGCAACTGCAATAATTTGCAGCTAATTTTTTGTAACCACTTCCTTGCCCGTGCGGTTCACGCCTTTCTGCCCACCAAGAGCACCGTTTTTGTTGGGGTAGGTTTGCTTGTTTAATGTTCGTTCACCAAAGCGTGTTACCGTTTCCACAGACGTTACCGTTAGTGTTGCTGTGATGGAGCCCGTTTCGTACGGAGCTGATGCTGCTTGTGTGGCGGTAATAACGGCTGTGCCAACGCCAACAATTGTTACTGTATTGCCGCTGATTGTTGCAACTGCCAAGTTACTACTTGCGTACGAAAATGATCCCGTGCTGTTGCTAGTAGGATCTGAAAGCACGAAGCTTGCCTCATATAGTGTCTTGGTGAGGTTAGGAAAGGTGGTGATGGTGGGGGCGCACAATTGCCCTGTAACACTTATGCTTGAAGCAGTATTGCTGCAACCCGCGGCCGTGGTCACCTGAACGGAATAGGAAGTAGTACCCGCTGTATTTACGCTAATGCTATTCGTAGTTGCACCTCCGGGTGACCATAAATAAGTTGCGTAACCCGTGGGAGCTGTAGAACTTGTCCTTGAGGGTGATCCATCAAAGGACCCAGTTCTTGCATTTGCTGTGGCATCCGCGGTAGTAGTTCCGCTGCTCTCGTCAAATTTATAGTAGCCCACAAGACCTGCTTCGTTGCCAGCCAAATAGGTATTCATTTCACTTGTTATCTGCGCAGGAGTTCTTGCTGTGTTCCAAAAAGATACTTGATCGATGCTACCGTAAAATGGGTATCCCAGAATAGCCTTGCCTATGTAGGTACCAACGGAAGATGACGAACCCGACTCCCCCGAAGTGGTGTAAACCTGCACACCGTTTCTGAACATGGTTACCGCTGATGAAGACCACGTTACAGTGATGAACTCCCATTGATTTTGCACGGAAGGTATGCCCGTATTTATGTCCCGCCCCGCAAAAATATGGTAGTTACCATCAGTAAAAATCATGATGGCGCGGTCGAACCCGCTATCGTCATTAGACACAATGGCCTGCCACGTTGAAATGCCGCCCGTTCTCCTAGCCCATGCAGAGGTTGTTAGCGTAGCATACGAGCCCGGGCTGGTGTTAAGCGAAGAGATCAATACTCCATTGCCGCCAAATGTGAGCATGTTTCCAGCACCTCCAACTGTGAATAAATCTAATGAGCCATTGTTGCAAAGCGAAAATGTAGTTGGCCCATTCGCTACTATGGTGGGGGGCGGATCTGTACAATATATAAACCCGATTTCGGTGGCGGTACCACCTGGCGTGGTGACGGAGACACTTCCACTAGCACCCGAGCCAACCACTGCCGTGATTTGGGTGGCTGAAACCACATTGAACGAGGCGGCCGCTGTGCCGCCAAAGCTAACCGCGGTCGCATCCGTGAAGTTCGTGCCTGTAATGGTTACCGTTGTGCCGGTTGCGCCAGAGGTTGGTGTAAAAGAGGTGATAGTAGGCGGTTGCGGATCGCCATTTACCCGCGCAATGCGATTTCTTGCCGTGCCATTGTACGAGGTGAATGCTCCACCGATCAACACCTTGCCATCGGGCTGGTAGACAACGGACCCGATGTAGTCATCGACTCCCGTTCCCGGGTTGAAGCTCCCGTCCAGGCTGCCATCGGCATTCAACCGGGCAATGCGATTTCTGGCGGTGCCGTTGTACGTGGTGAAACTTCCACCGATCAACACCTTGCCATCCGGCTGGTACACAACGGAAAGGATTTGGCTATTGGCTGCCGTGCCCGGGTTGAAACTTCCGTCCAGGCTGCCATCGGCATTTAACCGGGCAATGCGTCTTCTTGCCGTGCCGTTGTACGTGGTGAAACTTCCACCGATCAGCACCTTGCCATCCGGCTGGTAGGCAATTGAACTAGTGTCGTTGTTGGCTCCCGCGCCCGGGTTGAAACTTCCGTCCAGGCTGCCATCGGCATTTAACCGGGCGATATAATTTCTTGCCGTGCCGTTGTACGCGGTGAAAAGTCCACCGATCAACACCTTGCCATCGGGCTGGTAGGCAATGGAAAAAATATAGTTATTGGCTCCCGCGCCCGGGTTGAAACTCCCGTCCAAACTGCCATCGGCATTTAACCGGGCAATATAATTTCTTGCCGTGCCGTTGTACGCGGTGAAAAATCCACCGATCAACACCTTGCCATCCGGCTGGTAGGCAATGGAATAGATATAGTTATTGGCTCCTGCGCCCGGGTTGAAACTCCCGTCCAGGCTGCCATCAGCATTTAACCGGGCGATATAATTTCTTGCCGTGCCGTTGTACGCGGTGAACCAACCACCGATCAACACCTTGCCATCGGGCTGGTAGGCAATGGAAAAAATAATATTATTGGCTCCCGCGCCCGGGTTGAAACTCCCGTCCAGGCTGCCATCGGCATTTAACCGGGCAATATAATTTCTTGCCGTGCCGTTGTACGCGGTGAAATAACCACTGATCAACACCTTGCCATCCGGCTGGTAGGCAATGGAATTAATCACGTCATTGGCTCCCGCGCCCGGGTTGAAGGAGGTATCGAGTGTGCCCGGTTGTGCCACCAGCACCGTGGGAAGTGCCAACATAACTAAAAGGGCAAAGGACGCGAGAGTAGCTATTTTTTTCATGGCCGGTCGCTTTTACTAATCAATAGAAGTAGTCACACTGAATCCGGTCGCCAGCCGTAAGCGCGTAGGTTCCATTATTGGCAGGGTTATAGGTTAAGGTGGTGCCCACAATATTGTAGGCGGTGTTGCTCACTCTTATCCCATTAATATACATCTTCACTTTGCTGTTGGCCGAGGGCGGTTGTGTTAACGTAAAGGTTGTTTGAGAAGCTGCGGCCGTATATTCATCGGCCACTTCTCTCACCGGATTCGCCCACGTAGGGGCACCTGCTCCATTGCTTTGTAAGAGTTGGCCAGCAGTGCCAGCCGTATTGTTTGGCATTAATGCTCCTGAGAACTTAAGGTTGCCTGTTATGTCTAGTTTTTCTGTGGGGTTGGTGTTGGCTATGCCCACATTGCCTCCGACTAGCGTTAATGTTTGTGAATTGGCCAACGAATTGCTATTGCCTAAGAATAGCCGATTGGATCCGCCTTGGGAAGCGATGTAAGCATCCCCCGCTCCACCACCCCCACCAGACACACCCATTTTTAAACGATGGGTACCATCTCCAATCGAGAAATCTCCCTCTGAGTTTACCAAATCCCATTGCCCGAGGCTTACATTTAGTTTTGAGATAGGTGTAGTGGTGCCAATACCAATGTTGCCAGTGGCATCAATCCTCATCCTTTCCACTCCACCCACGCCTGTTGCAAAGCGCAAAGGTTGTGCATCGGTTGTTCCAATAAAATTGGTAGCGGGGTTTGTGCCTGCGTTGCCCGTTAATCCCCAGCCTGTAGTAGGTGTTGCCCATGTCAAAGTGCCAGAACCATTATTGGTCAAAACTGTACTTGCCGCCCCCTGAACAGACGGAAACGAAGTAGTGACATTGTTAATCTTGGTAATATTTCCGGTGGCATTCACAGCAAATGCTCCGGCTGTTCCGGTGGTCAGCGTGCCTGTGGTGGAAATAGCTTGCGTGCCGAAGTTGGGATTGATTTTGCTTCCGGCAATAGCGGCACTGGCGCTCACGTCAGCATCGGCAATCGTGCCGTCTGTAATTTGAGCACTTCCAAACGTGCCCGTTGTAATTTTGGAGGCATCTAGGTTGGGAACTTGCGCCACAGGCAACGTGCCGGATGAAATGTTGGATGCATTTAAACTGGTGAGCCCTGAGCCATTTCCAGTCGGTGTCAAGTAATCCGTTCCCGCTGTAGCAATGCTCAACGCCCCGGTGCCGCCACTTGTTTTGATCAAGCCGTTGGTAGTGAGGTTTGAAAGCGTTGAAATATTTTGTGAGGTGTTTACCGAGAAGGTATTGGTAGTCAAGGTCAGTCCAGTGCCCGCGGTGTAAGAAGTGCCGGCATAATTGGGAACATTGAGTGTATTGCCCACCAACGTTGCCGCGCCACTTGTGCCGGTGGTGGTGAGCGTGATGGGAGCCTGGTAATCTGTGCCGGCAGTGGCAACGCTCAAGGCTGTTCCATTACCTTTCAATATGCCGCTCAACGAAGTACCAATGGTGACGGCTGGTGTTGAGGAAGCGGTGGCTACTGTTCCGGTAAAACCATTTGCTGACGCAACGGAGACTGTTGTTACGCTTCCCGCCCCACCTGGTGCCCAAGAGAGCGTACCACTTCCGTTATTGGTGAGTACGCCTGTACCATTGGAGGCAGGCCATGTGTAGGCCACCGATCCTAAGCCTAAATTAGTACGAGCAGTTGAAAAATTGGTGAGGTCGCTTAAGTTATTGGTGGTGATCATGTTCCCCCCACCACTTATTGTAGTCCAAGTAGGTGGCAAGCCTGCCCCAGCAGAAGTAAGCACTTGGCCAACTGTGCCAGGCAAGTTGTTGGGCATTAAAGCACCAGAGAATTTAAGGTTGCCGGCTATATCGAGTTTTTCGGTGGGTGCAATGTTGCCAATGCCCACATTTCCTGCAGTAGTCCAGCGCAGAGCAATGTTTTCAGAACCTTGTCTGATTCCTAATGCGCCACCATCCCAACCATAAAGAATGGGACCATTAATCAACTGGCTATTAAATAGTTTTCCAGCTCCATACCAACCGAGACCGTGGTAGATGTCACCATCTACATTAAGTAAATAAATATCATTTGAATTGATTCTTATGTTTCCGGCAACGTCTAGTTTTTCATTGGGTGTGGTTGTGCCAATACCTACTTTACCTGTAGCGTCAATACGCATTCTTTCTGTGTTCGTTGTTTCAAAAGCAAGCGGTTGCGCATTATCGCTACCGATTCTTTCGGTGCCCGTAAGTGTATTTCCGGTCAAACCCCAGCCACTCCCAGCTGCCCATGTTAAAGTACCTGCACCATCATTGGTGAGCACACCCACTGCGTTGGTTGCAGGGAACGAGGTAGTTGCGCCATTGATTTTGGTAATGTTGCCCGAGCTATTAATTGTGAAACCATTGGCCAGCCCCACGTTGAGCCCGCCACCGATAGAACCACTACCGGTTGTGGTGGTGATGTTCTGAGCGCCAAAGGCAGGGACAATTTTGCTTCCCGCAATGGCGGCTGTGCCGCTGATGTCCGCATCGGCAATCGTTCCATCAGTAATTTGAGCGCTTCCAAACGTGCCCGTTGTAATTTTGGAGGCATCTAAGTTGGGAACTTGCGCCACAGGCAAAGTGCCGGATGAAATGTTGGATGCATTTAAACTGGTTAAGCCCGAGCCATTTCCGGTAGGTGTCAAGTAATCCGTTCCCGCTGTAGCAATGCTCAACGCCCCGGTGCCGCCACTTGTTTTGATCAAGCCGTTGATAGTGAGGTTTGAAAGCGTTGAAATATTTTGAGAGGTATTTACCGAAAAGGTATTGGTAGTCAAGGTCAGTCCAGTGCCCGCGGTGTAAGAAGCGCCAGCATAATTGGGAACATTGAGCGTATTGCCCACCAACGTTGCCGCGCCACTTGTACCCGTGGTGGTGAGCGTGATGGGAGCCTGGTAATCTGTGCCGGCAGTTGCCGCAGAGATGGTCGTTCCATTTGATTTTACTAAGCCGTTGATAGCTTTTACAGCGGGATCTGTTTCTGTAGTAACCGCAGTAATATTGCCAACTCCTAAAACAGATACTCCGTTAATCGTTTTAATATTCGTTCCGCTTACGAGTGGAGCTTGATAGTCCGTGCCAGCCGTAGCTGCGCTAATGGTAGTGCCGTTAGACTTCACTAAGCCATTGATGGCTTTTACGGTTGGATCGGTTTCCGCCCCGGCAGGGAGATTCGTTAACTGAGAACCATCTATAGCAGGAAGTTTTCCAGTGGCGTCTAACTGCACAATCTGGTTTGCACCGGTACCTACGTTTACGTCTATTGTGCCACTGGTGGTGATGGGCGTGCCTGCTACAAGACCGGTTCCCTTGGTGATACTGGTCACCGTGCCGCTGCCCCCAGCGGGCACCCATGTAAGTGTACCCGTTCCATTATTAGTCAATGAACCCGATGCATTGGCAGGCCAGTTTATGGCGGTTGAGCCGATGGTAAGGGAGGAGACTGTGGCTGCCCCGGTTGTCAATGTGCCTGTTGTGTTGATAACTGTAGTACCGCCAATAGTGCCTGTATTGATAGCACTTCCGGATACTTTTCCAGCCGTGCTGATTGTTGCCAATCTATTATCATTAATAGTACCTGTTGTGCCTGCGTTGTTGATTGCCGTGACAATATTATTTCCGGCAGTAACACCAATAGCGGTGGCAATGGTTGTTGACCCTGCACCCGACAAATCCCCGGAAAGCGTGATTGTTTGATTGTTGGTTAAATAATCTGTGCCGGCTACTGCGTTGGCAAATCCACCACTTCCGTTGCCCTTTAAGATCGATGAACCTGTCGTTGCCTGAGCATAATCGGTGCCAGCTGCAGCAGCACTGATTGTGGTGCCGTTTGATTTTACTAAACCATTAATCGCCTTTACTGTGGGATCAGTTTCTGTAGTAACTGCGGTGATGTTGCCCGCACCTAAAACAGAGGTTCCGTTAATGGTTTTGATGTTAGTACCGCTTACCAAAGGCAATTGATAGTCGGTGCCAGCTGTGGCCGCACTGATGGTGGTACCATTGCTTTTTACGATTCCCGAAATGGCTTTTACAGTGGGATCCGTTTCTGCTCCGGCCGGAAGGTTGGTGAGTTGAGAACCATCTAATGCGGGAAGTTTTCCAGTTGCATCCAGTTGGACAATTTTGTTGGCAGTAGTTCCCACATCTAAACGGGCAGAAGATAGCGTACCGATTGTAATTTTAGCTGCATCTAGGTTTGGGATTTGGCTTGTTGCGAATGTGCCAGATGTAATTTTTGTAGCGTCCAAACTTGGGATTTGGGCTACTGTAAAAGTGCCTGTGTTAATCTTTGACGCATCCAAATTAGGCACTTGCGCTACAGGCAAAGTGCCGGTTGTGATTTTGCCCGCGCTAATGCCTGTGGCGACTTTACTATCCGTGATCGCATTGTTTGCGATGGTAAAAGTACCAGTGGTGCCTGTTACAGAAAGCCCGATATCGCCTCCTACATTAATTCCTGTGTTGGTTCCATTATTTGATAAAAGCTGATTCGCAGAAAGCGAAGGAAGCGCTCCGCCTGTGGGAGCAGACCAGACAGCTACACCCCCTGTGGTGGTAAGCACCTGGCCGGCAGTGCCAGCACTGATTTGGGCAGGAAGAATTTTAGATGTTGTGGCCGCGTTATTTAAAGCTGCCGCAATGCTGTTTCCCGCTGCTGTAGAAATCGTGGAGTTATTGCTTGGACCAGACACATCCCCGCTAAGCGTAGTAGTCGAACCGGTATTATCAGTACCGGGTTCCCATCTACTTCCATTCCATTTAAGTACTTGACCTACGGCTGAAGGTGCATTGGCTGCCGAAGAAGTCCATCCACCTGCACCAGAGTTGAGAGAAGAATCCCACATCAGGATTTGGCCATTGGCACCTGGGGCGGTATTAGCAATGGAGAACTCCGTTGAAAAGCCAGCGCCCGTTCCGATCAGAACTTTGTTACCAGAGATTTGAATACCCTGTGTGCCTGCTCCACCTGAGCCTACTTGTACCCATGCCGTGTTGAAGTAGTGAACGGTACCAGTTGAGGTATTGTATACAATCATCCCCGGTTTGCCAAAGGTGCCGAGGCTTGAGACTTTAGGAATAATGATCCCCTGGCTGCCGTTACCTTCCAAAAGCAACACTGCGTTCGTATCAGGGTTGGGAGCATTCGCGCCTGTGCCGATGGCCACTTGCGAAAATGCTGCAAATGTTGAAGAAAGAAAAAAAGTGAGTGAGCAAAGCTTAGACAAAAGCCTCATAGAATGTATGATTTAGATTAATGGAAGGTAAATATAAATTTATAATCCTGTCCACCAAACAAGAGTAACCCAAATGGGCGGAGAAGTTTTTAAGAGTCGGAAGGAGAATTGCTGGTTTTGTCGAAAATTCAAAATTGCTTACGCTGCCAATCTTGAATCTTGAATATTGAATTTTTTCGTGCCGAAGACAGGCCTGCCCAAAGAAGGAAAGTACCGAAGGCGGGACTTGAACCCGCACAGCTTGCGCCACACCTGCCTACCGGCAGGCAGGCGCCTCTAAGCAATTTTTATGTAAGTACCGAAGGCGGGACTTGAACCCGCA
>VYLA01000192.1_pt1 | contig 10389 bp, 8 predicted proteins | sample 5114381 | NCBI WGS metagenome assembly VYLA01 (sample SAMN12291789, study PRJNA351875) | freshwater metagenome | isolation source: freshwater lake | place: USA: Michigan, Gull Lake | collected 2011-08-08 | reverse complement strand
GCTCGGCCGGGGACGGGGCGGCCATGTTTCCGGGGGGCAAGCCGGTCGTGCGGGCGCGCTTGGTCTCAACCACCACCGTCTTTGATCGGCCATGACTGAAGCTCTGCTTCACCGTGCCGGCGCTGACCGATCCGGCGCCGAGGCGCGGCTTGAGGGTCAGGGGCTGGCGTCCGCCGGGGGCGGAGGGACGGCCGTTGTCTTGTTCGTCGCTCATGCGCTCGCTTTACATCCGGCCGGACGGATCCGGCCCACTTCAAAGTCCCTCGCCCTTGGCCGGTTCCGGCGTCCCGGGCGGCGAAGAGGACGCCTCGATCCAGGACTCGGGAACCAGGGGCCGGAAACCCGAAAGCCGCTGGACATCCAATGTCCAGCGGTCGGAAGCCCGTCCCGCAAGGAAGGCGGTGTGTATCACATTCTCGCCGCCCAAGGCCAAACTCAATTCTTCGCCCGTCCAAAGCCCCGCCAGGCGAGGGCGCGCCGCCGCCTTCCGGGCGGCTCCGAGGATCTTCCGTCGCCCGTCTTCGGCGCCGTCAAGGGCCTCGATCAGCCAACCGGCCCGGCCGCTCGAAATGGCCGCCAGGACTTTCTCGAATCCGAAAACCAGTTCCCCGGCCCGCCGGGCGAGGCCGAGACTGTCCAGTAGTCGCCGAAGCAGCAGGCGCTCAACCTGATCGGCAAGGTCGGGATCGGCCCTCAGGGGGGTCCGGGCCCCCCTGCTGAAAAGGCCGCGACGGGCCGCGATTTCCACCGACGACCTGTCCGCCGCCACCCACAGGCCCCGGCCCGGGAGCCTACCGGCGAGATCCGGCGTGACCTCGCCCCCCGGCCCGACCGCGAAGCGGATCAGGGACTCGCGCGGACGCACCTGCCCTGTCACCAGGTCCCGACTTTCCCGGGAGGCCTCGGCGTGGGTCCTCGGAGGGCTGGGTGCGGCGGCGGTCACTCCGGGTTCAGGCCTCCCGCGCGCCCGGCTGGCCGAAGACCACGTCCTCTTCGCTCAGCTCCGCCTCGATCTCTTCCTCCACCACTTCCGGCGGCGGCTCGATCCAGCCCATGGCGATGCGCGCGCGCAGGATCAGGGCCTCGGCGTCCGCCGCTTCCAGACCGAAGGACTCCAGGATGCCCGCTTCACGAACCCGCTCGCCGTTGCGGGTCTCAAACCAGCCACGGAGGTCGTCAGGAACCAGGCCGGCGAGGTCCTCCACCGACTTCACTTCGCCCTCGCCCAGGGCCACAGCGACCGGCAGGGTCACGCCCTCGATCTCCAGAAGGCCGTCCTCGACCCCCAGCTCCCGGCGTCGGGCGTCAAGCTCTGCAGCTTCACGCTCCAGGTGGTCACGCGCCCGGGCCTGAATCTCCTCGGCGGTGTCCTCGTCAAAGCCTTCGATGGAGGCCACTTCAGCGGAGTCCACATAGGCCACATCCTCGACGGTGGCGAAGCCCTCGGTCACCAGTAGCTGGGCGATGACCTCGTCCACATCCAGGGCCTCCTGGAACAGGGCGGTGCGCTCGGCGAACTCGCGCTGGCGGCGCTCGCTCTCCTGGCTTTCGGTCATGATGTCGATCTGCCAGCCGGTCAGCTGCGAGGCCAGCCGGACGTTCTGCCCGCGCCGGCCGATCGCCAGGGACAGCTGCTCGTCGGGCACCACCACCTCGACCCGCTCATCCTCCTCGTCCATCACCACCTTCGACACCTCCGCCGGGGCCAGGGCGTTGACGATGAAGGTCGCCTCGTCCGGGCTCCACTGGATGATGTCGATCTTCTCGCCCTGGAGTTCGGCGACGACCGCCTGCACCCGGCTGCCGCGCATGCCCACGCAGGCGCCCACGGGGTCGATGGCGCTGTCGTTGGAGATCACGGCCATCTTGGCCCGGCTGCCCGGGTCCCGTGCGACGGCCCGGATCTCGATGACGCCGTCGTACACCTCAGGCACTTCCTGGGCGAAGAGCTTGGCCATGAAGCCGCCGTGGGCGCGGCTCAGGAGGATCTGCGGCCCCTTGGATTCCCGGCGCACGTCGTAGATGTAGCAGCGGATCCGGTCGCCGATGTTGAAGTTCTCCCGGGGGATGGACTGGTCGCGGCGCATGATCCCTTCGCCGCGGCCCAAATCGACCACGGTGTTGCCATACTCGACCCGCTTGACCACGCCGTTGACGATCTCGCCGATCCGGTCCTTGAACTCCTCATACTGGCGCTCCCGCTCGGCCTCGCGGACCTTTCCGGTCACCACCTGACGGGCCATCTGGGTCTGGACCCGGCCGAACTCGAAGGGGGGAAGAACCTCCTCATAGGTCTTGCCCACAAAGGCCTCGGGGTCGTCGCGCAGGGCGTCCGATAGCCGGCGGATGCCGACGGGCTCAACGGGAAGGCCATCCTCGTCCGTGAAGGTCTCATCGTCCGGAATCACCCGGATCACCCGCTTGAGGGTGGTTTCTCCCGTCTTGGGGTCGATGCGCACCCGGATGTCATGTTCGGCCCCATAGCGCGCGCGCGCGCCTTTCTGAATGGCCTCCTCGATGGCCGAGATGACCACCTCGCGGTCGATGGATTTCTCGCGCGCCACCGCTTCGGCGATCTGCAGCAGCTCAAGCCGGTTTGCGGCGATCCCTGTCGGGCTCATGGGACGTTCTCCTGGTCGGAATCGGGATGGGAACCGTCGGCCAGTCGCCGGGCGCGCTCTTGGGCGCCCCGCTCCATGAGCCGGTCGGTCAGGATCAGCTTCGCCTCTGTGATCCAGGCGAAGGGGATGAGGGCGGTCTCGGCCTCGCCCTCGAGGTTCATGGCGACCTGGTCACCCTCGACGCCGGCCAGTTCGCCACGGAAACGCTTGCGGCCCTCGGCCATGCGGTCCAGCTCGACCCGGGCCTCGTGACCCTCAAAGACCTCGAAGTCCTTGAGGCGGGTCAGGGGCCGGTCGACCCCGGGGGTCGAGACCTCCAGGGTGTACTCCCCCGAAAGGGGGTCGGCGGCGTCCAGCACCTCGGAAAGGGCTCGCGACAGCCGGGCGCAGTCCTCGACGTTCATCTCCCCTTCCGGGGTCTCAGCCATGACCTGGAGCCGTCGGGCGTGGTCGCCGCCCATCAGCCTGAGGCGCACGATCTCGTAGCCCGCGGCCTCCGCCACCGGATCGAGAAGCTCCAGGAGTCGGGCGTCCTCCGCCGTCCTGCTGCGCATTCGGTCTCTCCGCGCCCGGTCCGGGCGCCCCTCGGGTCCAACAAAAAAGCGGCCGGGCCGCAGCCCGCCGCTCGCAGACGTCATCCAACGTCACAAACGATGTTGGGACGGTGTATAGACGAGACGACCGCGCCTGTCAGCCCCCTCTGCCGGCTGGCGCTTTCGGCCATCACCGCGGCGCCTTCGCCGACCCCTGCACAGGACCCTCGCCCATGGACATCTCCCGGATCCCCGTCGGGGTGAACCCGCCCTACGACGTCAACGCCCTGATCGAGATCCCTCAGGGCGGCGCCCCTGTGAAGTACGAGCTCGACAAGGCGTCGGGCGCCATGTTCGTCGACAGATTCCTGCACACGGCCATGTTCTATCCCGGGAACTACGGCTTCATTCCCCACACCCTCTCCGGCGATGGGGATCCCATCGACATTCTTGTGGTGGGCCCGACGCCTGTGGCCACGGGCGCCATCATTCGCTGCCGGCCTATTGGCTGTCTCATTATGGTCGACGAGGCGGGAGACGACGAAAAGGTCCTGGCCGTGCCGGTGGACAAGCTCCACCCCTACTATGCCGGGATCGATTCCTGGCGGGCCCTGCCCTCCATCCTGACCGAGCAGGTCGCCCACTTCTTCTCCCACTACAAGGATCTGGAGAAGGGCAAGATGTCCGAGGTCGGCCGGTGGGCGGATCCCGAAGAGACCGGCGAGATCATTCGCCAGTCGATCGAGCGGGCGCGTCAGGCGGGGGTCTGATCCGCCTCCCCGCCGTCCTGCCGGCGGCGGGCCTCCCGGCCTGCGACCATGAGGGTCAGGACCACCGCCGCCGCCCCGAGGATGGCCGAGTAGACGAAGAAGACCACGTAGCCGGTTCCCAGGCCCGCAGCGGTCACCCCGGACTTCGCCACGGCCTCGCCGAAGGCTCCCGGCGCTGCCGGCAGGAGGATCCCACCCGGTGCATCCGCCAGCCGGGCCGCCCCCTCGACGATGCGCCCGGACTGCGAGGCGATCAGTTTGCCGAGGAGAGCGTAGAGCGAAGAAAACAGGGCGTACTGCGAGGCCGTGAAACCCCGGCTGGTCAGGCTCGACATGTAGGCGATGAGACAGGTTCCAGCGAAGCCTGAGGCCAGGTTGTCGAGGCTGATCGCCGCGGCGAGAGCCCAGAGCTGGGGTCCCTGGAGGGTCAGCCAGGCGAAGGCGAGGTTCGAGAGGGGGCCGGCAAAGGCGCCGATGACCAGTGAGCGCATCAGGCCCAGGCGCGCCACCGCCCAGCCGCCCAGGCCGACCCCCGCCACCGACATGACCACCCCCAGGATCTTGCGCACCTCCGCGATCTCCAGCTTTGAGAAGCCGAGGTCGAGATAGAACGGGTTCATGATGTTCAGCACGAAGTCCGGCAGCCGGTAGACGCAGATCAGGGCGAGGATCAGCGCCGCCGTGCCTTGGTGGCGCCGGACGAAGTCGGCCAGGGGCTCGCCCAGGGCCCGGAACAGAAAGCGGCCCGGCCGGGTGGACCTGCCCAGAAGGGGCAGCACCGCCGTCGCCAGCAGGACAAGGCCTCCCAGCGCCGAGGCGACCTGGGCGATCGCGCCTGAGGGTTTGGCGGCCCAGAGGGCGTTCAGGGCGGCTGAGGGACCCTCAAAACCCAGTGTGTCCAGGGGCGCCCGGATCAGGAAGGGATTCCCCGACAGGCCGGATCCGACAAGTGCGGTTGCGGCCAGGACCAGCCCGCCTCGGCACACCCATTCCAGGCCGTCGGACATAGGCCTGCGGGGAGCCGGGTCTGTGTCCGCCGGGCGCGGCGCCAGGGCCGCCTCCCGCGGTGCGGCGAGGACGCCGGCGGTCCCCGCCAGCATCAGGCCCGCCATCAGGGCGTAAGAGCCGCCCCAACCGAGGGCGTCGCTCAACACCAGGGGCAGGATCCCCGCAAGGATCATGGCGACCCGGTAGCCCCACTGATAAGCGGCGGCCAGGGCCCCAGACCGCTCTTCCCCCCCCGCCTCGATCCGCCAGGCGTCGATGACAATGTCCTGGGTGGCCGATACAAAACCCACCAGAACGGCGAGGCCCGCCATGGCTCCCAGACTCCTGACCGGATCGACGCCGGAGATCGCCAGGAGGGCGAGGATGATCACCGCCTGGCAGACCAGCATCCAGGATCGCCGGTGTCCAAGGCCCCGGGTCAGCCCGGGGATCGCCACCCGGTCCACCAGCGGCGCCCACAGGAACTTGATTGAATAGGCCAGGGTGGCGAGGCTGAAGACCCCGATGACCTCCAGCGACAGTCCCGCGTCCCGCAGCCAGGCTGACAGGGTGTCGAAGATCAGGAGGTTGGGAAGCCCGGAGGCGAACCCCAGGGCCAGCATCACGAGGGAGCGGCGTTCCAGGAAGACCGCCAGGGCCTGCAGGGTCGAGAGCGACTTGCCCTTCGCTTCCGGAGACTGGGTGTCGCTCATGTGTCGGTCCGGATCGCCGCCCTGCGCGGTCGCCGCAGAGTGGCGCGCGCCGCAGGCGGCGTCCAGCGGGTGAGGTCATGTGCGGCCGATCAGGCCGAGCGCCGCCGGCCGGTCGGCGCGTCCCAGCCCCCCACCACCCGCGACAGGATTCGCCGGAGGGCTTCCGCGGACAGGGGCTTGACCAGAAACTCGTCCATACCCGCCGCAAGACAGGTCCGCCGGTCGTCCTCATCGGAGTTGGCGGTCAGGGCGACAATGGGGGTCATCACACCCTGAGCCCGAATCTCCTGCGCGGTCTCCGGCCCCGTCATGCCCGGCATTCGCATGTCCATGAGGATCAGGTCGTATTCGCACAAAGCGATCGCCGCCAGGGCCTCGGGGCCATCGGGGGCATGGTCAACCACGCAGCTCTCGCGGTTCAGCATGGCGGTGGCCAGAAGGGCGTTAATGCTGTGGTCTTCGACCAGAAGGACCCTCAGGCCAGGCGCTACCGCCGGGGCGATCCGGTCGTCAACGCGCTCCACGCGGCGACGTCCTCCGGATGCAGCCAGGACCCGCTCGGCGAGGGAGCTCGGACGCAGGGGCTTGATCAGATAGCCGGCGAAGCCCCGGGCCCGGTAGTCGTCGATAAGGCTGCGATCCTCGGGCGAAAGCAGGATGATTGAAGGCCGGTCGTCAGGCGGCGCCTGGAGCCCCAGGGCGTGGTCCAGCAGCAGCACCTCGGCGTCCACGGGAAGGTCCTCCATCCCCGTCGCCGCAACCCCTTCTCCCCCCCGGGAGGCGACCTGTCGCATGGCGGCTTCGCAGACCACGGGGTTGGGACTGACCACGCCGATCTTTCGGCGGAGAAGGTTCCGGCCCGGCGCACCGCCCGCCCGGGGGGCTGGAATGTCAAGCCAGAACTCGGCGCCGCCGCCTGGGGCCGGCCCGACGCCAACGACGCCCTGCATGGCGATACCCAGGGACCGGACGATGGCCAGGCCAAGACCGGCGCCCCCGAGTTGCATCCCGTCGACCTGCGGATCGGTTTGAATGAAGGGCTCGAAGATGCGCTCGCGCTCGGGCTCCGATACGCCGGGCCCGGTGTCGCAGACGCTGAACCGGATCCGACCCGGCCCCGCCGGGGCCACCGAGACCAGGACGCCGCCGTCTCGCGTAAACTTGATGGCGTTGCCGACATAGTTGAGAAGGATCTGCCTCAGCCGGCCCTCGTCCCCGCGGATTCGGCCCAGACCGGGCGCGATCCACCAGCCGATCTCCAGGTGCTTCTCTGTGGCCCTTGGGGCCATGAGCTCGCAGATCCCGCTCAGCAGGCCCTCCAGCGCCACGTCCTCAGAACGAACCTCGATGGCCGAGGCCCCCAGGCGGGCGAAGTCGAGCATCTGATTGACCAGTTCCAGCAGGTGCTCGCCGGACTCCCGAAGCGCGTCGACATAGCTGCGCTGCTCGCCCGTCAGCGGGGTGGCCTCGAGCAGGCGGGCCAGGCCGAGAACGCCGTTCAGGGGGGTTCTGAACTCGTGGCTGAGCCCGGCAAGCGCCCCTATGGTGACCGGGGCCACGCCCCCCGCAGCCGGCGGGAGCGCCTCTTTACGTGCGCGGCCTTTCTTCTCAGTCGGGCCCGAAGCATTTGTGACGACGGAGCGGATCATGACCCCGTCTTCGCACGACTTGTTTAAAGGACCGTCAAGCCGGGCGGTTACCAGTCTGTCAAGGCGCGCGACCCTTTGCGCCTGCAAAGACTCTTCAGCGGCCCGCCTCTAAACGGCCGCGCCGACCCCCCGATAGGCCAGCGCCTCGGCGACGTGGCGCCGGTCCACGGCTGGCGCGGCCTCAAGGTCTGCAAGGGTTCGGGCCAGGCGCAGGACCCGGCTCCAGCCCCGGGCGGTCAGGCCGGCGGCGTCGGCGGCGCGAGTTAAGAGAGCCCGGGCCTCGGGCTCGGGCTCGGCGATGGCTTGCAGCCAGTCGCCGGAGGCCCGGGCGTTGGCCGCCTCGGTCTCGGGCCGCCCTGCCGCCACAGCCCGGCGAACCTGGATCTCCCGCGCCGCGGCCACCCGGGCTGCGACCTCGGCCGAGCCCTCGGCGGCGGCGGGCAGGGCGAGGTCGGCGGCGCGCACGGCGGGGACCTCCACATGAAGGTCGATCCGGTCCAGGAAGGGCCCTGACACCCTCGCCCTATAGTCGACCTGGCAGCGCGGCGCCCGTCCGCAGGCGCCCCGTCCCTCGCCGCCCTTGCCGCACTTGCAGGGGTTCTGGGCGGCGACCAGCTGGAACCGGGCCGGATAGCGCACGTGCCCGGCCGCCCGGGCGACGGTGATCTCGCCGGTCTCCAGGGGCTGGCGCAGGGAGTCCAGGGCCTGGGCGCTAAACTCCGGCAGCTCGTCCAGGAAGAGGACGCCGTTGTGCGCCAGGGAGGCCTCCCCCGGCCGGATGCGCGCGCCGCCGCCGGTCAGGGCCGCCATGGTCGCCGAGTGGTGCGGGGCGCGGAAGGGCCGGGCCCGGGTCAGCTCGCCCCGGGCGATCAGGCCGGCCACGGAATGGACCATGGAGGTCTCCAGCAGCTCGGCGGCGGACAGGGGCGGCAACAGGCCGGGCAGGCGGGCGGCCATCATGGACTTGCCCGCCCCGGGCGGCCCGGTCAGCAACAGGTTGTGGCCCCCGGCGGCGGCGATCTCCAGGGCCCGGCGGGCGGTCTCCTGGCCGCGCACCTCCCTCAGGTCGGGCGCAGGCGCGCCTTCGGTCAGGGCGCCGGGCGCAGGCGGCGAGAGCGCCTGGGTCCCGCGGAAGTGGTTGACCAGGGCCACCAGGCTGGGCGGCGCCAGCACCGGGGTGGCGCCGGCCCAGGCCGCCTCGGGTCCGCTGGCCTCGGGGCAGATCAGGCCCAGCCCCAGGCCGCCCGCCGCCACCGCCGCCGGCAGGGCGCCGGCAGAGGCGGTGATCCGCCCGTCGAGGGAAAGTTCGCCCATGGCCGCCCAGCCCTCGAGGGCGTCGGGCGGGATCACCCCCATGGCCGCCATCACCGCCAGGGCGATGGGCAGGTCATAGTGGCTGCCCTCCTTGGGCAGGTCGGCGGGGGCGAGGTTGCAGATGATCCGGCGGCCCGGCATGGCCAGGCCCAGTCCGGTGAAGGCGGCCCGCACGCGCTCGCGGCTCTCGGCCACGGCCTTGTCGCCCAGGCCCACCAGGACGAACTTCTGCTCGCCGGCGGTCAGCTGGACCTCGACCTCCACGGGCCGGGCCTCGACGCCCTGGAAGGCCAGGGTGGTGACGCGGGCGGCCATACGCTCTCCTTAGGTTCCGCCCCGTTCCCCAACGCCAGACAAGCATGCCGCCGACAGGTCGGCAAGAACAAATACGGAACCGAAGGCGGCTCAGCCCCCGGCGCGCTTCGTCTCGATCACGTTCCAGAGAAGGGTCACGGCGTCGATGCCCGACAGGCGCTTCAGGGCCCGGGCGCCGGTGGGGGAGGTGACGTTGATCTCGGTCAGGTAGTCGCCGATCACGTCCACGCCCACGAACAGGAGGCCCCGGGCCTTCAGCTGCGGGCCGATGATGGCGCAGAGCTCGTGGTCGCGGGCGGTCAGCTCCACGGCGTCGGCCCGGCCGCCCACGGCCAGGTTCGAGCGGATCTGTCCCGGCGCCGGCACCCGGTTGATGGCCCCGACGGGCTCGCCGTCCACCAGCAGGATGCGCTTGTCGCCCTTGGCCACCGCCGGGATGAACTTCTGGGCGATCACCGGCTCGCGGCTGATCATCCGGTGCAGGTCCAGGAGGGCGTCAAGGTTGGGGTCGTCCGCCAGCAGACGGGCCACGCCTGAGCCGCCGCCGCCGTACAGGGGCTTGAGCACGATGTCCCCGTGCCGGGCGCGGAAGTCATAGAGGGCCTCGACGTCTGAGGTGATCAGGGTCGGCGGCTGCACCCCTTCGAAGGTGGTGACGTAGAGCTTTTCCGGGGCGTTGCGCACTTCGGCCGGGTTGTTCACCACCAGGGTCTTCGGGTGGATGGCGTCCAGGAAGTGGGTGGTGGTGATATAGGCCATGTCGAAGGGCGGGTCCTGGCGCAGCAGCACCACATCGGCCTCGGACAGGTCGCGCTGTTCCCAGGGCCCAAAGGCGGCGTGCTCGTCCTGGACGTCCTTGACCCGGACGGAGCGGCCGCGGGCCATCAGGCGCCCGCCCTCCAGGGCCAGCCGGTCCGGCGTGTAGACGAAGAGGTCATGGCCCCGGTCCTGGGCCTCCAGCATCATGGCGAAGGTGGAATCCCCCTGGATGCGGATGTGCTCCAGCGGATCCATCTGGACGGCGACGTTCAGCTTCATGGCGGGCTCCCTCTCCGGGGGCCTTCTAGCACGGCCGGCCCGTCGCGCGTCAAAGCCCCGCCCGTCAAAGCCCCGGCCGTCAAAGGCCCGCCCAGGCGTCGGCCAGGTGGCGGGGTCGCCGGCCGGGGGCGAGGGCCACCAGGTCCAGTCGCACGGTGCGGCCGGCGAGGTCCGGCCGCCGGGCGGCCAGGGACCGCCCCGCCCGCCTCAGCCTCTCCCTCTGGTCCGGGCCGACGGCCTCGAGGGCCGCCTCCAGGCTGGCCCGGGACTTGACCTCCACCACCGCCAGGACCGGCCCGCGCAGGGCCAGGATGTCGATCTCGGCCTGGGGGGTCTTCAGCCGGAAGCCGAGAATTCGCCAGCCCTTCAGCATCAGCCAGACGAGGGCGACCCATTCGGCGCGGCGTCCGCCGGTCCGCGCCCGGGCGCCCAGCCGGCGCCGCCAGGGC
>VYLA01000183.1_pt1 | contig 10590 bp, 8 predicted proteins | sample 5114381 | NCBI WGS metagenome assembly VYLA01 (sample SAMN12291789, study PRJNA351875) | freshwater metagenome | isolation source: freshwater lake | place: USA: Michigan, Gull Lake | collected 2011-08-08 | reverse complement strand
CATTACTCGATCGTAGTCGATAAAACAAATGCGCGTAAGACGATCATAAGCGGTTTGGCGATCGAGATTGACAAGGTGAAAATAACGATAATAAATGGTTTCTTCCGAGAGATAATGGTTAAATTGTCGCACTAAAGGCTCATCCGCTGCCCGAATCGGACGAATTAGCACCTTTAAGCCTCTTTTTGTCGTCCAAGGCCCTATATAATGTTCGGGATAGGGACGGATTGCCGGATGAGATAACTTTTCTGGGGGTGTAGTTGGAGGATGAAGAAGGATAGAAGCGGAAAGGGCGATCAATTGCTCTGAATCGGCAAAAAAGGGATTAATATCGATAGTTTTAATGCGCGGTTGTTCACTGACCAAGTGACTAAATTTAACGATTATTTGCTCTAAATTCGCTAAATTAAGCGATTTAAGCCCATTTAGTCCCTGAAAAGCCCGATAAATCTTGGTTTTTTCTAAAAGTCGGCGCGCGAGATTAGTATTTAAAGGAGGTAGAGCGGTGGCGTAATCTTGAAAAATATCGACTAAACGGCCACCAGTACCGAAAATTATCACCGGTCCGCACTGATCATCGTAATTAGAGCCGATAATTAACTCATATCCTCGATCGATCTCTAACATTGGTTGAATACTCACCCCGAGAAAATGCTCCCGACCCACTTGTGCGCTAACATTAGCTTCGATCGCCTGATATGCTTGCGCGACTGCTATAGGGGAAAAAAGTGGCAATTTTACCCCACCCACCGCGCTTTTATGGATAATCGTCTGGGAATGCAGTTTCATCACCAGGGGATAACCGAGAGATTCAGCGAGATTAACTGCTTCTGCGGCACTTTCAGCAATTTCAGTGACAATAACAGGGATTCCATAAGCTTTGAGTATAGCTAAAGACTCTGACTCACTGAGAATTGTTCTATCCCCTGCTTGCTCGATAATCTGGCTAACTAAAACTCGATCGGAGCCATTTTCCTGAGAATTGGCTAAAATTGGCGTTTGATAAAGACCGCGCAGATTCTCTTCATATTTCCAGAGCAAATTAAACACCCGGGCCGCCGAATCGGGATAGCGATAGGTGGGGATACCCTGCTGATTTAATAACGCTACTCCCTCTGCAATGCCCTCTCCCCCCATCAAACTTGCTAAAATGGGTTTTTTGCTATTTTGAGCGATTGAGGCGATGCTACGGGCAATTGCTCGCAGATCGGTGTTAAAGCGAGGCGAGAGAATCATCAACACCGCGTCGGTATGTGCATCCGCTAAAGCGATCTCTAGGGCGCGAGCGTAGCTATCGGGATCACTGCTGCGACGCAGATCGATGGGATTTTGGGGGACAATATCCGCCGGAAAAAGAGGTGCTAGTTGCTCGATCGTTGCGGGGGTAAGGGTTGCCAGTTGTCCATCTTCCGCCAGTAAAGCCGAGGCCGCTAAAAGAGCGGGAGCAACACCATTGCTGATGATTGTCAAGCGTTTTCCCCGGGGAAATCGGGGAATTTTCCCTAAAACTTGCGTGATATTCAAGAGATCGGCCATTCTTTGTACTTCCACGATGCCACAGCGAGCAAAGGCAGCGGAGAGAGTTAGTTGATCGCTGGTCAATTTACCAGCATGGGAAAGAGCAGTGGGGTCAAAGTCGGTACTGTGGCGACTAATGGCGATAATTGGTTTATTTAGGGCAACTTCTCGGGCCGAGGACAGAAAAGAGCGGGCATTATTCAGGGATTCCAGGTAGATAACGATGCTTTTGGTTTGGGGATCGTCTCCCAAATAATAGAGTAATTCGCCCCAATCCACATCTAAAAGGACTCCGAGGGAGATAAAGTGACTAAAACCGACATTTTCGCTTAAACTCCAATCAAGCACGGCAGCAGCGATCGCACCACTTTGACTAATCAGGGCAATTGAACCAGTTTTCGGCAAGATGGGAGAAAAGGTGGCGTTAAGATTTTGGCTTAGATTGCTGATTCCTGAGCTATGAGGACCGATGATGCGTAATTTTTGACTGGCGATCGCTTTAATTTCCCTGAGTAAATTTTCCCCCATCTGGCCGGTTTCCCGAAAACCCGTGGAGAGAATCAGGGCGCATTTAACCTGTTTTTCGACAGATTGGGCGATAATAGCGGGAATTTCGGGAGCGGGGGCGGTGATAATTACCAGATCGATCGCCGCCTGGATATCTGGTAAACTGCTATAGCTGGGAAGATCGAGCCAGTTTTCGGGGTGAGGATTAACTAGATAAAGGCGGCGCTGACCGGGATTATGATGGAGATTATTTAAAAGAGTGCGATCGAGTTGGGGATTTTGGCGATTAAATCCCACCACAGCGATAGTTTTTGGCTCAAAAAAGGCTCTTATGGTTTGATGTTCGCCACCGCGAGGATCTAAGATGGAATTTAACATAAGTGGGTGGGTGGAATTAAATATAAGATGAACGTAGGTTGGGTTGAAGCATGAAACCCAACGCCCGCATGGGTTACGAAGTGCGCTAACCCATCCTACAAGTAATTGTGCCTCCCTACTTAAGTAGGCATTGAGGTATTTAAACCGGTTATTGTTCCAGTGTTCCGGTGTTCCCCGATCCATCTAAACCAATTTTAGCTGTTTAATCAGGGTTCGATCGGTGTAATTAATTTTGTCTAGATAGCGATCGCCAATAATACAGCCCCACCCGATCAACATTTTCCCCAAGAGATCTAGTAAACTAACTGATGCTGTAAATATTTAGAGACAGACGATGGAACTGGAATATCCCGAGGATTTGAGATACCTAGAAACCCACGAATACGTCAGACTCGAAGGTGAAATCGCTACCTTGGGAATTAGTGCTTTTGCCGTCGATCAATTGGGTGATATCGTGTTTCTAGAATTGCCCGAATTGGGAGAGGCGCTGGAAGTAGGTAGTAGTTTCGGCACGATTGAATCGGTAAAAGCGGTAGAAGATCTTTATCCTCCCGTCTCGGGAACCGTAGTTGATCGCAATCAAGCGATGATTGACTCCCCCGAATTAATTGCCGATGATCCCCACGGGGAGGGTTGGTTATTAAAAGTGCGGGTAGAAAATCCCGATACTGCCTTGGCTGATACCCTCTCCGCTAGTGAATACCGCGCCCAAGTAGCAGGGGAAAGTTAACTAATATTAACAACACGGAGCCAGACCCTCACACTATCATAAGCATAGAAAGAATTGAAAATCCAGGAAGCGATCGAGTCTTCCTGATTTTTGTCTCTAAACCGTGCTGAGACGAAATTCTAGCCCGAATCGAGTGAGGTTTCACTATTTACCCAATCTATGCTAAATCCTAATCTCGCGGCGATCGAACTTTCCAAAGAGGAGGTTCAACGCTACTCTCGACACATTATTCTGCCCGAAGTGGGCTTAGAAGGTCAAAAAAAACTAAAAGCCGCCAGTGTTCTCTGCATCGGCACCGGGGGACTCGGTTCCCCGCTTTTACTCTATCTAGCGGCGGCTGGCATCGGTAGAATCGGTATTGTTGACTTCGATATCGTCGATAGTTCCAATCTGCAACGTCAAATTATTCACGGCACTTCTTGGGTAGGTAAACCGAAAATTGTTTCCGCTAAGGACAGAATTCTAGAAATTAACCCCTATTGTCAGGTGGATTTGTACGAAACCCGCATAAGTTCCGAAAATGCCCTTGACATTTTAGCTCCCTATGATGTAGTCATCGACGGGACAGATAATTTCCCCACCCGTTATCTGACTAATGATGCTTGTGTTCTTCTCGACAAACCCAACGTCTATGGCTCAATTTTCCGCTTTGAAGGACAAGCAACCGTTTTTAACTACCAAGGCGGTCCCAACTACCGCGATCTCTATCCCGAACCGCCACCACCGGGGATGGTTCCCTCCTGTGCGGAAGGCGGCGTTTTAGGAGTTTTACCCGGAGTAATCGGCACAATTCAAGCCACAGAAGCCATTAAAATTATCCTCGGCGCACCGGATACCCTCAGTGGTCGTTTACTGCTTTACAATGCTTGGGAAATGAAATTCCGTGAGTTAAAATTGCGTCCGAATCCCATCCGTCCCGTTATTGAAAAACTAATTGATTACGAACAATTCTGCGGTATCCCGCAAGCTCAAGCACAAGAAGCAGCAGAACAGCAAAAAATGACAGAAATAACCGTAGTAGAGTTAAAGACCCTACTTGACAGCGAGGCCAATGATTACATTCTCATCGATGTGCGTAATCCCAACGAGTACCAAATCGCTAAGATTCCCAACTCGGTATTAATTCCCTTACCCGATATCGAAAATGGTGCGGCAATTCCCAAAATTAAGGAATTAGTCAACGGTTATCGTCTCATCGCCCATTGTAAGATGGGGGGACGTTCCGCTAAAGCCCTCGCTATCCTCAAAGAGGCAGGTATCGAAGGAATTAACGTTAAAGGTGGTATCAGCGCCTGGAGTCGCGAAGTCGATTCCACTGTACCAGAATACTAAACTTAGCAGTCAGCCTTATCAGTTATCGGTTATCAGTGATCAGTTATCAGATGCGAGTTTTTAGTTCACTGATTACTGATTACTGTTTACTGATAACTGAACAACCCCCATTGCCCGTGAATCTGTTAAGATCAGGGCGAGTTAGCCTTAAAATCTTGGGTGTGAGCAAACAATGAAAAACCATATTAAAAAAATTGCTAGTTGGAGTGCGATCGCTGCTATTTCCCTTGGCTTAGTAGAAATGAACCGAGCAGCGATCGCATTTGGCAACAATAATCAATTTAGTGCCTGTATCAGTCAGATTGTCGGCACGGGAGTCAGTCCCCAAGATGCCGCCACCGCTTGTTCAGAAGCATTAATTCCTAAAGAATTATCCCGGTGTGTGGTGATGATTAAATCCAAAACCCCGATCGATGGTAATCTGGCTCTGCAAGCTTGTTTTCAGGTGCGTCGTCCTATCGACCTAGGTAATTGTGTGGTCGATATCCATCGCGCTGCCCCCTTGTTTGCCGCTAATTCCCTCAAACAAACGGAAACAGAAACAGCCAAGGAACCCGATAAATTAGGGATTTCTACACAGATTTTAGATTCCTGTCGTCAAAGTTTATTACCCGGTCGCTTTTCCCAATGCGTCATCGCTGTCAGTCGTGATGTGGACAAAAATAACCCCTCCCAAGCTTTACAAACCTGTTTAAGTGCCGAGGATTTCCCTAGAGATCTATTCCCCAGTTATCCCCAAAATCAAGACCAGAGACCTTAATCAAGATTATTTGGCTCTCTTATTTTGGGAACATACGGAAGAACCAGAAAACGTTAAATATTGAACCATCAATCAGACGAGTTCGGCGGCTTAGGAAAGGTACACTTAACCGTAATATTTAAATTACTTTTAGCGGTTCCTTTAGTAATATAAGGGATTCCTACCTCACCGCCGATTTCCACACCAAATTGTAAAGTGACTTCCTCAATGTTGGCAATTGCTAAATTGCGAAAAGCGTTTAAAGTGTAAGTAGTGTAAGTACGAATTGTATCTTCAATTGTCTGAAAATTCTGTAAAATTTGCTGTTTATCTGGTACATTAATTACCCCTTTAGCAACTCTTCCCTCCGTTTTTAATGTCTCGGTCGGAATTTCCAGGTCATCGGTGGACTCTATATAAATTAGAGTGTTTTCGTCAATTTGGATCGGAGTTAGTCGAGTCATAAATAATGCAAAAATTGAAAATTAACTTTTTTCTTAACTAGGGTCTGCTGAAAAAGTTTTTCCTAGGGGCAGGGTGTAGGGTGTGGGGTGTGGGGTGTGGGGTTTTACCGATTTTGAGGGGGTCAATTACCTAATTTTCAGGGAAAAAGTCCCTGAATTTCCCCCTGATCACTCCCATATCTGGTACTTTTTGAGGGGAAAAAAGTCCAAAAGTCTTATCCAACAAGGTTTTTAGATTTATTCAGCAAGCCCTAACTATTTCTCGGCTCTCCCGTACTTGTGATGATAAGAAAAGATTATCTAAGGGAGGGCCTATGCTTTCCTTGCAGTTTACCAAAAAACAACCTAATATAAAAAACATTTCTATCCCTTGCTGACTGTCTATGGCTCGCTACGCCCTCGTCATCGGCATTAACCATTACGATAACCCCAATTTCCTGCCATCTTTGAGTAAACCCGCCAAAGATGCGGAAGCTGTTGCTAAATTCTTGGAGAATACTGGGACATTTGCCAATGTAGAACGCCTACCCAATTGCTGGATTGCCGCAGAAAAACGCTACGAAGTTGTTCCAGGAAAGGTAACGGGGAATGAAGTCTTGCAGGCCTTACAGCAAATTTTATCGGGAGAGCAGACCAAAAATCAAGAAGTCTTGATCTACTTTTCAGGACACGGGTTTCGCCTGATCAATCGCATCGGTGACGGGGAAGCCTATCTCGCCACCTCCGATAGCCAACCCGACGGCAAAAATGCCATTTCTTTAGACCGAGAACTCAATCCTTTATTACGGCGTTCTAGTTTGAGTAATCTGGTGGTAATGCTAGACTGTTGCCATGCGGGGGCGTTATTGCCCGAAAATCGGGAACTAGATCGCATTTTGCTAGAACCTAGCCTCTCAGCATTTAATGACAAGCAAGATTACTTCCTAATCACCGCCTGTCGGTCAGAACAGGTGGCTTGGGAAGATGAGGAATACAGTTTGTTCACCGCCGCCTTACTGAAAGGATTGTCCCAAAAAGAGGCGGACCCAAAAACGGGAGAAATTAGTGCCGATCGCCTGTTTGATTTCGTTTCGCGGGAATTGCGCGGGAAGGGTCAAGAACCGATTCGCATGGGAGTTGGGCGATCGCTAATTCTGGTCAAATATGGGGCGCAACCTCAAGTTAAAGAGGTGAAACCGTTACTAGATGAGAAGGGAGAATTGCGCTGTCCCTATCAAGGATTGCTGGCGTTTACTAAGAAAGAACGCCCATTTTTCTTCGGACGCAAGCGAGTGGTGGACGACATCAAATCTAAGCTAGATCGGCTAAATTTTGTCCCTCTGATTGGTGCTTCTGGAAGTGGTAAATCTTCGGTAGTTCTGGCAGGATTGATTCCTTGGTTGGAAGAATTAGGATGGCAAATTCTCGAACCGATCAAGCCTGGATTTAAGCCGTTGACAATGTTGGAAAGCCTGCTGTTACCCTATTTTCGAGATGATCAACAATTGCTGGATCAATGTATCAATAATCAAGACAGGGAAGGCTTAAAACCGCTATTAGAGCTTTTTCCCCGCGAACACAAATTCTTGCTGGTGGTAGATCAATTTGAGGAATTATTCACTTTTGCTCTAGCGGAACAGCGCGATCGCTTTATTGAATTGATTACTCAAGTTGCCACAATTCCAGACTCTCCCCTGGCAGTTATTGCTACCATGAGGGCGGATTTTATTGAACCTTGTTTACGTTACGATTCTTTGCGACAACTGATTCAAAATAACGCCGAATACCTGCCATATCTAAGGGGATTAGATTTGCTAGAAGCTATCACCGAACCAGCCAAACTGCAAGGCTATGAAGTTACTAATGATTTACTCAATAAAATCCTTGAAGATATTAAACAAGAACCAGGATTTTTACCCTTATTAGAGTTTGCTTTAACCCAGCTTTGGCAGAAACGAGATGAGGCAGAACATCGGCTGACTTTAGATACTTATGAGGCGATAGGTGGGATAGTAGGAGCGTTAAATTGTCAAGCTGATAAAGTCTATCAATACAAGGATTATGAAAAAGACTCACCGCAGCAGGAGCGAACGGAAGCAGAGAAAGCTTTAATTAAGCGAATCTTCTTGAATCTTCTGCAAATAGGAGATGGGGAAAAAGATACCAGATTGCGTCAATCAAAAGCCTTTATCTTGTCTTTAGCTGGAGATAATCAAGAAGGACAAAAAGTTTTAAAAGAACTGATTGAAGGAAAACAAGGATTAGTGAAAGGTCGCCTTTTAGTGACGGGAAAAACTGAACGAGAAGAAGAAGCTTGGGTAGATTTAGCCCATGAAGCTTTAATTGAAAAGTGGGACAACCTGAATCTGTGGCGAACCGAAAATCGCAAGGGAAGAGAATTAGCCAAACAGGTGGATAAAGATGCCCAAAATTGGCAAAAAAGTAACAAATCCCAGTATTATTTGTGGTCGGGTGACAAGTTAGCAGATGCGGAGAAAGTCCTGCAAGAATATCAAGACACGGTGGAAACTACGGACTTGGCTAAAGATTTTCTCGAAGCTAGTAGCCAGGAGGAGTTGCGTTCTTATATGAGAAGGCCAGATATTGATGATTTAGACTGTCAAGCTTTAGAAAAAGAAGCAACTAACAAATCATTTTTAAGCCAAGAAAAGTTGAGAAATTTACTCGAAAATGAGCAGGAAAAACCACAGATAAGGCTGTCAGCGTCCTGGTTGCTGAAGCAGTGGGGAGAGGAGGTTCCTATCTGGACAGCAGAGGTTGATAAGCAAGGAAAAATTGCCCTCTCAATCATCGCAGAAAACGATCTACCAGCCACAGTAATCGAAGAGTTAGAAGACGGAATAAACCTAGAAATAGTGGAAATTCCCGGCGGAGAGTTCTGGATGGGTGCTTCTGAAGGAGAAGAAGGAGCATATCCAAATGAACGCCAGCCACATAAGGTCAAGATTTCTCCCTTCCTGATGGGCAAATATCTCGTAACACAGGCGCAGTGGCGAGTAGTAGCTTCTTTGCCTAAAGTTGAACGGGATCTCAACCCAGACCCTTCACACTATAAAGGAAATAGCTGCCGACCAGTGGAACGTATTAGTTGGCAGGATGCGGTGGAATTCTGTGAGAGACTATCGCGCTGGTCTCAGAAAAAAGGGAAAGGCTATCAATACCGTTTACCCAGTGAAGCAGAGTGGGAATATGCTTGTAGGTCAGTTATCAGTGAAGAATTAATCCAAAATCCGATTTATCCGCCCTATCATTTTGGGTGGAAAATTGACCCGGCTTTGGCAAATTATTCACAAACCGCTTGTGCAAGGACGACAACCGTAGGCAGGTTTCAAATCGTAAATGCCTTTGGACTTTATGATATGCACGGGAACGTTTGGGAATGGTGTCTAGATCCTTGGCATGATAACTATAAAGACGCGCCCAATGATGGTTGGGTATGGGATGAAGGAAAAGAAGAATTGTATCAAGATATATCAAAACATCTTGATGTGTTGTTACAAGACAATAGAGATCATGTCGTACGTGGCGGGTCATGGGGCAGCCGTCCCTGGGCTTGCCGTTCTGCGGTTCGCGACAACGTCGCTTTCCTCAGCGATGCCTACGGTTTTCGGGTAGTTGCGTCGTCGAGGAAGGTGATTCAGTGAACAGTTAACAGTTATTGCTTGTGCCAAGGCTCTGGCTTAGTATATAACATCTAGCCAGCAGACTACCTGAATAATTAGCGAGCAGGATGCTCGCATTCCCTTAAATCTAAGGCACTAAATTAGCTGTTTCAATCCAGTATTATGCTATACTTATTACAAGTATAAACTCGTAAATTGGAGGAAAAAGCCATCAATAATGATACCCACTCCCGAACAGATGCTTACTTGCATTAGAATGTGTCAAACCCTGTCTAACTTCTATACCGATATTCATCTATTTCGGTATGATGAAAATAGTAATGTGAGCATCTTGCTCACTAATGTGGAGTTTGAAGATGAATCATCAACCTGATTTTTACCAAATGTCTCGCCAGTTATAATAAAAATGCCAGCAAAAGATATTTATCATGATACCGTGAGAACTGCCTTAGACAAAGATGGCTGGACAATTACCCATGACCCCCTAATTATTCGCTGGGGAAAAAGAGATTTATATATTGACTTGGGAGCAGAAAAAATTATTGCCGCCGAAAAAGACAATCAAAAAATTGCCATTGAAATTAAAAGTTTTGTTGGCAAATCATCTATCGATGACTTAGAAAAAGCATTAGGACAATATATTTTATACTATGATTTATTGACAAAACTAAAATCTGAAAGAACTTTATATTTAGCAATTCATCAACAAGCTTTTGCCGATATTTTTGAAGATCCTATTGGTCAAGTTTTATTAGACAATAAACGATTAAAATTATTAATTTTTGACGAAATTGAGGAGGTTATTTTAAGATGGATAGTTTAGAAAAAATGAGAAAAATTATTATTGAATCTCTCCGTTATTATGCAAACTTGCGCTATGCTACTGGAGAGGTAAACCGCCTCCTCATTATTGACAAAGACTCTGATAACTATCTAATTCTCTTAGAAGGTTGGGATAACCGAGAAAGAGTACATGGCTGTTTACTGCATTTACAAATTATTAATGGTAAAATCTGGATACAACGAGACGGAACCGAAGACGGTATTGCCACTGATTTATTAGCCGCCGGTATTCCTAAAGAGCAAATTGTCCTTGCCTTTAAACCCGAACATATTCGACCCTATACTGAATTTGCTGTAAAATAAGCTATAGATTGACATCCTCGCCGCCGTAAAACGGACGGCGATTCCCAAACCTCACGATTTAGGTTTCTGCTTCTTTCCCTTGCGGGGTTCCGCACCTGCCTTAACAGAGTAAATCTGTTCTGGTCTTATGGTCGCTCTACAGACTGACACCGC
>VYLA01000177.1_pt1 | contig 10731 bp, 13 predicted proteins | sample 5114381 | NCBI WGS metagenome assembly VYLA01 (sample SAMN12291789, study PRJNA351875) | freshwater metagenome | isolation source: freshwater lake | place: USA: Michigan, Gull Lake | collected 2011-08-08 | reverse complement strand
GTCAGCGCAATGCAGGTGTAGCCGGCGCCGCCCGGCCGGGTCGCCTCGCGCAGGTTCGTAAAGTCGGTCGAGGTTTCCTGATCGTCCGCGTCGACTAGGAGCACGTCCTGTCCGGCGCTCGCCAGCATGATCGTGAGATTGGTGGCAACGGTCGATTTGCCGGATCCACCCTTGGTACCGCCGACGACGGTAATCATGCCTCGCCCCCGAATCGGTTTCATACCGCCCAGATATCTCGCGGAATTCCGGCTGCGATCGAATTAAAATCGGATCGGCATGGCCGAGAAATCGAAATTAAGGAGGCGAGCGGCATTTCGGCTGCTGCGCGCCGACGCTGGGAAATTGACGAATCCCGCGAAAGCGTGGCCAATGCCAGCGCCGGTTGAGCCGGCGAGTCGAGGGCCTAGAAACACGAAACCCGCCACGAGGGCGGGTCACATGCCGGCCGAGGCCGGGGAAAGATCATCTGCTTGGCGGCGATGATCCTCCCCGAAAATCGGCTCCTACGCAAGGGGAAAACCGTGGTTTTCCTCGACGGCGGAGCTTTGCCCGCGTGCGTCCGCGCCCATGCGGCTGGTCTCGCGACCAGGGGTGCGGAGCTTTGTCTATTTCGGAGATGGTCGACGCGATCGGCCGTGCGCACGGTGCTGCGCTCGATACGCTGTCCGTCGCGTTGTGGTCGGCTCATGCAGCCGGCGAGATGACGGACGATGAGGCGTCGAGCCTCGCGACCGCGATTGACGCGCGCAGGAAGCTCGCACGCGGGCGCGGTGCTCAACTCGCTCTGCCGGTGCGGAAACCCGTGCAGCGGCCTCCTGAGCGCTCTGTGGCGATCGAGCGCCGCCGTCGCCTTGCAGCCTCCGGCCCCATGCCGCCAGCCCTCGCCGCGCGGTTCACGACAGGCGAGCTCGCTGTGCTCCGGATCGTCGCCGATGAGAACGCGGCGCGCGGGAAATGCGCCGTGTGCCTGGACGCCATTGCAGCCCGCGCCGGCGTGTCACGATCCACGGCGAAGAACGCGATCCGTCAGGCCAGCCGGCTCGGCCTTGTCGAGGTCGTCGAGCGCCGCCGGCCGGGCGCGAAGAACCTGCCGAACGTCGTCACCATCGTGGACCGGGAATGGCTCGCGTGGATGGCGCGCGGGAACAGGACTGGGGTCAGAAATCCGACCACCACGGATACAAGAGGTTTTCGAGAAGGAGGAAATGGTGACCGAGGCGCAAATTACGGAACTGCAGCACCGTATAAAACGGGCTTTGGATTACGCCGAAGACGCTCAGCGTGCGGCTCGAAGAGCAGAGCGTGACGAAGATCCCGCGCAAGCACGCAGAGCGAAAAGAGCCGCCAACGGACTCATCAATGAACTAGAACAGGTCAAGCGGCTCCTACACATGATCATAGCCCGCTAAGATACGCGTAAGTGTCCATTATAGAACTCACCTAATTGAAATACACATCGCGGTCGCGGTCATAGGAGCCTGTGATGCCTGATGCTTCAGAGGGGTGATTGCTCATGATTGCCGTCCAAGTTGGCTGGTCAAACCATCCATGAAGAAACATGTAGCGGAGAGAAGAAATAATTTTAGACCTATCCCATGGCGTTCCACCCTGCCTAATCTTATAGTGATTTTCTAAATCATATACTGATGGTATTGGCTGTTTACTAGTCCATTTATTATCAATCAACTTTGATATGTCATCCATCATTGTTTCCGTTACATCAAAGTCGTTTTCATAACCATCATGCCAGTGCGCAGCATCGTCCCCAATTGGATAAACCCCGTCGTCCCAAGCTTGAAGATAAGCGTCAGCGATCCTCTTTTTACCGACATCTGTTAGAGAAAATGACATAACGTGGAAGCGCATCATCATAAACATCTTGTCTCTAGACATTTCGTGCTCCCGTTTGTTCCAATTTAAGGCGTGAGATTGTAGACGCGCTGGCGTTGTAGCTGCGTCCGATGGTGGCGAGCGTCTCAAGGCCCGCCTCGCGCCGCTGGATGGCCTCCTTGATCTGCGCCGGGGTCATTTTCGGCGCACGGCCCAACCGCTTGCCTGCGGCCTTGGCGGCAGCGCGTCCGATGGCCGTGCGCTCGCGGATGCGCTTGTGCTCCAGCTTTGCAGCCAGCCCGAGGACGGCCAGCACGATATCAGAAAACTCGCTGGTCGTGTCGATCACCGGCTCGGCCAGCGAGCGCAGCCCCACGCCTGCGGCCTTGAGGTCGCGCGCGATCGTCAGCAAGTCGGCGGTGTCGCGCGATAGCCGGTCGATTGCCGGGATGATGACTGTATCGCCAAGCGCGGCGGCCTGGAGCAGCCGCTTGAGCTGGGGCCGCTCCTTGGTGAGGCCGCTAAGCTTGTCGTGAAAGATGCGCTCGCACCCGGCGGCCTTGAGCTGATCGAGCTGGTTGGCAAGGTCTTGCGCGTTGGTGCTGACGCGGGCGTAGCCGTAGATCATACCCGCATTTTGCAACAGACTTCTGCAACGGGAAAGGGCAACGTTTTCAACGGGGCCGCATCGTTGCGAAAGTCCTGATTTCCGCACCGCTTGCTGGACTAGAGCTGCGCCCGGCCGCGTTGAATCGGGACGCATCTCTCGGTGCCTGTTTCGCCGCGCATTCTTTCGACGAACCGGCATCCACTTCGTCGGAATGCGCTCTAAAGGGTGGTGCTCGGGGCTTCGGTCGCAGCCCTTTTGCTCACCTTGGCAACTTGTATGGGCTGGTCAAATTTTCTACCAACGGTTCTCTCGTATGGCCCTGCCGCAAAACTGTATGGGTAGGGTGAAGAGCAGAAATAGCGCTTCGAGGTCACTATGAGTGCAGACGAAATATCTAAACTTGCAGAGCTAAGAGATAAAGGAGTAATTACTGAGAAGGAATTTAAAAATAGAAAGTCTGCGATACTTAGAGGTTCTGGCGCAAAAAAGCGCAGGGGCCTTTGGTGGAAACTACCTATAACTTTGTTATTTGTAGTATTTGTCATAGCTATTATCAGTAGCAAAGATAAAAATCCTGCGGTAGTCAGCAATAGCAAAAATATTCCGGCTACAGAAAAACCTGTAACTGTAAGTGATGGCTCTTCTTCATTGCCAAAATGCGATAGCAATGCAGCGTTCTCTACTGCAAAACAAGCAGTTGAACAAAATAGATTTTCAAATTCTGATACTTTGAAGCTTCTGGGCTTACACAACACCACCGAGGTTTCTTTCAACTCCGATAAATCTGAGAGATATTGCAAATCAACTGCCATGCTAAATGCAGGTGAGTACCAAATTACATTCAAAATATTTAAAAGAGATAGTAAGATTTATGTCTTTATCGATCCAATTGAAGAAAACTGATTTGAATTATAGCCGATAAACAGACCAAAATATGAATGTGGAGAGAGCCTTAGCCAATTAATAAATTATAATTTCTGTCATGCGTAGGTAATCGTGCTGATCAGTTTGGAGTGCGGCCCGCGGTGCCTCCGAATTTGCACCGCGGGCCAAGCTGTAGGTCACTCCAGCTTCGAGCGTCAGCGCCCCCGTATGACGCCGGGTCGCCGACTGCGGGTGTTTCGGGTCACCGCCCGCTGGACCTTGCCCAAGGAGGAACTGCGCGAACCTCGGGCAATCTCGAATTGCTGTCGGCCACGCGCGGTCCGTGCTCCGCGCTGCCGGCCCTCCAGGGCCCTGGAGCCGCCCGACGCGGCCGGCGCCGGGCAAGGCGATCACGATGGCGGCGCCTCCTGCGGGGCCTCGGCGCCTTGCTGCACGTTCAGGGGCACGCGGAGCTCATCGCCGGCCGCGGGGCGCGATGACAGCCCCTCCCATCTGCGGCATTCCTGCGGTGCGAAGATCGAAGCATCGATCCCCGCGCGCCACGCTTCCATCCGCTCCTGGAGGCTGCCGCGGAGCAGACCAGAAAGGTCATGCTCGATCCGGTACCGGCGCCGGCCCGCCGCCGAGAGAAGGGCGAGGTTGAGCGTTCCTTCGAGTCGAGCGGCCCAAGGCGCGAGGCAGTTGCGCACGAGGGCGGCGCCTTCCTCTTTCAGCGAGCCGTAGGAGCTCGGGTTTCCGAGCCCGACCACGGACAGCGGCACGCCGTAGATGCGCGCGACATCCTCCAGGCCGGCCATCCGTGACTCGTGAAATTGTGCTTCCCGACCAGAAACCGTCAGCGGCTTGGCCTTGATGCCCGCCTCCAGCAGCAGAGGGGCAACCTTGGCGCGCTGATCTGCAAGGCGCGCTGTCAATTGCCGCTTGAGCCGCTGGAACGCGTTCTCGCCCGCGCCGTCGCTCCCGAACGCGCCCTCCGTTTCGAACGACACGTCCGGAACGAACCCGCGCTCCACCTGCGATTGCGCGAGTTCGCTTTGCGCCAGGGCGAGGCCCACAGCGCCATGTGCCCAGGCCAGCGGCGACACGCCGAGGACGCCATCCCGCGAGGCGTAGCGCAAATGCGCGACTTCCTCCTCGAGGAGCACGAGCGTGCCTCGGGTCGGATGCGTCCAGCGATACCGGAGCCGCCCGCTGGGAAGCTGCTCCACCCCGACCATGCGCGCCGGCATGTAGTCGAGGGCCGCCACCTGCCCGCGGCCGTCGCGGATCGTGTGCGCGAAGCCGTTCCCATTCATCAGGACGTCGCGCGCTACGGCCTCACGCAGGTGGAAGGCTGGCATCCGATCGTTGGCGGCATCGTTGAGGACCGCCGCGAGCGGGTGGTTTCGCGCTTCATCACGGCCGCCGTCGTCATGGAGCTCGTAGACGACGAGCGGCAGGGCCGCGAGGGACTCGGCGATCAGGCTGGTACACCGCGCCGCCGCACCGAGTTGGCTCAAGGCTTGTTCCGGAGAACCCCAGCCGGCCGCTCGGCCGAAACCGAGGAATTGCGCTAGGAACGGATCTGACGCGGCAACGGCCTGCGGAGGGGCGTCCCGGCGCTCGCGGCGCATCAGGCGGTCGAGGAAGCCCATTCAGCCCTCCAGGGTGCTCAGGTAAAGCCGAGCCGCCGACAGCCGCGGGCGGGCGAAGTAGAGCCCGGAACGGGCCTCCACGGTGGTGCCGGGATAGGCGGCCCAACCGGACACAACGGAGATTTCCGCGAGCGCCACGGTGCGAAGCTCGCGCCGATCGCCGTTCCAGGAGTCGCCTCCAGCCGGCACGTCAAATCCAAAGCTCATCCCGCCGAGGTCGCCACGTTCGGCCATCGCGAGCACGTCGCGGCCCTCGCTCGTGTCCGGCACGTCCAGGTCAAACGCGAGGCCGCGTGAATCCTCGGACAGGCGCAGCGTCCCGCTCCGCGTGCGCCCGAGGACGCGTTTCGCATCGTGGTCCCGGAGCGCCAGCACGTCGCCGGCAAGAGATGCCCGGAAGGCGCCCGGCGCGATCGTCTCGCGGAACGTGCCGCGGCGCAGGTCGACGATGCGGGCCTCCACGCCGTACACCGCGGCGTGGCCCTCCAGGCGCCGCCCGCGCGCCCGGATTTCGAGCGGTGCGCCGCGCTGTTCCACTACGCGGCTGCCGCGGTCGGTACGTCGTCGGCGAAGGCGAAGCTCTCCGGGTGCCGGAGCGCCACGTCGGCATCCAGGAAGGCGTGCAGCAGGGCGCCGCCCTTGGACGCGACCGAGTCCGCGTAGGGATTTAGAACAATATCCACGCTGGAGAAATAAGCGATCACGAGATCAGACCATGATCCGTAGAAGATCTGAGAAAGATCGGTACTTGCGCCACCGTTGGCAGGAACCTGAGTCGACCACTCCACGTGTTCGCCGTGGAACAGGGTTGGGATACCGATCGGCAGACCGTCCGCTGTGGTCAGCTTGAGGGCCGCTGCACGAACCTGAGGGCTGCTCAGGTACCCGGTGCCGCCGGAAATGTTGGCCGCGTCGATGGCGCCGATCATGCTGGCGGTCGCATCGATCCATTCCTGAGAGGTACCCGTATCTGCGGCCGCGTCGAACAGGATCTTACGGACCCCCGACGTCGACTTGATACCGAGCGGCATGTTGTCGGTGCCGGTGCCGAAGATGGCCGCCTGATCCAGCGCCGCCGCGAGCAGAAACCCGATATCCGTCCGGAGCACCTGCTCGATCTGCGGCGCCTGCAGCATCATCCGTCGGCTCATCTCGTAGTTGCCCGTGACGGTTTTCGGACCCAGGGACACCTTGTCGAACTGCGGATCGGCCTGGGGGCCCGGCTGGTGCTCGCCGACCCATCCGACCGTGCCCGACGACTTGAGCCGGGGAAGGTCGAGGTTCGCTGACAGGCCGGTCAGGACGGTCGCGCCGAGCCGCTGGACCTGGAGCACAGGGCGCGGCCGGTCGATCAGCGGGCCAAGGTTCGTGGCCACGAGGTTGCCGCCGGGGCCGCCGGCAGGCGCGGTGGTCAGAACGGCGCGGTGCTCTCCGCCGAGGAAGGCCGAGACCGGTGCCGCGAAACCGCCCTGTCGCCCGGTGCGGTGTTCCCGAGCATATTCGCCCTCGGCGCCGGTCAGGCGGCCCGTCTCCAGAAACTCCGCGACGGCGCGGCCGATCGAATAGCGGGCCTCCAACTCCGCCGCGCCACCATGGCCGGTGACCGGCTCGGCCTCGGCGTTTCGCTCCATCTCGGCGAGTGCCTCCGCCCGGCCGATCCGGGCTTCGATGTTGGTCACGTCCGACTTAAGGGCGTCGAACCGGCCGCGCTCGCCTTCCGACAGGTCGCGGTTTTCGCGGTCGGCTTGGTCGGCGATGGACCTGAGCTCCGCGACCTTGCTAGCGCGTTGCTCGCGCAATTCGTGGATACGCATTACAATTCTCCAGTAAGGTCAGCCGTGATGCACTCGGAAAGTGCGAATAAGGTCTTGTCCGTGACAGAGCTAACTAGAACTCTGTCTTGATCTCGGGTTGTCTCGGCTTTGTAGAAACCGCGGATCATCTTTTTCATGTCGGGCGTCCACAGGCCTACGAGGTTGGTCTCGCTACCGAGGCGCAGATGCAACTCCGCGGTCGGCACAGGCCGCTTGAACGCCAGGATCAGACTGCCGCCTTCGGGGAGCTCTCGACCCACGATCTCGCCGTTCTCGATCATCGTCGCGACGGCCTCACCGAAGGGCAGCGCGGCGAGGGCAGCCAGCATAGCCGGCGCGCTCGCTCTGCCGGGCGTGGGGCGGGCGGCGAGGGAGCGGTACACGCGGACAGCCTCCGGGCCTTCGGAGGGGCTGTCCGTGCCCAACGTCGCGATCAGGAGCGCTGCGGCATGCTCAGGATCGAGGTGGCTTGCGCCGGCTCCACGCTGAGTCTCCGGGAGCAGCCCAGCCTCCCGAAGCCGCGCCCCGTACGAAGCGAGCGTCGCCACGGGCCGCCCATCGAAGCGGGCGATTAATTCCACGGTCGGCTGAAGACGGGCCATCGGTGTTCTCGTTTTAGCGATCCACTGAATTAAATCAAATTGCTGCACAAGCGCAAGATGCCAAAAAATTTTTGCACCGGCTGCATGCCGATGGCCTCCACATTTTTTTCCCGACTCGGTTTGGCCGCGCGGAGAAGATCAGCGGGCCGGTCCTGAGTAATCTTCGAGTATTCAAAACGCGACCCCCCTTCGCCTGTCGGTCTAGCCAGAGGCATCGGGCAGGTGATGTCGCAATAAGTACATTTGTTATTGGACAGACGTAGTTGACATTACTGCTGAAATCGTTCGAGGATGACTTGTCGGATATGCAGTGGTATCGGAGAGCAATTATGTGCACCAACAACACGAAGGATGTCGTTGCTCGGGGGCTGCACGCTGCGAACGTGGCGCGCCGGGTTACAGCAGGGCGTGATCCGGAAACCGTTCTGCGCGAGCTAGAGCAAGCGCTGGCGGCTAGCGTGGCTTCTCCCGATCAGCCGAGGCCGTGCTTGCCTGTTGCGTGAGCGGGCAAGGTGATCATTTCGAGCCGCCGCATTGGTGTCGCGTGCCGGTGGCTCAGCACAGCAGGAGATTTGCCATGTCTCGTCACAAGCCAACCGTCTACGTCGACCCGTCCATCAACGATTGCGCCACGGCGCTGATCGTAGAGGCGATGGACGGCATCAACGCCGAATGCCGGGCCGGCTCGTCCTACTGGCTCGCCCGTGACGCCGTCCTGTCGCGCGCGGCTGATGGCTGGGTCCGTGCCTACGGCAAGCCTTGCGCAGATGCGGCCGTCCGCGGGCTCCACTGTCTCGCCCCTGACGAGGTTCTGGAGGCGCGCACCAAGCGCGTACAGCGTGATCTCCGGGCGGCCGAGTGCCGCGCCCATCTCACCGCGCTCGATCCGACGCGCGACACGTGGCTCAACCGCTGGTGGATCTCGCTGACCGGCAATCGGCTGTATGCCCTGGCGCTGGCCGCCCTGATCGCGCTCCTGGCCCTACAGCCGGCGGCGCCTGCCCTGGCTCGGGACGGCGCCCATCCGGATCGCTGGCGAGCCCTGGCGCTCTGTGGCGTGTCCAAGCCGGGCCCCGATCGCGAGCGCGCCTGCTGGCCGTTCGGGGCGGCCGAGCGCGCTACCTATCGAGGATATGACTCGCCGGCCGGCACGCCTCGATCCTGGGAATTGCCTCGCGGATACGAAATTCCGAATTAGCGCAGGATCGATCGAGCCTGAGTTTCCCTTTCGGATTTCTGCCGCTCGTCCCACCAAGCGCCGCACTCGGTGCAGAGAATTTTTTTCATCCCCAGCACGTTGTCCGGCTTCCGAGATAGGTCGGCCGGCCGTTCCTCGTCGCAGACGTAACACATGATCTGATCGGGCTGGCTCGCTGGCTCCTCGCGTGCATGCGCAGACTGAGACATCTCCTGAACCGGTAGAGAGTCGGGAGAAGAAGAAAGGGAACGGGTGGTCGTATGACCACGTCTAAGGTGGTCGTGTGACCACGTCTCATTCAGGGTATTGAGGGGTGGTCGTGCGACCACGTCTCGCGTCTTGGATGGAGGTTTTGCACGCCTCAACGTGCGTCGCACCTGCAACGCATCCCTGCGAGCCGTGAGCCTTTTTTCGGCTTCGGCCGGCGGTTTCTCCGCAATGAAATAGCGAGTCGGATGCCGCCCGCTGCCGGCCTCAAACTCGAAATAGCCCAACGCCGCAATGGCTGCTCGGTGACCGTTGCACGTGTGCCGGCTCGCGCACCCCGGCACTTCCGCCATGATCCGCTCATCACCAAGGGTCGCGGTCCACGTCGCTCTGTCCAACGACTGGAGGATGCGGGCGAAGAAACGGAATTCCCCGGAACTCATCCTGTCGTCGGTGCTCGCAGCTTCGAGCAGAGCGAATTTCAAGGCGACGCGTTCGCGCCGATCCTCAGGAGCAGATTCCATCTGTGCGGATCTCGGGCGCGCCGTCACGAGGCGCGGAGCTGCAAGGTGACCCGTCGTGCCGGGCAAGAGCGTCCAGCGCCTCTACGGCGGCGCTCAGATGTCGAAGGGCCTCACGCGCCTGCGGGAGGCTCAGGGTCGCCTCGTGCGTTCGGCCGCGGTTGTCGTGTAGGCGTAGCTCGACCACACGCTCCGAGCCACGCTCGAAACTAGCGATCGTCATTTTTCCGGCGGCGAGCGTGTTGAGGCCAGCCTTGTAGCGGCGAGTTCGAGGCTCACTCATGAGGCGCATACGTTTCGATCTATTTGAGGATCAGTGCACCTGGTGGACGAAGGCCGCGAACACCTCGAAAGCGCGAATGTAACCGGTCGCGTAATCGCCCTGCATGCCGCCGCCGTACGGCCCGAACATCAGGGTTCGCGGAGGATCATGGTGCACCTCGGATGAATTGCGTCCCGCCATTGTGCCGCGCGAGCTCTAGTTTCCTCCGGATGCGAATGTGATTCTCTGTGGATATCCTTTTAGTATCTGAAAGATTTTTGCAAGCGATCTTTGAGGCCTCTAACGGCTATCACGCTCAAGCTTTTCGGCAATCGCCTGAAGGATCCAGGTGTTGCGCGGGAGCCGGACGACGCTCGCCTTGCGAGCCTGTTCAAGGCGCTCGAACAGGTCCGTATCGGCCGGAAACTTCAGCGGGTGTTGTGCGCCCTTGGCCGCAGCCTCGGATTGCGGCTCGACCGGCACACTACCGCCCTTTGAGATGAATGCGTCGACCGGATCGGGCGGAGCCGCCGGCTTTGTCGCGACGCGGGTGGGTTTGCCACTCAAGGCCATCAATTAGACTCCCGGCTGATTTTGGCTGGATATCTCTGCCGTATCGAACAGGCATCCGAATAGGGCCGCCATTTCCTCACTCGCCTTCGCATCCAACGGGCGTAGCTCGGTCACGGCCATGCCACCGGCCGCGGCATGGGCGAACGCCTTCCGAGCGCCGAGCGCCGCAGGCAAGAATTCCAGGCCGGGCTTGCTCCGGATGAGTTCGGCCGCCTCGGCGTTTTCCGAACCTCGCGCCTCGGCGCGGTTGATGAAGGCGAGCGCGCGGAGGTTCGGATTTACGGCCCGCGCTTCCTCGACGAGCTCTGCGACCTTATCGAGGGTCCACACGTCGAAGGATCGCGGCGCAAACGGCACGAGATAGGTGTGACAGACAGCCAGGGCCGCGCGCTGGCTGACTGTGTCACGGCCGCCCGTGTCGATGATGACGTGTGCGTGTTTGGGCGCGAGGCGTTGCACTCCGGAGCGAACGGCCGCGCCGGTCAGCGCAATGCAGGTGTAGCCGGCGCCGCCCGGCCGGGTCGCCTCGCGCAGGTTCGTAAAGTCGGTCGAGGTTTCCTGATCGTCCGCGTCGACTAGGAGCACGTCCTGTCCG
>VYLA01000342.1_pt1 | contig 10809 bp, 12 predicted proteins | sample 5114381 | NCBI WGS metagenome assembly VYLA01 (sample SAMN12291789, study PRJNA351875) | freshwater metagenome | isolation source: freshwater lake | place: USA: Michigan, Gull Lake | collected 2011-08-08 | reverse complement strand
ACAGTAATTAGGGTCTGCTGAAAAAGTTTTTCGGTGGGGGTTGGGGGTTGGGGGTTGGGGTGTGGGGTGTGGGGTGTGGGGTTTTAGCGATTTTCAGGTGGTCAATTACCTAATTTTCAGGGAAAAAGTCCCTGAATTTTCCCCCCAATCACTCCAATCGCTGGCACTTTTTGATTGACAAAAAGTCTAAAAGTCTTATCGAACAATGTTTTTAGATTTATCCAGCAAACCCTAATTAGGGAGCGGTAAACAGTAAACAGTAATCAGTGAACCGAAAACTCACATCTGATAACTGATCACTGAGCACCGATAAGGCTGATATTTGGGGGAATTGTCTAGAAATCATGACAAAATTTTTTAATGGTAGAGCAGGCAAGAGATAAGATAATCTATGTATAGAATTTAACAAAAAATCTGGTTAACGGACATTGATCAAGTCGATAGCACAGTGTCAAACGAGTTCTTTTCCCGCTCAGGTATGGCAATTAGATCACGGCTTAACCGTAATTCATCAGTATTTACCCGTGACTCCTGTGGTGGTGGTGGATGTGTGGGTGAAAGCAGGTGCGATCGCTGAACCAGACCCATGGTTAGGTATGGCCCATTTTCTCGAACACATGATCTTTAAGGGGACGAAAAAACTTCCCCCCGGACTCTTTGACTATTTAATCGAAAATTGTGGCGGAATGACCAACGCTGCCACCAGTCACGATTACGCACACTTCTATCTCACCACCAGTGTTGACCAAATTGAACATACCTTACCCCATCTGGCAGAAATTCTCCTCCATGCTGAGATTGACGACGAGGAATTCTATCGGGAAAAAGATGTAGTTTTAGAAGAATTACGGGCCTGTTATGATGATCCCGATTGGATTGCCTACCAAACCCTCTGCGGAAGTATCTATCAAAACCATCCCTACGGACGCTCTATTCTAGGCGATCAACCCTGTTTAGAGCAATTAACCCCCAATCAAATGCGCTGTTTCCATCGCACCTATTATCAACCGGAAAATATGTGTGTGGCGATTATCGGGGGAATTGAACCCCAACCAGCTTTAGAAATTATCCGGCAATCTTTTCGGGAATTTCCCGTCCCCTCGGAATCCCCTCCCCATCTAGTGGCTGCCGAACCCCCCCTGATCGAAATTCGTCGTTCCCAAGTATATTTACCCCACCTAGAACATTCTCGTCTCTTGATGGGATGGATTGGACCAGGATGCGAGCGCCTAGAAGATGCCTTTGGATTAGACTTGATTTCTGTAATTCTTGCTGGGGGACGCTGTTCGCGGTTAGTGCGACAGCTGCGGGAAGAAGCGCAAATCGTCCTCGATATTAACAGTAATTTTTCCCTGCAACGAGATTCCAGTCTCTTTACCATCGGTGCTTGCCTATCTAGCTCACAAATCGGGACAATTGAAGCTATTATCTGTGAACATCTTCAACATCTACACGATCATCCCGTCACCCCCGAAGAATTACACCGCACTCAACAGTTATTAGCTAACGATTATATTTTCTCCACAGAAACCCCGGGCCAATTAGCGGGACTCTATGGATATTATCAAACCCTGAGAGCTGCCGACCTAGCAACGATCTATCCCCAAGTTATCCAAAGTTTGCAACCGTCAGATCTCCAGCGTCTCGCTCGTCAGTATCTCTCCCCGGAGCGATATGCTATTACAATAATGCAACCCTGTGAATAAACGATGTCCGCTTCTCCCATTCACCGCTTAATCTTAGAAAATGGCATCACCCTTTTAGTGATGGAAAATACGGCCGTGGAGTTGGTTGCTGGGAGGATTTTCCTCAAAAATGCGGGTACTCGTTGGGAAAAAACCGAAAAAGCGGGTTTGTTTCGTCTGTTAGCAGTGCTGCTCACCAAAGGTACAGAAAAGTTATCTTCCCTAGAAATTGCCGATCGCGTTGAGTCCACGGGGGCCAGTTTAAGCGCGGACACGGGGACCGATTATTTTGTGGTTAGTTTAAAGACTGTTACCAAGGATTTTTTAGATATATTGCGTCTAGCGGCGGAAATTATTCGTTTTCCCAGTTTTCCACCCCCAGAAATCGAATTAGAGAAAAATATCACCCGTCAAAGCATTCGCTCTCAATTGGAACAGCCTTTTAATGTCGCTTTTAATCAATTACGCGCAGCTATGTACCCCGATCATCCCTATGGTATGTCTTTATTGGGTACGGAGGCAACGGTTTCTCAATTGCAACGGGAGGATATGCAGGCCTATCATAGTCGCTTTTTCCGTCCCGATAACTTGGTGATTAGTCTTTCTGGCCGTATTACCCTAGAGCAAGCAGTAAAAGCAGTGACGGAAATTTTTGGCAGTTGGTCAATTCCCGATCTTCCTTTATCTAGTTTACCCCCGGCCGCTTTTGATTTTCAGCCTACCTGTTTAACTACCGTCCAAGCTAGTCAACAGGCGATCGTTATGTTAGGATACCCCGGGTCTTCTGTACAAGAGGATGATTATCCCGTTTTAAAATTATTGAGTACCTATCTGGGGAATGGGTTATCTAGTCGTTTATTCGTGGAATTGCGAGAAAAACGGGGATTAGCCTACGATGTTTCTGCTTTTTATCCCACCCGTCTCGATTCTTCCCAATTTGTCATTTATATGGGAACTGCACCCCAAAATACAGCGATCGCCGTGTCGGGATTGCGTCAGGAAGCAGAAAGGTTATATAAAGTAACTTTGAGTGAGGAGGAGTTACAGTCAGCTAAAAATAAGTTATTGGGTCAATATGCTCTCGGTAAACAAACTAACGCCGAAATCGCTCAGTTATACGGTTGGTATGAAAGCCTAGGTTTGGGGATTGAATTTGATCGCACTTTCCTGGATTCTATTAATCAGATTACTCCCGAACAAGCGCGATCGGTAGCCAGTAAATATTTTCAAAATCCTTACATTTCTTTAGTCGGTCCAGAAAATGCGATCGCTGAAATTCTCTAGTGAGATCAAAAAGCAGCAACAAGAAAGTATTGCTGCTGCTATTTTCGATTAACTCCCCGGGTGGGATTCGAACCTACGACCAATCGGTTAACAGCCGACCGCTCTACCACTGAGCTACCGAGGAAAGTTACTCACAATTAATAATTATAATCATAAGTCCCTCAATAATGCAAGTGCTTTCTGGATTTTTTCTAAAAAAATTTCCGGTGCCAGTAGCGGTAGGCGGAGAATCAACTATTGTGGAGATAAGGACACCATTAAGTCTAGTCTATGCTTGCCCATGACCGCCGTCCCGTCTCCCTATGTCTGCTCTCGACAGATCTACCCATCCTCTCCACTTTAGAGACTGCCGCTACCCTCTACCAAAAGGATCGCCACCGGTTTCATCGAAAATTTGGGTCTGAAACCCCGTCGTTCTAGGTTGGCTTTACTGTTAAATATTAACACATTTACGAAATATATGCTAAAATGTGAGACATGGAAAAAGCCTATTGGTTTCGATTTTACCCAACACCCGAACAAGAGTCGCTATTGCGGCGCACTTTGGGCTGTGTAAGATTAGTTTACAATAAGGCACTCCATGTCAGAACACAAGCTTGGTACGAAAAGCAAGAAAGAGTAGGATATGCTGAAACTTCTTCAATGCTAACTGATTGGAAAAAACAAGAAGAATTAGACTTTCTAAACGAAGTTAGCTGTGTACCTTTACAACAAGGGTTAAGACATTTACAGGCGTTGCTGATTTGAGATATGAATCTTCTTTTGTGAGATTTTTAAAACCTAGACTCAAACTAACTTTTGGATACGATGCACAGTCGGCATTCATACCTTGATTCAGCAACGCCGATTAACGAATCAACATAAAGAGTCTAAAGAAGCCGTAGGGTGCGTTCCCTAATGCAAGTCCTACTGCTCCAGCGATCGCTTTTGGGGAACGCACCATGCACATTGATTGCAGCTGTCAGTAGGATGCCCAAGAACGTAGTGCGATCGCCGTTATTTTCTTGATTAAACTTTAAAACTGCCATTGCTTGGGATAGGAACGCCAAGGGCGATCGCTTTTGGGGAATGAGGAGTGCGATCGCTTTTTGGGAATGAAGAGGGGCGATCTCTCTTTGTGAGTTGGAAAGTTGTCATTGATCGGCGATCGCGGATGTCATTATTGCTCAAGCAGAGTAAAATAAAAGTCTGTATTGAAAAAGGGGAAAGTAACAATGCCGCCAACAATGCAATTTAGTCAAATCTTAGAAATGATTGACTATCTCTCTTTTGATGAACAAGATGACTTGATCAATATTGTTAAACATCGGCAAATCGAAAAAAGACGAGAACAAATTGCTCAAAATATTTCTCAAGCTCGACAAGACTATCAAAATGGTAATGTTTTTCGAGGAGATGTTGATTCCATTATTGCCGAACTAAACAATGATTAACTTGGTTTTTAGCCAATCATTTAAACGCGCTTTCAAAACAAGGATTAAACGACAACCTGACTTAAAATCAAAAATAGAAGCCAAATTGAGACTACTCGCTGACGATCCCTATAATCCAATATTACGCACCCATAAACTAAAGGGGAAATTGTCAGGTGTTTGGGCTTTTTCTGTTGAATATGATTGTCGAATTATTTTCAATTTTGAATCAAACCCTGAAACCCAAGAAGAAGAGATCAACCTAATTGATATTGGAACTCACGATGAGGTTTATTGAATATGATTTTTTATTATGTTAGCAAGGTTTCGGAGTTGGCGATCGCTTTTTGGGGATGAGGAGTGCGATGCCGAAGGCACTGCGTAGCAGATCGCTGATCTTGTAGAAACCCAACATTACTTTTTCCCAGATTACGACCCAATATCTGAGTTATAATCAATAATATCCACTCTACACCTTAATCAAATCATTTAACTTATGTCTGCTACAATTCGTGAAGAACTTCACCAACAGATTGACCGATTACCTGATGACATTGTTGAAAAAATTGCCAACTTTACCCGATTAATTTCCCCTGAGCCAAACAACATTTCAGAATATACTAACTGGCAAGATGAAGACTGGCAAAAATTTTCATTAGAGCAATTTTTCAAAGAAGGAGATGAAATTGAATATTCCCTAGCAGATGCTCAAGAAATTTATCAACCATGAAACCAGGTGATATTGTTCTAATTCGTTTTCCTCAAGCAGACTTGAAATCGGGAAAACTGCGTCTAGCTTTAATTATTGCTATTTCACCAAGTCGCCATCGTGATTTATTACTTGCTTTAATTTCTTCTCGTCTCCATCAAGCTACTCTAGGATTTGACGAAATTATTAATACCTCAGATTCTGACTATATTACTACTGGACTTAAAGTAGCTTCTTTAATTCGGCTAGGACGATTAACAAGTGTCGAATCATCTGTAATCAATGCACGTTTAGGAAATATCTCACCAGAAAGACTAATACGGATTAAAAATCTTTTAATCAATTGGCTAAGAAAATAAAATTAGTGCTGTAGGGTGCGTTCCCTAATGCAAGTTCTGCTACTCCAGCGATCAATTTTGGGGAACGCACCATGCACATTGATTGAAACTGTGAAGTTAGAAGCATGAAAACCAACCTACGTTCATGTTACGTTACCGCTAACCCGTCCTAGAAATAATTGTGCCTCCCTACTTATCAAAAAAATGCTTGATATTATGCTTGAAATTTCTAAAACCTCTCTTCAAGTATTAGGCAGTGAAATATTTAATCAGATAACCAAAAGTAAATAACTAAAAACAAAATATTTATTAAATCAAAAAAGATTGAAAATGGCAAGAAATGCAACAAATAAAATATTGCAAAATGCTAAAAAATCAAAAAGTGACGAGTTTTATACACAACTTTCAGATATAGAAAGTGAGTTGCCACATTATAAAAGTCATTTTGAAAATAAAGTAGTTTATTGCAATTGCGATGACCCCCGAATTAGTAACTTTTTTAAGTATTTTGCCGCAAACTTCAAACAATTAGGTCTAAAAAAAATAATAACATCTTGTTATCGAGAACAAGGGAGAGATTTATTTAATAGAGAAGAAGATGAAAAGGGTTTTTTCTTTGAATATACAGATACAGAGAGAGAAAAAAATAAACCTAGTTCAACTGACATTGTTTACTTTAATGGGGATGGGGATTTTCGTAGTCCTGAAAGTATTGAACTATTAAAAAAGTCCGATATTGTTGTGACTAATCCCCCATTTTCATTATTCAGAGAATATGTAGCTCAATTAGTTAAATACGATAAAAAGTTTTTGATAATTGGCAATATTAATGCAATAACCTATAAAGAAATTTTCAAACTAATTAAAGAAAACAAAGCCTGGTTAGGAATAAATCTTGGTAGAGGTATTTCTGGTTTCATTGTTCCCGAACACTATGAACTTTATGGAACAGAGGCTCGTATTGACAATTCTGGAAATAGAATAGTTTCTCCAAATAATTGTTTATGGTTAACAAACTTAGACATATCAAAACGACATGAAGATATGGCTCTCACAAAAAGATATTTTGGCAATGAGGCTGAATATCCAAAATATGACAATTATGATGGAATTAATGTAAATAAAACCCAAGACATTCCCTTAGACTTCAAGGGGGTTATGGGTGTACCAATAACATTTTTACATAAATTCAATCCCGACCAATTTGAAATAATTAAATTTAGGAAAGGGAATGATGATAAAGATTTATCAGTAAATGGGAAATGTCCGTATTTTAGAATACTAATCAAGAATAAACGAATACAATTGGACGTGGCTTGATCTCACTCAGGGGCCGTTGGTTTTAGAAGTCCCTCCGAAAGTATTAGGAACTGTTAATGATATTTGGTTTCGCTGGGTAATTGATGTGGGCATTCGTTTCTTTAACGGTTTTGGTGCTTCTATCTTTTCTCCTGTTGAAAGAGTTGCAAAAGTAGCAATTCCTAGTCAGTAATCAGTAATCAGTAACCAGTAATCAGTGAAAAGAAAGCTCCGAACTTGCCACTTGATAATACTAACGGAAAACTCAAACCTGATAACTGATAACTGATTCAAACCTGATAACTGATAACTGATAACTACTAACTGATAACTACTAACGGAAAACTCAAACCTGATAACTGATAACTGATAACTGATAACTGATAACTGATAATGGACGACTCTAAATGACTTTTAAATCACCAATTTTTGCTAAAGTAACGTGGTGTTGATTAACGGTAAAGCCATTATCGGTAAATCTTGCTGATTGTTTAAATTTACGTTTTTTAAACTTAGGAGGTTTGACTTTTTTCCCTTTTCTTTCTCCTTGACAAGATGCAAAAAAGTTAGAGTAGGCTGTCTCTAAATCTCTTAAAGACTGTTGCAAAGGAATAGAAGAAACCTCAGTTAACCAGTTTTTTTCTTCGGTTTTTTTAATCTGAGTTAGTCTTTTGGACAACTCTGTATATTTTGGCTTTTTCTCTCCTTGTTGATAGAGTTTTTGGCAGTAAGCTAAGGTATTGTTCCAGACAACACGCACACACCCGAACAATTGAGACAAAAGCTTTTTTTGTTGGTTTGTTGGGTAAATGCGGTATTGATACCTTGCTTTCATTGGGTTAAAATGAGCGTATCTACACTCTATTTTAACGGTCGTGCCAATCATGTCAAGTTCAATAAAGAAAGCCCAAAGATTATCCATGACGGCTTTAGCTCTCATTGTTATTACTACCAGTTTAGTTATTATTTCCTCTCCCAGCAACGGCCAATCTCTGACAGGTTCTCCTGCCAACCCTAAATTAAAATTCTCAACCCCCCTACCCCCAGGAATTGCTTCACCCGCCAAAGTAGAGACTCGTTTGGGGACGCTCAATTTCTTCGATGGTTTTCCAGACAAGGCAACTGCCGAAAAGCTCTACGATAATCTCGACTTCCAACGTGCTGTTCAATCTTATCTATTAGCCATACCCGCCGTTAACCAAGCGGCCAATCGTAATGCGATCCGTACTTTGGGGCCAGTGAATACCGTTGTGCCGATTTTTGAGCAACTTTTGGATTCGCGATCGATCTTTCTGACTGCCAATGACAACACGGTTTACAGTTGGACGTGGCTGGATCTCACGAAGGGGCCGTTAGTTTTAGAAGTTCCTCCGAAAGTGTTAGGAACAGTTAATGATATTTGGTTTCGCTGGGTAATTGATGTGGGCATTACTGGCCCCGATAAGGGCGAAGGCGGAAAGTACCTCTTTTTACCACCAGGCTACAAAGGAGAAATTCCATCGGGTTACAATGTGGTGAAATCACCGACTTTTAATATTTGGATTCCCTGGCGCAGTTTTTTGGTTAAGGGCGATCCGAAACCTGGGGTTGAGTTGGTGACAAAGAACACGAAAATTTATCCTTTAAACAGTGCGAACAATCCCCCCGCTTTAAATTTTGTGAATATGTCGGGTAAGCCGTTTAATACTGTTGCACCCGCAGATTATCGGTTCTGGGAACTGCTCAATCAAGTGGTACAGGAAGAGCCGAGTGAGTCCCTCGATCAAATTCGACTGGGTTATTATGCCTCTATCGGTATTCAAAAAGGTAAGCCATTCAAACCCGATGAACGCATGAAAAAAATCTTGACGGAAGCGGCGGCTGTGGGGGATGCAACGGCCCGTACGATCGCTTTTCATAATCGACAGAAGGAGGCTTATTACTATCCGAACAGTGCTTGGCAGTTACCCTTCATCGGTGGCTATAAGTTCCAAACCCAGCCTGATGTGCTGAACATGGATGCTTATATCTATTACTATTTCATGGCGACGGGGGTTACTCCCGCGATGGAAGAAAAAATGGTCGGACTGGGTTCTCAATATGCTTGGACAGCCCGTGATGCTAAGGGTAATCTCCTCGATGGGGGCAAGAATTATCGCCTACATTTACCGCCCAATATTCCCGTTAAGGATTTCTGGTCAGTTATTCTTTACAGCAACCAAACGCGATCGCAGATTCAGACGGATCAACAGTTTCCTAGTGTCGGTAGTCAGACTAAAGGGCTTTTGGTTAATGCCGATGGTTCTGTGGATATCTATTTCGGTCCGAAACCGCCTGCTGGCAAGGAGAATAACTGGGTGCAGACGATTCCTGAAACGGGTTGGAATACGATTCTTCGGCTTTATGGCCCGCTTGAGCCTTGGTTTGACAAGACTTGGCGACCAGGGGAGATCGAGTTATTAAAATAGTCCTATCCAGAATATTTCTTTGTGACTATTCAGTAGGTTATCCAGAAAGTTTCTATCCATCGTTGGAGAATAGACGGAATGTTTCTGGATATCCTCCTCTACAGGGTGAATAGACAGAAAGTGTCCTGTATGATATAACTTCCATTTGAGACACATAACATAAATACATAAAGGGGGACAATGCTCATGGTGGGAATTCCAATTTTTCTTAAATCAAATGACGGAACCACTTTTGTGTCAACTCGTTACGATAATAACAATTGGCTATTGGCTGATCCCAATGCAACTAAATTAGGCGATTGGGAAAAGTTTATATTAGAACCTTTAGGTAACAATAAGGTTGCCTTGAAGAGTAGCAATGGAAACTACGTCGGAGCTAAATACAACGTTAATAATGGTCAATTAATAGCTGATACTACAGTGGTAGGAGATTGGGAGCGTTTTGAGCTGGTTAACGCTGGTAATAATCGGATAGCGTTAAAAAGCGATAGAGGCCATTACGTCAGTCTTAGACACGATCAACATAATCAGCTTATTGCTGATCCCAATGCGAACACAATACAAGATTGGGAGAAATTCCAAATCGGGATATGGGAAGAGATAAATGGCGACGGGTCAAAATCATATCAAGAAGTTTTTCCAAGCTTCGATCAGTATCATTTATCTTCACATTTTGGAACTCTTGCAGCTAGTGTTGAGATTCCAGGAAGCTGTATTATTTGCTATTTGCAGTGGAGTATTGTCGCTGGGCTATTTATAGCAATAGGCTGTAAAGGTTTTGCCTCGCTTACTATTGCATCAAAATCTGTTGAAGCGATTGCCACTGTATTCGGTGCTGAAAAAAATATAGTTCTACGAGTAATTCACGCCATGACTGTGATCGTTGATCCCCTCGAATGGCCTGGATTTTTTTGTAAAGAATTAAAAATGTGTTCTTAATGTGATCGCTGATCTTGTTGATTAAAACTTGAAACTGCGTTCATTTTGGCTTTTGAAACTGCGATTACTTTGACTGCTGAAAGTGCGATCGCTCCTTGGGATGGGAAAGCAGTGCGATCATTTTGGGAGAGTCAATTTTTCGGGAATGGCGATCACGAGGCTAAAATGAGTGCGATCGCCGTTATCTTTTTGATTAAACTTTAATATTGCGATCATTTTGGCTTTTGAAAGTGCGATTAATTTGTCTGTTGAAAGTGCGATCGCCGTTATCTTGTTGATTCATGTTTAAAAACGCGATCATGTATAATCCAAAATATTATTAACTAGATATAAAATCTCGATAAAATGGAGATAGAATGGGACAACAATAAAGCGGCTTCAAACTTGATCAAGCATAAAATTGATTTTGAAGATGCAAAAAATATTTTTCTAGACCCCAACCGTCTGGAAAGAGAAGATAAACGTGATTATAATGAACCTAGAATCCAAGTAATCGGTATAGTTAATCAAGTAGTTTTATTTGTTGTCTATACCAAAAGAAACGGCAGATATCGTATTATTTCAGCAAGGAGAGCCAATAAAAATGAACGACGACAATATTACCAGAGTTAAACTTGATCCCAAAAATGTTAGTCATGGCAAGACAGATTGGGAAAAAGTTGAAGCAATGACGGAGGAGGACATTAATAAAGCCGC
>VYLA01000517.1_pt1 | contig 11069 bp, 15 predicted proteins | sample 5114381 | NCBI WGS metagenome assembly VYLA01 (sample SAMN12291789, study PRJNA351875) | freshwater metagenome | isolation source: freshwater lake | place: USA: Michigan, Gull Lake | collected 2011-08-08 | reverse complement strand
GTGAGTATTTGCGTTCGAGCGGGGCTTTCGAAGCCGCGTCCTGTCCCCGACACCGAACGGAATAAAGATACGAAAACGTTGGATTACGCGTCAACCCCGCTTGACGCAAATACAGTGTTGGCGGCTGGCGGATTTCACTGTACTGGTTTGTCGTTAGAGTAATTAACTGTCTTGTTCAAGGTTCCTGTTTCGGTAAAGTATTCCCACTTTCCTTCCTTAGTCGCCTTGTCCCCGATGATTATTCTTTGTCCCCTTTCTTTTAATTGTCCATTCTGGTATCTATTGATAACTTCACAAACCAGTCGGATTTGTCCGTTAACTGTGTCCTTCTTACAATTTGTCTCACCAGTCGGTGGCATTCCTTCTTCTCCTAGAATTTTCTCGTCAATGATGTACCCAAGCTTGTCAAAGTTGGCGATTGTATAAAGTTCTTGTCCATCTTTGGATGTCTGTCGCCATTCTCCAATTTCATGTATGTCGTAGCCTTTGTTTCGTTTTCTAACCAATAAGTCACCTGTCCAATACTGTTTATACCAGTTAGCTTTTCCAGAGAATCTCTTGATGAGAGAGTCGTTGTCGGTTAGATAAATCATGTCTGCCTTGGTTAAAGATTTTTCAAAATACTGCTTCTCCGTCCCACATGATACAGTTAGTAGTCCAACGATTAGTATTAGATATGATTTCATTTGTTGAATCTCTTTTATCCGCTTGCCGCCAACGTGAGTATTTGCGTTCGAGCGGGGCTTCCGAAGCCACGCCTTGCCCCCGACAACGAACGCACTAAAGATACGAAAACGTTGGATTACGCGTCAACCCCGCTTGACGCAAATACATTGTTGTGGGTAGTAATTTTTTACTCCCGCTTTATTAAGTCACCGTTAACATACCATTCTTTTGTCAGAACTTTGTGGTCAGGTGTGTACTCAATCCAGAGTCCGATTCTTTTTTCAACCATTGTTGTTTTCTTACCAGCAGAGAAGATTTCCTTTAACGTTGTCGAAATGCCTGGCTGTCGCTTAAACAGAAAGTAATTTGTATGCGTGTCTGTCAGCGGTGCATACAATGGTTTGATTAAAACCGTGTCCCCAACCGCGTAGTCAGGTCCGTATATTTTCCAGCAGGATAACTCCAATTGAATTCCTGCCATTTTGTGATTTGCATAGTGCTTTTCGTCCAGCGGAAACCGCGGAATAGCTTTGTCAAGCGTTATAAAAAAGTTGATTGTGTCGTTGGTGTAAATCCAATAAGGAGAAACACCAGTTGTAGACCATCGAAATCTTGGTTCAGGAAAATCCGTTGTCATTTGACTGACGGTGTAATTTTGTGCATCAATATGCTTGTTGGCCAAAGTCCCGTTAAATTTGTCAGTCAGCCAGAAGGTGTTTACCAATTCAGTGTAGTCATAAGTTCCAATTAATAGTCCCTTGTCTTTGTTAACAAAATAATTGTCACTGTGATGCGAGTAGTTTATGAACAATGAGTCCAATTCATTCTTTTTCGTTTCTTTAAAGTCGATGTTTTGTCGCTTTAAATCTGTCAGCGTGGTGTAACAGGTTGTAATGTTGTCAACTTTAAACTTAGTGAATGACGAGTCTGTCCTTGTTTCTACTTGTCGGAAGTCGGATGATTGAATAACCCTGTCCGTAGTCTTTGTCGAACATGCTGAAATAAATGTCCCAAGTATTAGGTGGTGAATCTTCATTTAAAAATTATTACCCACAACATGAATATTTGCGTTCGAGCGGGGCTTCCGAAGCCACGTGCTGTCCCCGACAGCGAACGCACTAAAGATACGAAAACGTTGGATTACGCGTCAACCCCGCTTGACGCAAATACATTGTTGGCAGCTGGCTTGTTTATGGGAACTCTATTTCGGGGGGATTTTGTCTACTGTCCCAAACTCTTACAATTTGGATTCTGTTAACATCGTTAATGTAGAACAGCTTATAACTCCTAACAACCTTTACTCTTAAATCTGGATAGTCTGTCTCTGTACCAATCTCAGGAAATTGAGAAATCAACTTAGCCGCCTCATTAAAAAGAATTTCTAATTTCTTACTGTACGAGTCTGTCTCGTTATGGTCAATCCAAAAATGATAAATACGATATCTATCTTGAATTGAAGTCTGAGTCCATTCTATTTTCTTAGCCATTCAGAAATCATATTGTCTGCGGCCTCTGACGAATAAACTCTATTTTCTTTCACATCTTTAAGGCCAATATTAACGGCTGTGCGTTCATCAGGCGTTAAGCGATAAACTGAGTCCATGCTAGACTCAATGTCCACTAACTTAAAAATTTCCTCAAGAATCAACTCGTCCTCAATAGTCGTTATTTTATTGATAATCTGTACTTTAAGTATTTGCGTTCGAGCGGGGCTTCCGAAGCCGCGCGGTGTCCCCGACACCGAACGCACTAAAGATACGAAAACGTTGGATTACGCGTCAACCCCGCTTGACGCAAATACATTGTTGTAGGTAGGGCGGTTTCGTACTATGTGTATGATAAAGTCTTTGTCGTTAGTCAAAAGTCGGAATCGTCAAAGATTCCAAATCTGCCATTAAACTTGAGGTCATGACGAAACGGGTCTAAAACGTTATTGTCTGCGGACGAAAAATGTCATACGGCATATAAATTGTCTGCGTTCTTAGTCGGAATATTTCACTGGGCTACATTGTGCAAAGTTCACTCCATTTGTCAATGGAAATTTATAGGTTTGGATGAATGTATTTAGTAGGGTTTTAAATTCATCCTCTTTTGACTTTTCGATTTCCCCTTCTTTAAAGTTGAATAAGAAATAATCAATTTCTCCATTTTTGTTTAGATAGATTCTGTTAAAGCACCTTGTCTGATTACCCCAAACAAAATTATTCTTTTTTAGGAATGTACTTAAGTCTCTCAGTAAAGAGATATACCCATTTGTAAACTCTTTTTCTTTTCCCTTGAATGCGGCCTTTGTTGAGTCTGAATGCAAAGCACTTTGATATGTCTCGTCCAATTTCTCGATGGAAATACCCTTGTTGTTTGTTGCATCCTGAAAGGTTGTTGCAATCTTCTGTCCATGCGTCAAAGTCGGTAAAAGCATGCTTATTGCTAAAATTACATTTTTCATGTTCATAATTATTTTCTGGTTAACGTCTTATAATCTTCATTTAACATAAAAGTCACAATTGTCTTAATATTTAAGTCGAAGTGTTATGAAACCGGGTCTTTGTAAATCAAAACTGTCATGTTTTTCTCGTCCGACCGCCTTACCTACAACGTAAATATTTGCGATCGGGCGGGAATTTGAAACTACGTCCTGTCCCACACACCGAACGCAATAAAGATAATAAAACTTTGAACCACACGTCAACCCCGCCTGGCGCAATTCACAGAGTTGAAAGTTGATCCCAGCTACCAATCAAACTTCCCCTTCTTCTTTTTTTGTCTTTCATTACCGATCGCTATTCGCGGAATCCAGGCCTTATTTCCCACAACGATTTGTGCTTATGTCAGTAGCGGGATTTTTGAAACTGCGTCCTGTCCCACAAGCAGAACGAAATTATGAAAACAAAAAGTAAAGTCAACACGTCACCCCGCTATTGCATAAGCACTGTGTTGGCGGTAGTTGTAACTCTTTTTCAATTACTATTTTCGATTTCATCAAGTACTTCTACGAGTGTCGTACTTGACCCAGTTAATTTACTAAATGTCCAGCCTTTCTTACTCATCAGATAAGAGACAGCTACATATGAATTAATGTAATCGTCCGCGACCGATTTCTCGAGTTTATCCTTAATCAACAGTTTAGACTTTTCAAGATTGAAATCATCCCCAATCCCAATGTAGTCAGCATATCCCTCGAGTTTCCAAGATTCAATTTTTCTATATTTCAAAAAGCCAAATTCTTGATATTGTAAAACATGGCATAGCTCATGTGTTAATACGTCACTCAAAGGTCTTGATGTATATTGGATATAAGAACTATAACATAAATCATTGTCAATATCTGCCTTAAGAATGGTCACATTTTTAGAAATAGGATTAGTCCATGCGAAGTAAATATTCGGTTCCAATGGGTTCAAAAGTCTTGCCCAATTTACGTTGTCACACAAAAAGACGTTAAAAGAATTTTGATCTGAATAAATCTCGGCCTTTTTAATTTTTGAGTTGACCTTATCTAGAACGACCGACAACTGGTCAGTATTAATTGGTCGAGTCGAATGTATTTTAAACTGTCCGTATTGTGTTGAATATGCGAAAAGCATATTTGGGTAACAAATTACTCCCATCCAAAGAAATACTAGCAGAAAGATTGGAGAAAGAAAATAGTGTAACCTTTTTGGCTTCTTAGTCCCAAAAAAAATTAGAAATAAATACTCTTTCAGTTTCATATAATTTTAGTTAGTTGATTGTCAACAATTACCGCCAACGTTTGTGTTTCTGCAGTGGTGCCTTTCCGAAGCCGCGTCCTGTCCCACGAAACAAAAACGTTGAACGAAGATAAAACTTAAAACCAACTCGTCACGGCACCATTGCAGAAACATACTGTTGGGTGCAGTTATGGCTTACTCATATCTTCTTTTTTGTCAGCTTTATTCTTTTAAAGTCAACATCAATGTCGTAATTAACACGCTGATACAACTCACCCTTCTTTATTTCAAGTTCAATAATCTTGCTATTTGGAACAGTTATCATAAATCCACCTTTGTCGTCCGAATAAACAATGTCGTTAGTTCCTTTTAATTTTATTACACAACTGTCCAACGGGGCTTTTGTTTTCTTGTCAATTATTGCGCCCCACAAATTCCTTGTCGGTCTTGCTCTAGCAAGTTTTTGTTCTATCTTCTTACTGTCCTTGTAAATCTGGTCTTTTATGTCTGTCCCAAGAACTATTTCCTTGAAGTCAACATTCTCTTCGTATTCTACATAGAGTTGTGTGAAACATTGAGGAAACCAAATAATTGTCGGGCGTGAATTTAATGTCAATGTAAACTCACCATTAATGTCAGTTATTGTTCCATTTTTAGTCTCTGGCTCAATTACAGTCCATCCAGGTATTGGAGTCCGGTCTTCAACACTAACTAGTCTGCCTTTAATTGTTCTTTGTTGTCCCAGTAAAATTGTCGGCAGTAAAGTAAGTATCAGTATTGTTGTATGAAGTCTCATCTTTGTCCGGCCATAATTGCACCCAACGTTTGTGTTTGCGCAGTGGTGCGGTTTCGAAGCGCGTCCTGTCCCCGACACCAAACGTGGAACGAAGATATAAACTTTGGGCTACACGTCAACGCACCATTGCGCAAACATTTTGTTGGCTGCTGCTGCCTTGCTCAAATTTGTCCGTTATCTATATTCTCCGTCCTTTGCCCATTTCCAAAATCCTATTGGAAGGTCAAGTCCAGGAGCAATGTTTACTCTTTCAATTTCATTGTGGTCTTTGTCCTTAGCAACAACTTGTAAATGGTACTCAATATAATTGTTCTCTCCGGACTCCAATTTCCAAAATCCTTCTACCAAGTCCATTACGTTATGTAGGGCGATGTGAATTGATTCAATCGCTTTTTCCCTGTCGTCAGGATTCATGTCCTTAGGTAAGTTGTCAACTGCTTGGTCGCGGCAATATCTTATAAAATGATATCCAAACGTGTAAGCAGCATCTTCTCTCCGTGTATCGGATGTGGCGGGCTTTTGAAACGCCAACCTGTCCCACGTGGAGGAACTAAGTTAAGAAAACTATTCTCGATCGCAACACCGTACCCCGCCATATACGATACATCTTGGCAGCTGGGCCTTTTTTCTCCATTCTATTTTTTTGGTTCTACTTTACTGTCCCATCTACTTCTGAAACTCTCAAACAACAATAAAGTTTTTTGAAGCGTGGGGTAAACAACTCTTTCAGTTGGGATTGCCAGCCACACTCTTTAAGTAAGCTTTGGAGCGTGGGTTGAAAGTGAGGCTTGCTTAAAGTGTGTGGCGGAGTATTTGGTGAAATTTTGTTTGTTAACTTACCCATCCACCAAAACGTTCTTTAACTCTCCACTGATTATTAACTTTAATGAAAAGAATTTCGATTCCATTTCCGCAGTGGCCTTCGCATTGATAAGATATTTTTAAGTATGCCTTTTTATTGTCTTTGCTGAATATTGGCATGCTCAATGAGTAGTACCCATCAAGACCATTCCTTCTGACGTAATTCCATAGGGAATCTGTTGAGATTTTACTCCTTCTGAAATCGCTTACAGGAATAATTTTATAAGTGTCAGAAGCAAGAGATTTTAGAGTGAACCCTTTTTCTTGCACAAATTGAGAACGGAGAAATAAAGTATCTTTTTCGTCCAAGAGATATGCTATATAGTCGATTCTTCTTGTAAAGGTTGTATCACCAGGGATATTCAGGATCGAAGGTGGATTAACATCAATGTCTGAAAATGTAAATTGATGCTTTAGAATCGTTGTATCCACAAGCACCTCTTTAAGGAAAAGAATTTCCTTTTCGTCTTGATTACTTTGCTCTACCTTAGACTTGGTACATGAGAAAATAATGCCTAAAACAAATAAAGTTAAGAAAGTACCCTTCATGACTTAATTCTTCTTTTTGAGTTTTTGATACGGCTTATCATGTTGCTTCATCTGTTTGTCAACAGACTCAGGATTATAAATTGTTTTAAGCTGTGAGCTATAGTTGTTCATTTTTTGAAAATTAGAGCCATTGTTTATATAGCCTTGATGATCAACTCGACCTGCACCGTCCGCTCCATTCTTTAAGTGCTCTTGATATAAAGCACTCAGTGCTTTTTTATCCTTGTTGTTGGCCGCATCAACTACTTTGTCATCATATTGATCCATATGTATGAAAGCTTCGTGACCAGTAGTGATCGCTTGGTTTAATTCGTCTCTTTCTCCTTCGCCACTTACAGTGTTAACATTTAAAAAGAATGAAGCTTTCGAGCCGTCTTGAGACCAAGTAAAACTATTTCTTCCAGCGGCACCGCCAGTGATACTGCTTTCTTGTGTAAGCCCTAAATCATGCTTTGCAAATTTTCCATCTGATCCAAACTTAACACCTCCAATGTTATCTCCTTTTTTTGCAAATTGACTTAAAAACGAATAACCTTCTTTTGTTTTTGCAAAAGCTGTTAATGCCTTTTGAAAGTTTTTATCAAGCTGACTAAACTTGACTTTTTCAAGTTTGCTATTTTCTTGATCACCAGAAAGTATATAAAAGACAATATCACGGCCATCTGGATCATTGAATAAAATTGGATTGTTTGCAAATGCATTGTATGGCGATAATGAATAATATTGATTTGCGTGAGGATCGGGGCTAATCCAACGGCTGATTAAGTCCGGCTGTAAAGTCGCTTCTGAATAGGTTGTATCTACACTAACGAAATGAGTTATTTTTCCAGTCAACCGATTCATTACAATTGTTCCAATTTGGACTAAAGTATCTTTGTCGAAGAATTCAACGTACTTTCCTTTGCTAAGTGTCGCTACTTTAACCCTATAGCCATACTCCTCAAATGGCTGTTGACCGAAAGCGAGTGAACCAATTGAGAGTAACGAGATAAAAAATATAGCCCTTTTCATTTGTCGTTTGGAATTGAATTAAAATTTTTACTGATTTCCTTGTTTAGGTACTTACCCTTCTCTTTGTTTAATTCTGCAAGCCAAGAGACATACATCTCTTTCGGCATCATTCTATAGCCTATTTGATGGATGTGAAAGTACAATTTTTCCATTTCATCAAAAAGTTTCTTTGCTTCTGAATTGCTAAGGGCATCGGTTGGATATTTTGCGCCAGAAAGGGCCATTTTTTGTTCAAATTTTTTCTTTAAGGTCTCTGCTTTGAGAATCAATGCGTTGGTATAAAGTGGATAATGTTTTAATGCTAAATCAGTGCATCTAAGTATAAAATCAAGATCTACGTCCCCGAATTTCCTTGCAAATCCCTTTGCGTAATCTGTGAGACAGACCGCAATGGAATTCTTTAGACTTAATGTGTCCATATAAACCCTATTTTGAATGGCACTTAAATGAATGTAACCTGAAGCCATGACCCAAGCATCAATTGGAAAGTATCCACTTGTCAACTCTGTGTTGAACCATCCTGTTTTTTTCGTCCAGTGTTTTATGTAGATATGGTTCGGAGCCATTGCTAAATGAGCCTTTACTCCAAGTTCCTCGCAAACTATTTTGTAAAGGAATGGCATGGAATGACAATTGCCTTTTTTTGTGGCAATAAGTTTTGTTACAAACATTTTTGACCAGTCTCGCTCTCCCCAAAAGTCATCGAAATCATAGCTGTAGGGCAACCAAGTTTCAAGTTCTCCGCCCTGATTTAAGATTTTCAACGTATCAGTCATTAGGACAAATACCGACCAATACCTTCTTACGACTTCTTTATCTGATTCATCATACTGTAAAGTTCCTAGTTTCGAAATTGTTGTACTTACTGAGGCCAAATGTTTGGCATACTCTTCGAATTCAGTATAATTTAATTGATCATTTAAGTAAGCATTTTCCGATATAAACACTGCTCTCTTAAAACTTGGCTTTATGCTATCTGAAAGCATTGCCTCGAATTCTTTTAAGGTTTTCCTGTAGTTATTGGGATCATTAATAACCTGTCCTTCAGATTTAAGGACAATAAACAATGTAGCAATGCATAGTATCTTTTTCATTAATGTTGAATCATGTTTTTTAAAAGTTTCAGCCTATTAAGTTGCTCTTGTTTTGTAGCTTCAATTTTCATTGACCTAATCCAGTCTTCATAGGCCTCCTGTGGCATATCGGAATAACCTAAGTTTTCTACATGAGTCGTTGCTCCAATTGCTTGTTTCAAAATGTATTGTGCCTTTTCGTCTTTGTCAAATTCACTTTTAGGAAGCCCATAATGTTTGTACTGCTGAATGATGTTATCAATTAATGTAGTGTAGTAATTCGCATTTATCTGATGGGCTGTCAAGTTGGTTTGAAACTTGTTGATTGAGGTATTGGTACACTTAATAACAAAATCATCGTAACCATATTTTCGGGTGTAATACAATGTCAAGTCATTCAAGCATTGTGCAATGGCTTGTTCTTTACTCACTGCTTCCAAGTATATTCTATTTTGAATTGCTTCGGCTTTAATGTACCCAGTCTGTACCATAAATTGATCTGAAGCAATCATTCCAATTGTTAGTTCGATGTTTTGCCAATTTCCCATTTTGTCCTTGAACTTCACGTAGGAGTGATTGGGGGCAAAAGCCAAATGAGCTTCTACTCCAATTTCCTCGGCTAAAATTAAAAACAGTAGTGGTAGCGAGTGGCAATTACCTGTTCCAGTCTTCATCAACTTGGAAACGAAAGTTTTTCTCAAGTCCTCACGTCCCCAAAAATCTTCAAAGTCATAAGTTTTTGGGTAAGTCGTTATATTCTTTTCAAGCAACGGGTCTTTGACTTTTATTGTGTCTCCCATGAATTGAAACAGAGTCATGATTTTACCCATGTTGTCAGAGAGGGAAATTTTGTCGCCTTTCATTTTAAGTCCAATGACCCGCATAATTTCACTTATACCTTGATTGAATTTCTCGTAATTCATTGTCGTGTCATATGCAAACTCTGATAAAAAAACTGCTCTTTTTAAACTTGCCTTGCTCTCACCGTTCAGCATCTTTGTAATCTGGTCGTACGACTTATAAAAATTACCTTTTCCTTTTAGGACACTTGACCGAAAGTTGTATTCTACTTGTGAGCCGTCCAGTTCTCTCAGCGCGTCTGCAATCAGTTTCTTTTGGTTTTCTTGTTTTTTGATGTACTCGTCAACCTCGTTTATTATTTGTCCGTTCCTTTCGTTGGGGTCAAGACTGTATAAAGTGTTAGTCATTGCGGGATTTCCAGTTTGAGTCCCCGTGGTCATTTTTACTATGTCTGGTTGTGAGAATGTAAATGGTTTTGGCTCTACAATAACTGGAATTTGTCCCGAAGCTGGCAGTGTTACTAACACTAACATGATTGTCCAAGTGGTCAAAACTTTGTTCGAAGTCCTTGCGGGTGGGGAAAGCAAGTGTGTGGGAGTAGCGTGCTTGTTGGTGTCAGCGATGGAAGCTACTGCCACACTCTTGCTTTGCGCGTGGTGTGCGGTGGGAAAAAACTTTATTGTTGTCAACCCGCTCATAATTTGAAGTTTTGCGTTCGAGCGGGGCTTCCGAAGCCGCGTGGTGTCCCCGACACCGAACGCACTAAAGATACGAAAACGTTGGATTACGCGTCAACCCCGCTTGACGCAAATACATTGTTGTGCATAGTTGCTTCTTACATCAATTTACTTTTGTACCTCTCCTTTATTGTCTCCAAATAGTTATTGTCCGTACTCGATAACTCAACGAACTCGTAGTTAATCCAAATCTTATTAACAAGTCCGTTTTGAATAAGAATGCTGTCAGCTGTCCCAGATGGAAGTTCATCAATCTTTAATGTATTTGATATACGTTTGTTGAACTGAAACAGTGCTAGTTGGTTAAATTGTCCCCGTTTAAAAATCTTTTCAATTGTATTCTTGTCAGTCATTAAGTCAACTATCAAGTCTCTCACGTCAACATTCTTAAGGTATTCTTTAGAGTCTAATTGAATGTCAGTCGTCCACCATTCTCTCGCGGAATGTGGTCTAAAATTCGGTATCAGAATATAAGGTATCGCTGGGTCCACGATGTCCAAAATATCTTTGTCGTCCAAGTCTTTAAAAATGATAGTCCTCATTTGATAGGAAGCAATTGTGCACAACGTGAGTATTTGCGTTCGAGCGGGGCTTCCGAAGCCGCGTCCTGTCCCCGACAACGAACGCATTAAAGATACGAAAACGCTGGATTACGCGTCAACCCCGCTTGACGCAAATACATTGTTGTGTGTAGTGCCGCATTAACTCACTTTTATTCGTGAACGTTTCTTTTGACTTTTTTTAATTCGGTCAATCATGTTTGCTTTTTTTAATTTGTCCGCCTTAATAAAGTCGCTAATCATTTTTCTTTCTTTCTCTGTCAGTGGTCTAGGGTCAACTACAAAGTCCACGTTTAAAGGTTCTTTAATCAGTCCCATATGTCAGT
>VYLA01000157.1_pt1 | contig 11946 bp, 7 predicted proteins | sample 5114381 | NCBI WGS metagenome assembly VYLA01 (sample SAMN12291789, study PRJNA351875) | freshwater metagenome | isolation source: freshwater lake | place: USA: Michigan, Gull Lake | collected 2011-08-08 | reverse complement strand
GAACCTTTGGGCTAGATCCAATAAACGCTTGGGGAGAGAATACCTCTACTTTTTCAGAAGCAATTCTGTCTTTCGCAAGTAATCTCTGTGAACCAAGAATCCCCGTCTCTTTAGCGCGGGGAGTGTCAAATGATCGACTCCTCAGGACAACAATTTTTCTCAAGGAGAGGCATTATACTGTTGAGATGGCTCTCCTCGTTTTTGGATATTATTTCTGGGACAAACCACCGTACACTTGTTCGGAGCAGCTCACAAAAGACTGTCTATTAAGAAATTCCATGACTTTAGTGATGACAGAGGGGAAGGGGGCCAAGATGGTAGATAGGTAATGAGTAGTAATTTCCTAGAATCCATGACAGTCAAAAATCTCCAGTATGCTTATTTTCCCGGTTGTGTCGCCCAAGGTGCCTGTCGGGAACTATATTTATCCACGGCAGCCCTGACGGAAGCTTTGGGGATTAATTTAGTCGAACTCAAAAAAGCTGCCTGTTGTGGTTCGGGAACTTATAAGGAAGATTCGCAACTCTTGGAAGATGCCGTCAATGCGCGCAATATTGCCCTAGCGGAAGCCCTCAATTTACCCCTGTTGACTCACTGTAGCACCTGTCAAGGAGTGATCGGTCATGTGGACGAGCGCTTGAAGGAAGCAAAGCATAATAATCCCAATTATGTTGAGGAAGTTAATAATTATTTACAGAAAGAACATTGTTCCCCCTACCAAGGTACGACGACGGTTAAACACCTACTCTGGGCAATTGTGGGCGATTATGGCTTAGATAATCTGGCGGCCAAGGTGGTTCGTCCCTTATCGGGCTTAAATTGTGCCAGTTTTTATGGTTGTTATCTCCTGCGGGCCCAGGATACTCTCCCCTACGATAATCCCTTTCAGCCGGAATCTCTAGAAAATGTCTTTCGAGCGGTGGGGGCGAATCCGATTTATTATCAAGGACGCACTCAATGCTGTGGTTGGCCTCTGTCCAGTTATGCCACCACCCAATCCTTCCAAATGGCAGGAAAACACATTTTAGAGGCGATGGCAGCGGGGGCCGATTGTTTAGTCACCCCTTGTCCTTTATGCCATCTTAATCTTGATTCCCGACAACCGGAAGTGGCAAAAGTGATCGGTCGAAGTTTAGGTTTACCCGTGTTACATTTTTCCCAATTGGTCGCTTTAGCGGTGGGAGTCAGTCCCGATCGTTTAGGATTAGATCGACACATCGTTTCGACCAAATCCCTCTTAAAGAAATTGGGGTTTTAGAACTCAATCAGGAGTGTTAGCAATGGATTGGTTAAAAAGAATTTTTGGCTTAGATAAACCGGCAGATGCCGCTAGTGCGATCGCAGGGAAAGCCGCTGCTGCGGGTATTCCCCCCGAAAGAGTCGGATTAGATGGAAAATACGACGAAAGCGGACTAGCTAAACGAGTAGTTTTAGCTTTTGACGAGACACCGGATTTAGCTGATGAAGACAAATTGTGGGTCGCTCAAACTGGTGGTAAAGTTGTACTAAAAGGCAAGGTTTCCAATCAGGCGACTTTAAATAAAATGGTGGCCATCGCCAGTAAAGTCCATGGGGCAACCGGCGTCGATACCAGTCAAGTAACTATTGGGTGAAGTCGAACGGCTATATTCCCCGTGAAAATTAACCACTAAAACCCAGAGGGTTTTTGGCAGGGTGGATAACTCCAAGACTGGCAATCACCCCCAGCCGGCTGCTGTAAAATGGGAGGGATAGATACAACTCAGGAGAAAAGACCCCAGTGCAGTACAACCCCGCAGAAATCGAACAGAAATGGCAGAAGATTTGGCAGCAAATGGGATTGGACAAAACCCCAGAAAACGCCGATAAACCGAAATTTTACGCCCTCTCCATGTTCCCCTATCCATCGGGCAACCTGCACATGGGTCACGTTCGTAACTATACTATTACCGATGTGATTGCCCGTCTGAAAAGAATGCAGGGTTATTGCGTGCTGCATCCCATGGGGTGGGATGCTTTCGGATTACCCGCAGAAAATGCCGCCATTGAAAGAGGAGTTCCTCCGGCAAAATGGACTGATCAAAATATTGCCCAGATGAAACGGCAATTACAACAGTTAGGATTATCTATCGATTGGGAAAGAGAAGTTGCCACCTGTTCCCCGGAATATTATCGTTGGACCCAATGGCTATTTTTACAGTTTTTTGAATCGGGATTAGCCTACCAAAAAGAAGCGGCAGTGAATTGGGATCCTATCGATCAAACTGTCTTGGCCAATGAACAGGTAGATAGTGAAGGAAAATCTTGGCGATCGGGTGCTAAAGTAGAAAGAAAATTACTCCGGCAATGGTTCCTAAAAATCACCGATTATGCCGAACAATTACTCACTGATTTAGATAAACTTACCGGTTGGCCGGAACGGGTTAAAACCATGCAGGCCAACTGGATTGGTAAATCGGTAGGTGCTTATTTAGAATTTCCTCTTGTTAACTCCACAGAAAAAATTGCCGTTTTTACCACTCGTCCCGATACGGTTTATGGAGTCACTTATGTGGTACTTGCTCCCGAACATCCCTTAACTTTACAAGTTACCACTCCCGAACAAAAATCCGCCGTAGAAACTTTTATTCAAGAGATAGCCAGCGAAAGCGAATTAGAAAGAACCGCCGAAGATAAACCCAAACGCGGTATTAAAACCGGAGGACTAGCAATTAATCCTTTTACTGGTGAAGAAATTCCGATTTTAATTGCTGATTATGTCCTCTACGAATACGGGACGGGGGCAGTGATGGGAGTCCCGGCTCACGACAGTCGCGATTTTAAATTTGCTCAGGAAAATAATCTGCCAATTAAGATAGTTATTACTCCAGAAAGTGGCGAAATTGAGTTAAAAGAGGCCTATACAGAAGCGGGAATTATGATTAATTCCGCTCAATTTAATGGACTGAATTCCCAAGAAGGAAAAACCGCTATTATTGATTATGCCACTGCCCAAGGTTACGGCAAAGCTAGAAGACAATATCGCCTCCGGGATTGGTTAATTTCCCGTCAAAGATATTGGGGTTGTCCGATTCCAGTTATCCACTGTCCTAACTGTGGAACTGTGCCAGTACCAGTGGAAAATTTACCCGTTACTTTACCAGAAAATGTCGAATTTAGCGGTCGAGGTGCTTCCCCTTTAGCTAAGTTGGAAGACTGGGTAAATGTGGATTGTCCTCGCTGTGGAACTCCCGCAAAACGGGAAACAGACACCATGGATACTTTCATCGATTCTAGTTGGTATTTCCTCCGTTATACCGATGCTAAAAATGAAGATATACCCTTTCAATTCGAGAAGGTTAATGATTGGATGCCCGTGGATCAATACGTCGGAGGAATCGAACACGCTATCCTACATTTACTCTATTCTCGTTTCTTTACCAAAGTTTTAAGAGACCGAGGTTTAGTTAATGTCGATGAACCTTTTAACCGTCTATTAACCCAGGGAATGGTACAGGGATTAACCTACAAAAATCCCGAAACTGGCAAATATGTCCCCGCAGAAAATGTTATCTATAAAGAGGATAAATATTGCGATAAAGACACGGGAGAAGTTCTATCTTTCTTCTTTGAAAAAATGTCTAAGTCGAAATATAACGGCGTTGATCCTCTGAAAGTCCTCGAAAAATATGGGGCCGATACTGCCCGAATGTTTATACTTTTTACTGCACCCCCAGAAAAAGATTTACAGTGGGATGATGCGGGGGTAGAAGGACAATTTCGCTTTCTTAATCGGGTGTGGCGTTTAGTCAGCGAATATATTGAAAATAAACCCAAGCAAGTCAAAAAAATAGAAACTTTCTCGAAAACTGACAAAGATTTAAGACGGGCAATTCACACCGCTATTAAAGAAATCTCCGAGGATTTAGAAGGAGATTATCAATTTAATACCGCCATTTCCGAATTAATGAAACTCAGTAACGCTTTAGGGGATAATAAGTGTTTTGAATCCCCCATTTATCGGGAAGGAATCGAAACCCTATTAATCTTACTTTCCCTTTTTGCCCCCCATCTTAGCGAAGAATTATGGCAAGCTTTAGGCCATAGCCAATCAATTCACCTGCAACCCTGGCCAAAAGTTGATCCCACTGCCCTTATTGTGGACGAGATTACCCTTGTCATCCAAATTTTGGGAAAAACCAGAGGCACGATACAAGTTCCCGCTAGTGCCGATAAAAGCACCCTAGAAACCCTCGCCCTGGAATCAGAAATCGCCCAACGTTATTTAGAGGGCAAGGAAATCAAAAAAGTGATTGTTGTCCCGGGCAAATTAGTTAATTTTGTCGTGGGTTAAATGACAGCAATTATCACAATGGTAGGGAATTAAAGAACCTTTTCAGTTATCAGTAACCAGTTAGATTAACACTTTCTATGAAAAACTATCGATAGATAGCAAAATAGAAACTATACAATTAGCATTGTCTGTAAATAAAAATAACCTATGGATATTGAATCAACTAAAGTTACTCCTGAAGAAATTGCCCAGTTTCGCGCTGAATTGGCAGAAGATTCTAAAGCATTAGGAGATATTGATGTGATTGAGCGTTGTGAAGGGGATCTAGAACAAGCTGCTCGTATCTTAGCGCGTCGAGCCGACATTGAAGATGTGAGAGCGGGAATCACTTGGGAATCTGCGTTAAAGCAAGCGCGTCAGGTGGTTTGTGATGCAAAGTTTAAGGAAGGTTTAGCTCCTGATTTAATTGGGGGTATAATTGGTGCATTAATAACGGCAGGTAATCCAGTTTTAGTGGCAGTTGCTACTCCTTGCGCTGGTTATATTGTTAAAGTTTCCTTAGCTGAGTTTTGTAATACGGACAAGTCGAATCCAGAAAGTTAAATAATCCTGATTTAAACACCTGAAGCGATAAATGCAGCCCAATAAAAAGGATTATTGAAGGGTTTGTCCTCGGTCGCCATTGTTTTCCATTTAGTTTGCCTCACTGCGATCGCATCTTCTAATTCAAATAACTCTTTTTTTGAAAGGGTTTGTTGTAGTTGAATTAACGCTTGTTGAAAGGTTTGGCTTTCTAAATTTTTCTCAGCCTCTTTAACGGTTAAATTCTGTAACCAGTTTTGAGCTTGTTTTAAAGCAACTGGTACAGAAACTTGCTGATTCTCATCAAATAAAATCTCATATAATTTAATCATCAAGAAGGAGGTTGACAGGTCATTAACTGTCCATAAACTACTGACAACACTGGGACTTCCTGCAAACAGAAAACCACTGGGTAAACCGATATATTCATCGCTGATAGAGTTTAAATCAATTAAGCCAGTTTCGCAGGCAGAAAGGGTGACAAGGCGACATTTATTCAAGCGCAGTTCAAAGATTTCGCCTAATGTTAGGGGTTCTTTATTGGCTAAGAATAAGGCGGATTCAAGGGGATTAGCTGGGTTAAAGCCTCCATGACAGGAGAAGTGATAACAGTGGTTATCTGAGGATTTGAGATGGGGAAGAACAGCGTTTTTAGTGGCGTTATCTTTAGCGATAACTTGAGGTTCAGTAAAGAAAGTTGAGAGGATATTAACTTCTAAGTCAGTGTAAAATAAGTCTTTGGTGGGGTTTTGAATAGCGAACAGTTTATTAAACTCGGAATGGTGAAAAGTTTGGGAGATTTTTTGCAAGATTTGACAACTAGGGGCATATTGTACATCATACTTATCCTGTAAAATTTGGTTTTTGTTAATCGGGAAAGCGTGAATAGGGAGAATATGCAGAAACCAATGGGGAATAATAATTAAGCGTTGACAAGTATCGGGAATGAGGGCAAGAATATCATTAATATGCAGAATATCAGCAAAAGTCTGTAAGAGGTTAGACAGTTGATTTCTCCATTCTTGCTTGCGATTGTCGGAGTAGTAAAGCTGTAGATAATTGTTGATTGTATCAAATAATTGCTTTACATCATCTTCGGAAGATTGCCAAACTTTAACCTCTCCCTCAGCAGACACCACAAAAGCGAGTATTTTCTCCCTTGTAATGCACCATTGCAGGAGACAAGTTTCAGCATCAGTTAAAGCTTGAATTTCTGTAAATGCGATCGGCTCAACTTTTTGAGTGAGGCTAAAGAGAGGATCTTTAATTTCTCTTGCAATAAAATTATCTAAGTCTTGTTGATATTCTTTCAGATAACTGTGATCTTGAACGTAGGGATTTAATTTATCACTACGCATTAAATTCTGGTTAATGCTTTGATGGTGTAAGCGAATTTGTTCATTAAAAACTCTTTGCTTTAATTCATTTAATTGGGCGACAATTTCTTGACTAACGCCTTGGGGGTGTAGGTTTTTCTGGGTGATTAATTCCACCAGGTTACGCCCTTTACTGCGTTCGATATATTCTAATGCCTTCTCAGGCTGATTGAGGTTAAGATGCGCCTGTACAATGCGATGGAAAACACCAATGGCATTGGATAAAACCTCTTGACGACTTTGGGGGTTAAGGGCTTCTAAGCGAGCATTTTCTACCGCTTCAATGGCAGTATTATAGGCTTCTGTTGCTTGTTGCCATTGTTTTTGATCATAATGTAGGATGCCTAAATTTTGGGCGGTTTGTAAACAATTAAGGGGATCACTGTCTTTAGTATAGATTTGTAAGGCATTGTGATAAGACTTGATCGCTATTTCTAAATTGTCAGCTTTTTCTCCTCTGATTCTGTAACGGTAAGCAATAGCGAGATTATTCTGTGTCATTGCCCATTGTTGGCGAAAAGCGTCAAAAGTATAAACTTTCAAGGCTTCTTGGCAGTACGCGATCGCTATTTCTAAATTGTCAGCTTCCTCTCCTCTGATTCTCTTACTGTAAGCAACAGCGAGATTATTCTGTGTCATTGCCCATTGTTGGCGAAAAGCTTCAAAAGTATAAACTTTCAAGGCTTCTTGGCAGTACGCGATCGCACTTTCTAAATTACAGGCTTTATCCCCTCTGATTCTGTCACGGTAAGCAACAGCGAGATTATTCTGTGTCATTGCCCAATCTTGGCGAAAAGCGTCAAAAGTATAAACTTTCAAAGCTTCTTGGCAGTACGCGATCGCCCTTTCTAAATTACAGGCTTTATCCCCTCTGATTCTGTTACGGTAAGCTTCACCGAGATTACGCTGTGTCATTGCCCAATCTTCGGGAAATGCGTCAAAAGTCCTCACTTTCAATGCTTCCTGGTAAGCGGTGATCGCCTTTTCTAAATTGTCGGCTTTCTCCCTTCTGATTCTATTACTGTAAGCAGCAGCGAGATTATTCTGTGTATCTGCCCATTCTTGAGGAAATGCGTCAAAAGTCCTCACGTTCAAGGCTTCCTTGTAAGCATCGATCGCTTTTTCTAAATTCTCTGCTTTATCTCCTCTGATTCTGTTACGGTAAGCTTCACCGAGATTATTCTGTGTCATTGCCCATTCTTGGGGAAATGCGTCAAAAGTTAACACTTTTAAGGCTTTCTCGTAAGCGGTGATCGCTATTTCTAAATTGTCAGCTTTCTCTCCTCTGATTCTGGAATAGTAAGCAAGAGCGAGATTATACTGTGTCGTTGCCCAATCTTGGGGAAATGCCTCAAAAGTACTCACTTTCAAGGCTTTTGTGTAACAGGAAATCGCTTGTTCAAGATTCTCAGCTTTATCTCCTCTGATTCTGTCACTGTAAGCTGTGCCAAGATTAGTTTGTGTCCTTGCCCAAGCTTGGGGAAATGCGTCAAAAGTATAAACTTTCAAAGCTTCTTGGTAAGCGGCGATCTCCCTTTCTAAATTGTCGGCTTTCTCTCCTCTGATTCTGTTACGGTAAGCAATAGCGAGACTAAACTGTGTCAATGCCCATTCTTGGGGAAATGCTTCAAAAGTGAAGATAGTTAAGGCTATTTCATAACCCGTGATGGCAATTTCTTTGTGGGTGGCGATGTTACCAAGGGGAAATTGTTGAATTAAATTACTAAAATTAAAAATATCTTTAGCCATATAATATTGTTCTCCCTCGGCTTGCGTTAATATCTTTCTCACCCGACTGTCTAGGATTTGCGCTAAATTATCATCCAATTTATCCAGATTTTGCGCCCAGACGGGATATATTAATTGAGGATTAGGATTTTCAGAGATTTTTAGTAATGTCTCTATTAAGAAATTGAAATAGTCTTGAGAGGTGTTGGCGGTTGCAGTGGTTTCATCTCCCGATAACCCTAATGCTGCTGCTAATAATGCTGCTGCTAACTGTTGCGCCATATTCATCAACCATCGCGCCTCATTTTGCCTTCCTGCATTCCCGTATTGTTGCGCTACGGCTACCATTACCCCAACCAACCCCCGATCCAACAATTCCTGATTTTCCTGTAAGATTCGGGGTTCATCGCCATCATTGCAGGATAATAGCTGATTAATCAGGTTAAGGTAGGCTTGGGCGCGTTGTTCATTCATGGCGTGGCGGATGGGGAATTGATGGGTAGGAGCCTGTGATTTAATGGGGAAATTATCAAAATTGTATCACAGGGATAATAGGCGAAGGTTATTAGTTTATTGCCCAGGGTAGGGGCGAAGCATTCGGATAAGAAATTTATGGTTTCAGCAATATGTTATTGCCCGAATGCTTCGCCCCTACAGGTTATTCGTCCCCGCAGGTTATTTGTCCCCACAGGTTATTTGCCCCTACATTGGTTTGAATTTATTCAGATTGTTCTCGTCTTGTTCCCAATTTCGCGGATTATCAAGAATGTATTGCCGGATTTTTTGATAAGAATTTTCATTGCGAATGATATGTTCATAATAATTGCGTTGCCAAATTTTCAGGCGATCGCCACATAAACGATTAATTTTACGACTAGAAATTGATTTGAAATTCTGCACAATAGCCCCCAAAGATTCCGGCATTGTACCGTGAGTATATTGAGAATCGTATTCGGTTTTTTCCAGATCATAATTTTGTATTACTATAATTCCATGAATATGATTGGGCATGACAATAAAAGCATCTAGTTCAATAAATTTAAAATTTAGAGGTAGTCTATACCATACTGCTTCAACAGTATCACCAAGTAAATTTCGCTCTATATTTCCTTCAACAATTTCACCAAATAAATACTGCTTTTGATAAGAACAAATTGTGATATAATAAGCTCCATTAAGTCTATAATCATAGCCTTTCAAGCGAATAGATTGTCGATGTTTTTTCGGTTCATTCATAGCGTGGCGGATGGTGGCGGTTAATTCAGTTATAAGCGATTCATCTTTAGCGATAGGTTAGGTTATTGTTCGGGGGTAGGGGCGAAGCATTCGGATAGAAAATTTACGGTTTCAGCGATATGTTATGCCCGAATGCTTCGCCCGTACAGGGATTTAATGGGGAGATTATCGTAATTATATCCCAGAGATGATAGCCAAAAAAAATCATAGTCAATCAAATAATCAAAAAAAATCGGTTCTTCCGAACTTACCATGTAAAATCAACTAGCAAAATGCCAATTTAATAAACATCTAAGACTAAAGTTTTTAAAGTTTCTAAATCCATAGCCTCTCCTTTTAATCACCTTCAGTTTATTATTAATTCCTTCAACTGTTCCCTGGGTTGTTCGGTTATCAAAATAGGCAGTTATTTCGTCAATCCACCGCCTCATTGTCTGGCAGCTTTTAGGAAAGTAAGCCATCGCCTTTTTTATCCAATCACTCAAGGCAAATAATCCCTCATTCCCCTCCGTATTTTTCTCAAATACTTCTCTAAATTCCTCTTTTAATTTGTGCATTTCCCCAAGTTTTGGAGACACTTTATATACTTCTTCCAATTTTTTCCTTTCTTTCTCTACTAAGTCTCCTTCATTCTTTAATAAGGCATATTTGCTCTTGGCTATTCCTGCTAAGATATTTTCTTTATTTTTCTTATTTTTTATCTTAGCTGCCTCTCTTTTTACCTCCTTTCTTGCTTCATCTAGCTCGTCATTTACTTGTTTCATTACCTGGAATCTATCCCCTACTATTTGAGCTTGAGGCATTAGTTTTTCTGCCACATTTTTATACCCTATCCACAGGTCTATACTTACTTCCTCTATTTGGCTCAAAACCTCTTCTCCCCAGTGTTTCAGATATTCTGTTAATGCTTCTTCTGTTCTTTTTTCCACTAAGCCTACAATTTTTCCTGTGTCTATATTTACTAACACAGCATAGTAATTTCCTTTTCCCTTTATCATGGCTATTTCATCTATTCCTAGTTTTTTTAGATCTTGAGGTTTTGCGGTTATTAACTCTTAACTCTTTAACTCTTTAACTCTTAACTCTTAACTCTTAACTCTTTAACTCTTAACTCTTTAACTCTTTAACTCTTTAACTCTTAACTCTTAACTCTTAACTCTTAACTCTTAACTCTTAACTCTTAACTCTTAACTCTTCTCCTAAGTCTTTGAGCATCGTCTCTATTTCTTGTTCGCTTACTCCATTTCTTTCTGCCGTATTTTTGAGATCACTATTCAGGACTTCGGCCACTATTTTTTTTCTAAATCTGTCTGTGTAGGTTCTTTTCTTCGGCAAATAATTTAGTTCTTCTGTGAATTTTTTCCCACATTTCTCGCATCTCATCTGACGACGATTGATTCTCAGATATAATGCCTGTTCTCCAAAGGGTAAATCTCGGATTGTTAATTCATTGTTTTGATGAAGTTTTTCCGTTTTACTTCCACAATAAATGCACTGGGTTTCTCTTGACATATTTTCTAAATGTAAAACAATTCCTATATCGGTAATAATTTGATAATTGGTAACGACAACTCCTTCTAGGTGAAGTAGCTCGGTCATTAACTTTAATTGTGGATTTGATGGCATAAGTATAGCTTGTGTCTAAAATTGCTGGTCTTGGCTGTCTATATTTTAACCAATAAATTGCTGTATTGCAAGCATAGTCAGCTTTTAAAGATAAATTATTGTTTTATTGGTCAGCAATAATTGTCTGTTTTTTCTTTAATTTTACATGACAAGTTCGGAAGAGCCAGATAATTTAAAACTAATGAAGGAAATTCGTTGGTTGTCTCGAGTGCCATTAACCATTAAAGCAGCTCAAGAGCTGGTCGACAGCATCTCAGAAAAAGAGTTGCTCCCTTCAGAAAGAATCGGTTATTCTTGGGTAGAAAAAAGCAATAACTACGGAGGAATAGAGCAAAGGTGGTTGCTAGTTGAAAGTCAAGCAAGGCTTGAGTCAGACTTAAAGAAATTAGAAAAAAGGATTGAGCAAGAAAAGAAAACAGCTCTCGAAAAAATTCGCCAAATTTCTGGGAGAGAATTTGAAAATAGGGCGGTGGCATTGGAGATAACTAAAGGATTATCTGACTCATTAAAATATCATCAGTTGACTGAGATTAAAGTGAATCCCGTTCTGCTTGACCCGAAAGAATCAAAAGCCAAATCAAAAGATAAGTCGCCCTCTCAAGTTTATAAGGTTCAAACCACATTAGAATTAGATACTCAAGCCATTGAGGTTCTTCATAAACGAGCGGGGCGATTCGTTTTAGCTACCAATGACTTGGATAAAAAACGATTAACCAGTGAGGGAATTCTGAAAAAATATAAAGAGCAACAAGCTCCAGAAAGAGGATTCTCTTTTCTCAAAGACCCTTTATTTTTTGCCGACAGTATCTTTCTCAAATCTCCCCACAGAATCGAGGTTATGGCCATGCTCATGGGCTTGTGCCTGCTAGTTTATACCATTGGTCAACGGCAACTTCGTCTGAGTTTAAAACAGCAGGAGACTGGGGTGAAAAATCAGTTGGGCAAGTTGACTGACCAACCGACATTACGCTGGATATTTCAGGGCTTTCAAGGGATTCATCTTCTCATAATTCAAGGAACACAAAAAATTAGCAACTTGACTGATGAGCGAAGGAACATTTTGAGATTTTTTCCCAAACCTTGCCAGGAACCCACATTCCGCACCCTAAGTGTCACAACGTCTCAAAAGAGGAAGATGCCTGAGTC
>VYLA01000148.1_pt1 | contig 12639 bp, 10 predicted proteins | sample 5114381 | NCBI WGS metagenome assembly VYLA01 (sample SAMN12291789, study PRJNA351875) | freshwater metagenome | isolation source: freshwater lake | place: USA: Michigan, Gull Lake | collected 2011-08-08 | reverse complement strand
CGCCCTCAGGCCCGCGCCTGGCGCCGACGCCGCCGTCCCCCGCGCCGCCGAGGTGCTTGCCGGGACGCCGGGCGTGGCCGAGGCCCGGGCCCTCGACAGGGCGCGCGTCGGGGCCCTTCTCGCCCCCTGGACCGCCGGGACCCGCGGGCCGGACCTGGCCGCCCTGCCCCGCCTGATCGCCGTTGACCTGGATCCGCGCCAGCCCGCCCGCCGGCAGGACCTGGCGGACGCCCTCAGCGCCGCGGGGATCGACGCCGTCGTCGATGACCACCAGGGCTGGCGCCGTTCCGCACTGGAGACGCGACGCCGTCTGGCCGCCCCCCTGATCGGCGCCCTTATGCTCTGTGTCGCCGGGCTCGCGGCGGCCGGCGGCCTGGCTGCGGGATTCGAGGCGAGCCGGCGGGAGGCCGGCCTGCGGACCCGGCTCAGGCTGGGCGCTTCCCCGCTCTCCTGCGCGGCGCCGATCGGCGGCGCCGTCGCGATCGACCTCTCGGTGGGCGTGCTGGCGGGAGGACTGATCGCGGCCGTCCTGACCCAGCTGTCCACCCTCGCCGACGCCGAGGCCGCCGCAGGCGCCCTTGCAGCCCAGTCCATCCTCCTCGCCGCTCTTATGGCCGGGGCCCTTCTTGTCGCCCTGATCGGCGCCTTCGCCACCGCGGCCCGCCGGGTTAGGGAGCTCGAGCCTTGAAGCTTCTTGCAGCCGTGGTGGTGGCGGGTCTGATCTGGACGGCGGGGCTGTTTGCCTTCGCCGACAGGGTCACCCGTTTGACCCCGGCGCCCCTGCCGCCGGCGGCGGACGGCGTTGTGGTCCTGACGGGGCAGGGCTCAAACGCCCGGCTGGACCGCGGCATGGCGGTGCTTGAAGCGGGCCTCGCCCGTCGGCTCCTGGTCTCAGGCGTGAACCGCGAGGCCAGCCGGGAGGACATCCGCCTGGTCAGCAAGGCCGCGCGCCAGCTTTACGACTGCTGCGTCGACCTGGGCTTCAACGCCGCCAACACCCTTGGCAATGCCCGCGAAACAGCGGAGTGGGCCCGGGCCATGCAGTTTCAAAGCCTGATTGTCGTAACCGCCGACTATCACATTCCACGAGCGATGCTGGAGTTGAGATCCGCCCTTCCGGACATCGAACTGACGGCTTACGCCGCAGCGACGCCAGTGGTTGACGCCCCGAACTGGTGGCGAAGTCCGGCCGGCGCCCGGTTGATGATCGGAGAGTACACAAAATACATGGCCGTTCTCAGTCGAGAGATGATCCGCCGGCTCGGCTTCACCAGCGGCGCACCCGGGAAGGACCCGTCTTGATCTTCGCCCGCTCACTCCTCTTTTCGCTCGTCTTTTACGTGTGGTCAGCCGCCTACGCGATCGCCCTGGTGCCCGTGCTTGCGGCTCCAAGGAGCTGGCTCCTGGCGGGCATGCGTTTCTGGAGCCTCTCAGTGAACCTGCTGTTGCGGGTGATCTGCGGGATCCGTGTGGAGATCAGGGGGCGGGAATTCGTGCCGGAGCAGGACGCCCTGATCGCCTCCAAACATCAGACCATGTTCGACGTCTTCGTCCAGTTCGGGGTTCTGAAGGGCTCGCTCTTCGTCCTCAAAAGGGAGCTGATGATCGTCCCGATCTTCGGCTGGATCGCGTTGCGTATTGGCTCCATTGTTGTGGACCGGGATGGAAAAGCAACCGCTCTGCGAGACATGGTCCGCCGGGCTCAGGAGCAGTTTCGCCTTGGCGATCGCCAGTTGGTCATCTTCCCGGAGGGCACCCGCAGGGCGCCCGGCGCACCGCCCGACTACAAGCCAGGAGTGGCGGGCCTCTACCGAGAGCTTGACGTCCCGGTCCATCCAGTAGCCACCAACGCCGGCCTTCACTGGCCCGCCAAGGGCTTTCTCCGGAAGCCCGGGGTGATCGTCTATGAGTTCCTGGAGCCCATCCCGCCGGGCCTGAAGCGGGCGGAATTCATGCGCCTGCTTCAGGAGAGGATTGAGACAGCCTCGGACAGGCTCCTGGCCGAGGGTCGCGAGATCATGTTCCGATAACTGGGAGCCGGCTATCGGATAGAAGCATGATCTAAATCATTGGATTTATAGCCTGTTTTCCCCTTCAGACATTCCGTCTGAAAGGACCGAGCTCTCATCGGGCTCCAGGGCCTCGACCCGGGACAACAGGGCCGCCAGGCTCCGGTCGTCGATTCCCTCCTGCCGGAGATGCGATACAAGGTCGGTTAGATAATCGATATTGCGCCCCGAGAGGCCGCGTGCGCCGGCGATGAGCCGGGCCTGGGCCTCTGGCGACAGGTTTCCCGCCCACTGCGGATGCCGTGTGTCGGAGAGAAAAGTCAGACAAGACACCTTTTCTCCTGAGCCCAGCCGCACCCGGACCTCAGCCTCCATATAGGTCTCGGTGGGTTGTTCGCGCTCGCGCAGATAGGCGTGGACCTCTGGCCAAAGTTCCGTGGTCACGCGGTACGCGATCCCGCGAACCGAGCCGCCGGGAGTCAGCCCCAGCACCAGCCCCGGCCGCTCCGGCGTGCCGCGATGGTGGACAGAATAGATGCAGAAGGCGCGCCTTCGGCCTTGTAGTATGGCGGTGTGGCGTTCGGCCCATTCAAAGCCCGGACGCCACATCAACGACCCGTAACCAAACACCCACCGATCCGCCATCACCGCCGACAGCATGCCCTCGCCTTCAGACACCGCCTCCATGCCCCAGCGGCCCGGCCCGCGCAAACCCCTTCGCCTCGGCCTCTGGGGCCCCTTCGTGATCGCCGGGATCGCCGTGATGGGCTGGAGCCTGGCCTGGGGCCTCACCGCCCGCGAGGTCGACCGGCGGCTGGACGCGGGGGTGAATGCCCTGGCCGCCCAGGGCGTGGCCGTGGAGTGGTCGGGAAAGCGGCTGTACGGCTATCCTTTTCGCCTGAACCTCGACCTTTCGGACCTCCGGGTCGTGACCGGCGAGACGTCCATCCGGTTTGCCCGCCTTGAGACCCAGGCCTTCCTGCACGCGCCACGGTCCTGGCTGGCGGCGGCGCCTGAGGGCCTGACCTTCCAGCGACCGCAGGGCGGAAGCCTCGACATCGAGGGACAGAGGCTTCTGGCCAGCCTGGTGCTGCCCAAGTCCGGACCGCCCCGCCTGTCCTTCGAGGGCCTGAAGCTGGCCTTCTCGCCCGCGCCGGGCGCCCGGCCCTTCGCCCTGGCCTCAGCCGGGCGACTTGAACTTCACCTCAGGCCCGGCCCCAATGACCAGGCGGCGGTCTTCCTGAGGCTGGAGGACGCAACCCCGACCCCGGGGCGGCTGTTCGCCGACCTGGGCGGCGGCGGCGCGGTATCGGCGGCGGTGGACGCGCGCCTGGACCACGCTTCGGCGCTGCGGGGAGAAGGCCTTTCCCGGGCCCTCTCAACCTGGGGCGCCGCCGGCGGACGCCTTGAGCTTCGCGAGGCCGGCCTCACAGCGGGAGAGGCCCGACTGTCTCTGGCTTCGCCGGGTCTGAAGGCCGGTCCTGAAGGCCGGCTGGAGGGTCGCCTGACCGTGACGGCGGCCAAGGCGCCCAGCCTCCTGGTCGCCCTGAGCCGGCACAGGGTCCTGTCCCCGGTCGAGGCGGCGGGCGGGATGGCCACCGTCCTTATGGGCAGGTCCGGCGGAGACGACGTGCGCCTGGACCTCGACCTTTCCGGCGGCCAGGTCCGGCTCGTCCGTTAGCAGAGTCAGGCCGCCTGGCGAGCCCTGGGGGGCGGGTTGGAAAAGCGCATGACCCCATCCTCAAGGCCCGCGAACCTCAGTGAAGCGAGGTCGAGGGCGTAGTTCTGGTGCAGCTTCCAGGGCGCGGTCACGCCCTGCTTGGGAAACTCCCCCATCGACCTCTGAACATAGCCGGAGGTGAAATCCAGCCAGGGCGCGGTCTCGGCGGGCAGGTGGTCGAGCACCGGTGTGCATTGGCGCAGGCCCTTGCGGCGCATGTGGTTCAGCAGCCGGCAGACATATTCGCACGTCAGGTCGCACTTCAGCGTCCAGGAGGCGTTGGTGTAGCCGAAGGCCGACGCCAGGTTGGGGACGTTCGAGTACATCATGCCCTTGTAGCTCAGGGTCTCCGCCGGCCGGACGGGTGCGCCGTCGACGCTCAGGGAGAGGCCGTTCATGGCCTCAAGCTTCAGGCCGGTGGCGGTGATGACGATGTCCGCGGCCAGCTCGGCGCCGGACTTCAGCTTCAGGCCGGTCTCGGTGAAGGTCTCGATCTCGTCGGTGACCACCGAGGCTGAGCCCGCCTTCAGGGCCTTGAAGAAGTCGCCGTCCGGCGCGAGGCAGAGGCGCTGGTCCCAGGGGTTGTAGCGGGGGGAGAAGTGGGTCTCGACATCGAAGTCCGGACCCAGGGTCTGGCGGACCTGGTCGATGATCGCCGTCTTCACACGGTCCGGCCGCTGCCGGGCAAGGCGGAAAAAGACCATGCTCATCAGCACGTTCCGCCAGCGGATCAGGCCATAGGCCATCTTCTCCGGCAGGATGCGCCTCAGCTTCAGGGCCAGGGCGTCCTCGCCGGGCCGGCCCACGATATAGGTGGGCGACCTCTGCAGCATGGTCACGTGGCCGGCTGTCCGGGCCATCTCCGGCACCAGGGTCACGGCGGTCGCGCCGGAGCCGATCACGACCACCCGCTTGCCGGCATAGTCCAGTTCCTCCGGCCAGGCCTGGGGATGGACGATGCGGCCGCCAAACCGCTCCATACCGGCGAAATCCGGAGTGTAGCCGCCCTTGTAGGAATAGTAGCCGCCGCACAGGAACAGGAAGTTGCAGGTCAGGGCCGACGGCCCCGAGGGCGTCTCAACCGACACCGTCCAGACCGCGTCCTCGGTGGACCAGGCCGCGCCTGTGACCCGGTGGTGGAAACGGATCCGGTCCTCGACCTTCTCGTCCCGGGCGGTATCGCGGATATAGCGCAGGATGGAAGGTCCATCGGCGATGGCCTTGGCCTCGGTCCAGGGCCGGAAGGAATAGCCCAGGGTGTACATGTCGGAGTCCGAGCGGATGCCCGGATAGCGGAACAGGTCCCAGGTGCCCCCGATGGCCTCTCGGCCCTCCAGGATCATGAAGCTGCGGTCCGGGCAGGTGGTCTTCAGGTGACGGGCGGCCCCGATCCCCGACAGGCCAGCCCCGACGATGATCACGTCGACATGGGTCTCTGAACGCAGCTCAGTCATTTGGTTCCCCCGGATAGGCGCCTTGCGGCGCGCCTGTCATGACGGCGGCGCGGGACGGGCGCAAGCGTCTTGCTGCCCGTCGGCCCGGGCCCTAGATCAAGTTCCGATAAGTGGGAACCGGTTATCGGATCGAAACTTGATCTAGCGTATTGAAATGAGAGCCTGTTTTGTCCTTTCAGACGTTCCGTCTGAAAGGAACGGGCTCTAGCCTCTCCCCCTGTTCCCTGAGGTGTCCGCCATGCTCCGCCGCCTGTTCCTGACCCTCGCCCTGGTCCTCGCCCTGCCGGCGGCGGCGGCGGCGGCTGCGACGTCGCCGCAAGGGACGCGGCTCACCGCGTCGGCCACCCCGTCGAAGGAGATGCTGCGATGGCGGGAGGCGGCCCGGCGGGTCACCATCACGCGTGACGACTGGGGCATCGCCCATATCCGCGGCCGGACGGACGCCGACGCCGTCTTCGGCATGATCTACGCCCAGGCCGAGGATGACTTCCCGCGCATCGAGACCAACTACCTCGCCGCCCTGGGACGTCTATCCGAGGCCGAGGGCGAGGTTGCCCTGATGCAGGACCTGCGGGCCCGCCTTTATGTCGATCCGGAGACCCTGAAGGCCCATTACGCCAAGAGCCCGCCCTGGTTGCGCAAGCTGATGGACGCCTGGGCGGACGGCCTGAACTATTACCTCACCATGAACCCCCACGTCCGACCAAAGGTCCTGACGCGGTTCGAGCCCTGGATGGCCCTGAGCTTCTCCGAGGGCAGCATCGGCGGCGACATCGAACGAATCTCCCTCGACGGGCTGGCGGAGATGTATTCCGACCGGCCAAGGGTGCTGGCCAGCGCGGCGCCGGCCGGACCGGAGGAACCCCGGGGCTCCAACGGCATCGCCATCGGCCCCTCCCGGGCCTCGGGCGGACGCCCGCTGCTGCTGATCAACCCGCACACCAGCTTCTATTTCCGGGCGGAGCAGCAGGTGACCTCGGACGCCGGGCTGAACGTCTATGGCGCGGCGACCTGGGGCCAGTTCTTCATCTATCAGGGGTTCAACCCCCGGGTGGGGTGGATGCACACCACCAGCGGCGTGGACTCCGTCGACGAGTTCTCGGTCCAGGTGATCAACCGGGGTGGAAGGCTGACCTATCGCTACGGCGCCGAGGAACGGCCGGTCCTGACGCGGACGATCGCCATCGACTGGCGGACCCCCCAGGGCGCCCTGGTCCGCAGCACCTTCCGGGGGCACTTCACCCATCACGGGCCGATCATCCGCAAGGCGGGGGACCGCTGGGTCGCCTTCGCCATGATGAACCGGCCGGTGGAGGCCCTCAGCCAGTCCTTCCTGCGCACCCGGGCCCGTAACTTCGACGAATTTATCAAGGCTGCGGCCCTGGTCGGCAATTCCTCGAACAACACCGTCTACGCCGACGCCGACGGAGTGATCGCCTACCTGCACCCCCAGTTTGTTCCCAGGCGGGACGACCGGTTCGACTATACCCGCCCGGTGGACGGCTCGGACCCGGCGACGGACTGGAAGGGGCTGCACGCCCTTTCCGAACTGCCTTCGGTCAAGTCGCCCAAGGTCGGATGGGTCTACAACACCAATGACTGGCCCTGGACCGCGGCGGGGCCGGAAAGCCCCCGGCGCGACCGGTTCCCGCGCTACATGGACACGGTCGGTCCCAACCCTCGCGGCGCCAACGCCGTCCATCTCTTAGAAGGCGGCCAGACCTTCACCCTCGACACCCTGACCCAGGGCGCGTTCAACACCCGGCTGCCAGCCTTTGAAGCCCTCCTGCCCGGCCTCGAGGCCGCCTGGGATGCGACCCCTGGCGCCGATCCCCTGCGCCTGAAGCTGGCGGACGACATTCGCCTGCTGAGGGGCTGGAACCGGCGGTGGTCGGCTGCGTCCGAGGCCCTGACCCTTGCGGTCTTCTGGGGCGACTGGCTCTGGCCCGAGGCCGAGGCCATCGCCCGCAGGGAGGGCCTGAGCGTCTGGGAGGCGATGGCCAGCCGGATTCCGCCCCGGCGCAAGCTGGAGGCCCTCTCCGAAGCCTCAGACCGCCTGCAGGTCGACTTCGGGAGCCGCAAGGTTCCCTGGGGCGAGGTCAACCGTTTCCAGCGCCGCACCGGCGATATCCAACAGGCATTCAGCGACGCCGCGCCCAGCCTGGCGGTCTCCTTCCCCTCGGCGCGCTGGGGCGCTTTGGCCTCCTTCGGGGCCCACCGCCCGGACGGGCAGAAGCGGCTGTATGGGACCAGCGGCAACAGCTTCGTCGCCGTAGTGGAGTTTGGTCCCCGCGTGCGGGCCCGGGCTGTGACCGCCGGCGGCGCCTCTAGCTCGCCCGTGTCCAAGCACTTCACCGACCAGGCGTCCCGCTACCTGAGCGGCGACCTGCGGCCGGTCTACTTCTGGCCCGACGAGATCAAGGGTCATGTGGCGCGCACCTACCGGCCCGGGCGGTAGCGCGGTATTGCGCCGCCCGGCGCAATGACCTATCGCCCAAGCCTCCAGAACGCCGGGACCGACATGGACGCCTCCGAACCCTCGCCGACCGCACGCCCCCTCGAGGCCGTGCGCGCGCGCCTGGACGAGGTCGACAGGCGCCTGCTTGAGCTGATCGACGAGCGGGCCGCCCTGGCGGGCGAGGTCGCGGCGGCCAAGGCGGCGGCCGGCGAAGGCGGTCGCTTCGCCCTGCGCCCACCGCGCGAGGCCGAGGTCCTGCGCAATCTTCTCGCCCAGCCCCGCAAGGCGGCGCCCGCCGGCCTGATCGTGCGCATCTGGCGCGAGCTCATGAGCGACAGCCTGTCGCGGCAGGGGCCCTATCACGTCAGCGTCTATGGCGGGCCGTCGCCGGAGGGGGTCCACGAGGCCGCCCGCATGCGGTTCGGCGCCGCCCCGCCCTTCAACGCTGTCAGCCGTCCCGAGGACGCCATCACCGCCGCTCGCACCCCGGGCGGTGTTGCGGTCCTGGCCCTGGATTCCCGGACGCCCTGGTGGGGCCGGCTGCTGGCGGAGCCCACCCTGCGCGTCTTCGCCGCCCTGCCCTGCCTCAACGCCTGGGGGCGGCCCACCGCGCTGGCGGCTGCAGAGGTGGAAATCGGCCCGACCGGCGGGGACCGGACCTACTGGGTCACCGACGCCCCCGGCTCGCCGGGCCAGCTGGTCGAGACCCTGAGCAAGGATGGGGTCGCCGCGGAGCTCCTGGCGGACGCCGGCGGCCTGCGCCTCTTAGAGCTCAGCGGCTATTACCAGCCCGACGACGAACGCCTCGCCCGGGCGCCCGGGCGGCTGACCGGCGTGATCGGCGCAGCCTCGGCGCCGCTGGACACCTGAGGGGAAGCCATGACCGACCGTCCCCAGCCCAAGCCGGGCATTCTCGACATCTCGCCCTACAAGCCCGGCAAGGCCGCAGTGGAGGGGTTGGCGCACCCGCTCAAGCTCTCAGCGAACGAGAACATCCTCGGCTCCAGCCCGGAGGCAAAGACGGCCTTCGCTTCGGCCATCGACGAGCTGCACCTCTATCCGGACGGGCGCTGCAACGCCCTGCGTGAGGCGATCAGCGCCCGGTACGGCCTTGAACCGGAGCGGCTGCTGTTCGGCTGCGGCTCGGATGAGATCTTCCAGCTGATCGGCCAGACCTTCCTCCAACCCGGCGATAACGCCATCCAGGGCGAGCATGGCTTCGGCGCCTTCGCCATCGCCACCCGCGCGGCGGGGGGCGAGGTGCGCATGGCCCGCGAGATCGACCTGCGCATCGACGTGGACGAACTGCTCGCCTGCGTGGATGAGCGGACCCGCATCGTCTGGGTGGCCAATCCCGCCAACCCGACGGGCACCCTGGTCAAGGGCTCTGAGATCCGCCGCCTGCATGCAGCCCTGCCCGCCGATGTGGTCCTGGTGCTGGACGGCGCCTATGCCGAGTTCGCCGAGGACCCGGACTTCGAGGACGGGGTCGACCTGGTCCGCACCTTCTCCAACGTCATCATGACGCGGACCTTCTCCAAGCTGCACGGCCTGGCCGCCCTGAGGGTGGGCTGGGCCTACATGCCGCAGGACATGGCCGACGCCATCGACCGGATCCGCCTGCCGTTCAACGTCTCCATCCCCGCCCAGCGCGCCGCCATCGCCGCCCTGGCGGATGAGGACTTCCAGGCGAAGTCCCTCGAGCTGGTGCGAACCTGGCGGCCATGGCTGGCCCAGCAGCTCGGAGGCCTGGGACTGGAGACCACGGCGTCCAGCGCCAACTTCGTCCTCGCCCGCTTCCCGAAGACCCCCGGCCGGACGGCGGTGGACGCCGACGCCTTCCTGTGCGCGCGGGGCCTGATCCCGCGGATGGTCGGCGGCTACGGCCTGCCCGACCACCTGCGCATCACCATCGGGCTGGAGGCGCATAACCGGGCCCTGGTGGACGCCCTTGCCGAATTCCTGGGGACCCGTCCGTGATCTACGCCCGGCTGGCGGTGATTGGCTGCGGCCTGATCGGATCCTCGGTGATCCGCGCCGCCCGGGCGGCGGGGGTCGTGGGTTCCGTGGCCGTGGGCGAAGCCAGCGAGGCCCACCGGGCCGAAATCGCCGCCCTGGGCTATGCCGACCTCGTGACCGGCGACATGGCCGAGGCGGTGGCGGACGCCGACCTGGTGGTCTTCGCCGTGCCGGTCCTGGCCATGGGCCCTGCAGCCACTGCGGCGGCGGCGGCGTTGAAGCCGGGCGCCACCGTCACCGACGTCGGCTCGGTCAAGGTCAGCGTGGGAGAGGCCCTGCGCGCCGCCGTCCCCGCTTCGGTCTATGTCATCCCAGGACACCCCATCGCGGGCTCCGAGCAGTCCGGCCCCGCCGCGGGCTTTGCCGAACTGTTCCAGGGCCGCTGGGTGATCCTGACACCCCAGGCCGACGACCAGACCGGATACGCGGACGCGGTCCGCCGGCTCTCGGACTTCTGGACCGCCCTCGGCGCCCAGGTGGACACCATGGACGCCGCCCACCACGACCTCGTCCTGGCGGTCACCAGCCACCTGCCGCACCTGATCGCCTACAACATCGTCGGCACCGCCGCCGACATGGAAGAAGTCACCCGGGCCGAGGTGATGAAGTACTCGGCCGGCGGCTTCCGGGACTTCACCCGGATCGCCGCATCGGATCCCACCATGTGGCGGGACATCTTCCTGGCGAACAAGGACGCGGTGCTCGAGATCCTCGGCCGCTTCACAGAGGACCTGCAAGCCCTCTCGAGATCCATCCGCTGGGGCGAGGGCGACAAGCTGTTCGAGCTCTTCTCCCGCACCCGCGACATCCGCCAGGGCATTGTCGCCGCAGGCCAGGATAGCGCCGAACCGAACTTCGGCCGTGACCGGGCGGCGTCCGGCGGCGGCCCGAAAGCATGAGCGGCTATGCCTGGCTGGCCGGGGCCATCGCCACGGAAATCGTCAGCACCAGCCTGCTGAAACTGTCCGAGGGCTTCACCCGTCCCCTTCCCGGAGCCGGCGCCATCGCCCTGGTGGCGGTGTCCTTCTACTGTCTCGCCCAGGCGCAGAGGACCATCCCGATGGGGATCGGTTACGCCATCTGGTCAGGAGTGGGCATCCTGGCCATCACCGCGATCGGCTGGGTCGGCTTTCGCCAGAAGCTGGATATCCCGGCCATGGTGGGGATGGCCCTGATCCTCGCCGGCGTGCTGATCATCCGTCTCTTCTCCCGCGCCGAGGCCTGATCCCCGGCGAACCGAGACGGCGCGTTCCGTTTCAGTCCCGGGTGGGTTAGGTCTGGCCAGTGACCCTTCCGCCCGCCCTCGTCGTCCTGCCGGGTCCCAAGGCCGCCTTCTCCGGCGCCGGGGGCGCTGTCCGGCTGGTCCCCGCCGAGGCCCGGGAGAGGTTCGCGCAGGACCGGCTGCTGGTCGCCCACGCCACGCTCACCGCACGCCGGCTGGGCGCCGCCCCTCCGCCCCGCTCGACGCGCCTGCTGGACGCCCTGGAGCTCTTCGCCTTCGTCCGCCCCGGCGCCTTCACGGCGCCCTCCGCCGCCGGCCTCGCCCTGGCCATGGGAGATCCCGAGCCGGTCGGTCCGGAGGAGATGGCCCTCGCCCTCGCCCGGGTCGCCCAGCGGTTGCTAGACGAGCTCGCAGACGCTCCCACGCCCTCCCGCGAGGAAGCCCTGGCGGTGGCCGAGACCCTGGCGCGGGGCGGCTGGGCCTGGGGCGAAGCCGTCGTCGCCGCCCTGCGCTCCCGCCCCGTCTCCAACGCCTTCCGCAGCTCGGGCCTCGACGTCTGGGCGCGCCTGGAGGAGTGGGAGGACCCGGGACCGGCCGGCGATCCGGGAAGCGTCCCGGTCTCGCCCGAAGCCGCCGTCCGCCGGCTGGGCGAACTCCTGGAGCGGGCCGGCCTCGACGAGGCGCGGACCGCCCAGGCCGAGTACGCCCGCGAGGCCGCCTTCGTCTTCCGGCCGCGCGACCGCGAGAATGAGCCCAACATGCTGCTGGCCGAGGCCGGGACCGGGATCGGCAAGACCCTCGGCTATCTTGCGCCCGCCTCCCTCTGGGCCGAGGCGAACGGCCCCTCGGTCTGGATCTCCACCTATACCCGCGCCCTGCAGCGGCAGATCGAGCGCGAGAGCGCCGTCCTCTTTCCCGACCCGGCGGAGCGGGCGCGCCGGGCCGTCGTGCGCAAGGGCCGCGAGAACTATCTCTGCCTCCTGAACTTCCAGGACCTGGTCAACACCGCCCAACTGGGGGCGGCGGACCTGATCGGCCTGGGCCTGACCGCCCGCTGGATCCGGGTCAGTCGCGATGGCGACATGACGGGCGGCGACTTCCCCGCCTGGCTGCCAGGCCTGTTCGCAGTCCCGCCCGCGGGGCAGGCGGCGGCGGGCAACCTGGTGGACCGGCGGGGGGAGTGCATCCACGCCGGCTGCCCGCACTATCGGACCTGCTTCGTGGAGAAAGCCATCCGGGCCTCGCGCCGGGCCGACATCGTCATCGCCAACCACGCCCTGGTCATGGCCCAGGCGGCCTTCGACGGCGCCCGGGCCGGCCGGGGCGCACCGGAAGACTCCGAGACCACGCGGCTGCGCCGGGTGGTGTTCGACGAGGGCCATCATCTGTTCGACGCTGCCGACGCCGCCTTCTCCACAGCCCTGTCCGGCCAGGAGACCGCCGAGCTCAGGCGCTGGATCCGGGGATCGGAACGACGCGGGCGCCGGGGCCGGGGGCTGGAGGCGCGGCTGGGCGACCTGGTGGGCGCCGAAGGGCCCGCCCGGCAAGCGCTGAACGATGTGGTCCACGCCGCCAGCCGCCTGCCGTCCGAAGGCTGGAGCGGCCGGCTGGCCTCGGGGGACCCCGAGGCGCCTCAGGGACCTGTCGAGGCCTTCCTGGCGGCCATGGCCGTCCAGCTGCGGGCCCGCGCCGAGCCCACCGACCTGGCGCCCGCCTGCGCCGCCCGGCCCGCCCTGCCCGAGGCCTTCGCCGCCGCC
>VYLA01000146.1_pt1 | contig 12900 bp, 11 predicted proteins | sample 5114381 | NCBI WGS metagenome assembly VYLA01 (sample SAMN12291789, study PRJNA351875) | freshwater metagenome | isolation source: freshwater lake | place: USA: Michigan, Gull Lake | collected 2011-08-08 | reverse complement strand
CGCGCAGCCGGGCCTCGGCCACGCTCCGGGCGCCGAGGGCCTCCGCCAGGGCCTCGCCCAGCTGCAGCCGGGTCAGGGCCTCTGCGGTCTCCGCCCTCTGGACCTCGGCGCGCAGGGCGGCCAGCCGCACGGCGGCGGCGTCGACGGCGGCCGACAGGCGGACGGCCTCGGGGGTGGGCCCGGGACTAGCCACGCCGGCCCAGCCCCTCGGCCTTCCACCAGGCCTGGTACCCGCCCGCGAAGGGATCCGGGAAGGCCGCCTGCAGGTCGGCTCGCTCGCGGTAGAGCACCCTCTGCGGCTTGGCGATGGGGGCGCCGTCGTCGAACTGGCCGTGGGCCCACCAGCGCTCGGGGATGGCTGGGTCGGTGGCCGCCGCGACGGCCTCCTTGTACCAGCGCCAGATCTCGTAGACCTCGAAGTTGTCGCCGGCATAGCGCTTGGTCATGATGTCGCCGGTAGGGCCCAGCTTGGTGAAATGCCAGAAACGCAGGGTCGCGCCGTTAACGAGAATCTCCCCGTCCCAGGTGATGGCCACCTTGCGCTTCGACAGGTTCCAGCTGGCGACGTTGTAGCCGGGGTCGCGGACCACCTTCACCCGGTCGAACAGGGCCGGGACGTGGTCGCACCACTTCTGGTCGACGAAGAGGCCGCTGGGGATGTCGTCATAGCAGAAGGCCAGCAGGCGGTCGTTCCACCAGCGGGCGAAGCGCGCGCCCTCGCCGGTGGTGCGGATGGCCACGAAGCCGAGGTTGAAGATGCCCGTGCGCGAGGCCGACAGGTCGTTGTCGAGGATGGCGGTCCGGTCCTCATTGGGGTCGATCAGGTGCGGCGTCAGCAGGATGTCGGCCTCGCCCAGCATCTCCACCAGCGGGTCGAGGGGGGCGAAGAGGGCCGTGTCCGGGTCGAGGTAGATGGCGATGTCCGCCTCGCCCGCCTCGCAGACCTGGTGCAAGAAGGGGCCTTTGACGGCGGTGCAGACCTCGACCACGTCGTGCCGGAAGAGCCAGCCCCGGAAGGGCTCGATCCCCAGGTCCTTCGCCCAGACCACCCGGTCGAAGGGCTCGGAAGCCGGGTCGAAGGTGAAGCCCGGCGGCGGCTCGTCGGTGATGAGGGCCACGGTCTCCCAGTCGGGATGGAAGCGCCGCAGAGTCTGGTAGAGGACCCGCGCCCGGTTCAGGTAGGAGAAGGTGAAGCTCGAATAGACTAGGACCTTCACGACAGGGCCTCCAGGAGATCGACGCTCATTCCGCTGTAGGCGATGTCGCAGATTTCGGGGTTCCGGGACGCCCGGGACAGGTGGCGGACGGCGCCTGACTCGAACTGGGCGAACAGGGCCGCCTCGTCGGGAAGCACCAGGCCATGGCCGCCGGCCCGGGTGAAGGCGGCGACATTGCCGCTGTCCGGCCCGGTCAGGATGGCCGCCCCGGCGGCGGCGGCCTCGTAGGCGGCGAAGGAGAAGGTCTCGCGGCACAGGGACCAGAGGATGGTGACGTCCACCCCCGCCGTCTCCAGGGCCAGGCGCATGGCCTGCGGATTGTCGGCGGTCACCGAGACCTCGATGTGGTCGGCGGGCCCGGGGGCCGCGGCCGACCCCAGGCGCACGAACCGGTAGCGCGGGTCCCCGCCGAACCGGTGGGCCAGCTCGGTGAAGACCGGCCAGCCCTTGTAGGCCGAGGGCATGCCCAGGAAGGCGACCTTGAGGGGCGCGTCGGGATCGCCCCCGGCCTGCCGGCCCGTGGGCGCGAGGCGGGCGTGGGGGTGGACCCGCATGGCGGCGGGGACCGGGGCGTCCGGGGCGGCGTTCCAGGTGTCGAGGGCCGCCTGCGAAGGGGAGACGAGGGTCAGGTCCAGGGCCTCGAACAGCCGCCGGTGGGCGGACAGGTGCAGGTCGCGGCCCGGACCGAAGACGCAGATCCGGCAGGCGGCGCTGCCGGCCGACGGCGCGCCGCAGTCCTGGGCCTCATCGCGCATCAGGTGGTAGCCGGCGCACAGGCCGGCGAAGTCGTGCAGCCAGAAGAGGCCCCGCCGGGCGCCGGCGGCGGCCAGAACGTCGAGGGTCTCGCCGATCTCATGGCCCAGCAGGCTGTGGATGGCGAAGGTCACAGCCCCATTCGCCCGCCCCGCCCGGGCCTTCACGGCGCGACGGATGTCGGCGGCCGCAAAGCCCCCGAGGGTCTTTCCGTTCCAGACCACGCCGATGGCGGCCTGGCTTCCAGCCGGGCGCAGGGTGGGCCAGGGCGCTACGGGGAAGAGATGCAGGTGGTCGATCCCGCGCCCGGCGAGCCCGGCCGCCTCGGTCTGGAGGCACAGCTGCACCCCGCCGACCCGGGCGGTGTAGTCGTCGTGGCTGAAGGTCAGGTGCAGCCCCCCGCCCCGGCCTGGCGCCGACAGGGGCGAGAGGCCCCGGGCGGAGCTGGCGGGCCGGTCGGCGGCGGCCCGGGCGGCGGCCTCCTGGCGCTCGGACAGAGGGGTGAGGCCAGCGACGATCCGCCCGCGGAACCCCAGGTCGAACCGCAGGGGCCGCCCCTCGGCCTGGCCGGCTACCAACCAGTGCAGGAAGGGATCCAGGCCCGAGGCGGCGACGTCGGGGTTCACTTCCAGGTAATCGGCGGCGTTGAAGTCCGGTCGGGGGTCACGCCCCTCGCGCCGGCCCGCCGTGAGGTAGTGGTCGAGGGGGTCGACCCCGGCGGCGGCGATATCCGGATAGGCTGACAGGTAGTGTGCGCGGTCAAAGGCGGCGGCGACCCGCTCCCGGGCCGCCTCGCGGGTCAGGCCCTCGGGAAGGTCGGGATCGGCGGCGACCGCCACCGGGGCCTCGGCGGCGTCGGGCGAGGCGGTCCCGGGGGCCCGGGAGGCTCCTCCGCTCCGCTCCAGGAAGCGCTCGCGGTGGCGGGAGGGCGCTGGCTCGGCGCCCTCCCTCCAGCCGCGGTCCAGGTAGTGGGCGAAGGGGTCGGCTCCGGCGACGTCGGGCCGCCGCTCAAGGTAGGCCAGGGTGGAGAACCAGGGCGCCGGGTCGCGCCCCTCGCGCCAGCCGGTCTCGGCATAGTGCCGGAAGGGATCGGCGCCGGTCCGACCGATGTCGTCGTAGACGGTGCGGTAGAAGACCGGGTCGAAGGCCGCCGCAAGGGCTCGGCGGGTGCGTTCCGGGGCGTCGCCCTGGCCCATGCGGAAATTCCTGTTCGGTGGCGGGCCTGTGTGCAACAGAAGGCAGTCACGATCAACTGATCCGCCATGACCGACAAGCCCAGCCCCGCCGCCCCGCCGCCGCAAAGGACGGCCTACCTCGTCCTGGGCATGCACCGGTCGGGGACCAGCGCCCTGGCCAATGTGCTGGCCCTGGCCGGCGCGAGCCTGCCCCGCGAGGTCATGCCCGCCGACGACCACAACGCACGGGGCTATTTCGAACCCTGGCGAATCGCGGTCTTCAATGACCGACGCCTAGCTGCGGCCGGGACGGCCTGGGACGACCCCTTCGCCGCCCTCGCCGCCGCGCCCGCCGATGAGACGGACTGGCGGGAGGAGGCCCGCGGCCTGTTCCGCGCCCAGTTCGGCCGCCGCCGCCGGCCCCTGCTGAAGGACCCGCGAGTCACCGTCCTTTGGGACCTCTGGCGTCCGGTGCTGGAGGCCGAGGGCCTGGCCCTGCGGGTGCTGGTCCCCGTCCGCAGCCCCCTGGCCGTGGCGGGGTCCCTGGCGGCCCGGGACGGCTTTCCCCTCCGCAAGTCGGTGATGGTCTGGTGCGCCTACATGCTGGCCGCAGAGGCCGCCAGTCGCGGCCTGTCCCGCGCCTTCGTCGACTACGACGCCCTGCTGGAGGACTGGCGGCCCCAGATGGCCGGCGCGGAGGCGCGCCTGGGCGAGCCCCTGCCCGCCCTGACCCCCGCCGCCGGGCCGAAGATCGACGCCTTCCTGTCGACGGAGTTGAGGCGCAATTCCGGCGAGGGCGACCTGTCGGCTCTGGGCGAGGCCGGCGCCATGGCCGCCGGGGTCCTGGACTGGCTGCGCGCCGCCGCCCGGGGCGCCGAGCCCGACCGGGCGCCTCTGGACCGCGCCGCCGCCTGGCTGGCGGCGCAGAAATCCCTGTACGGCGATCTCGTCTCGCCGGTCTCAGCCGACCGAGCTGTTGCGCGGACCGCCTTGGCTGACGCAGAGGGCCGGGCGACGTGGCTGGAGCGGACTCTTGAGGAGACGAATGAGATCGTCGCCACCCTGGAAGGCCGTATCCAGGCCCTCTACGACACGATCAGAGACATGCAGGGACATATGGATTCCACGATAAGAGGCATGCAGGGACACATGGATTCCCTCTCTCAGACCTGCGAGGATCTGCGCCGCCACGCTGTCAGCCTGGAGACCCGGCTGAAAGCCTCACAAGAGGCCGTGCGCGAGGCTGCCGAAAGACTCGAGGAGCTGGTGGAGCCGGGGTGAGGGCCTACGAGCGATCTGCGAAGACGAAGGACCTCAGGAAGAGGAAGTTGAGCGCGGGATTGAGAACCGCCAGTCCCCAGGATGAAATCCAGAGCGGCGCGGCCAGGGTCCGGAATACCTCGAGGTAGACCTGGTCGACGACAAGGATAACCGCCGACACAAGGGCGAACCGCAGGCTGGCGGCAAGGGTGACCGGACGACGGAAGGAAATCCGTGCATTTCCCACGAAGGTGATCAGGCTCGCCGCCAGGTAGGCCAGAAGGTTGGCGAGGGCGAGGGGCGCAGGCGTCAAGCCCCCAACCAGGTTCAGGACAAGGATGTGGCAGAGGGTCGCCGCCACGCCGACCCCGGCGAAACCCGCAATAAGCCTCATCCGCTGGGCGCGCCGGTCTTCCGGGCGATCAGAAGGAGGGAGAGTCCGAATGGCGGGGACAGGAGACGCAGAAGTCCCGCCTCGGCCCCGAAGATTCCCGCCAGGACGGCGTTCAGCGCCGGCGGCGGAAGACGGTCCGCCCCTGCGGACCCGATCAGGCCCGCCCGCTCGGCAAGCCGCACAGAGGCGGCGACCGGGAAAAGCAGCGTATTGAAATAGGTCAGGCGGACAATCTCGAGGCCGGGCTGACGGAAGAGGGTCTCCAGGCCCCGGCGGCTGTAGCGGCGCTTGTGGTGGTGGCGCTCGTCATGGCGGCTCCAGAGGGCGCCGAAGGCCGGCACGGTCACCGCGAGGAGTCCCTCCGGTCGCAGGAGGCCGGCCAGGGTGCGGATCGACGCCGCGTCCGCCTCCACATGCTCGATCACGTCAAAGGCGCCGATCAGGTCGAACCCCTCGGGAAAGTTCGGCATCTGGTCCGGGAGGCCGCCGTCGTGCAGTCGGACCCCCTCCGACCGGGCCGCAAGTTCCCGGGCCATGGCGCTGGGCTCGACCGCGTCGACCGAGCCGAAGGTCTTGAGGAGTTCGAGGTTGCCCCCGGTGCCGCTCCCGACCTCCAGGACCCGGCGTCCCTCCGGCGGGGCGGGCGCCAGGCGGCGGCCAATCTCCTGTTCAAGGACGCGCCGGCGGCCTGTGAACCACCAGTGCCGGGCCTCGACGGAGGCCATCTCCAGATAGACGGCGTCTTCCAAGGATCAGACCCCAAACCGGTCAGAGATGATGTAGAGCGGCCTGCCCTTGATCTCCTGGTACATGCGGCCGAGGTACTCGCCGAAGACGCCCAGGGCAATCATCTGGAAGGACGAGAAGAGCAAGAGGACCACCATCAGGGAGGCGTAGCCGGGAATGTCCCGGCCCTGGATCAGGACATGGGCGATCAGGAACAGGGCGTATCCCAGCGCCGCCGCCGCCCCCGCAAGCCCGACCAGAGACCAGATCCGCAGCGGGGCCGTACTGAAGGCGGTGATGCCGTCGAGGGCGAACCTGAAGAGGCGGGGTCCATTGAAGGAGGTGGTTCCGGCCGCCCTCTCGGGGCGCACATAGGGTACTCCGACCTGCCGGAAGCCAACCCACGCGAAGAGCCCCTTCATGAAGCGATTACGTTCCGGGAGCGCGCGGAGGGCCTGGACAACCGCCCTGTCCATGAGCCGGAAGTCCCCGGTATCCCCCGGGATGGGTACATCCGAGATCTTGTTGAAAACACGGTAGAAGGCGCCTGCCGTGGCGCGCTTGAAGAAGGTGTCGCTCCGTCGTTCGGTGCGTACGCCGTAGACGACGTCGTAGCCCGCTTCCCAAAGGGTGATGAAGTCCGCGATGAGGGACGGTGGGTCCTGGAGGTCGGCGTCGATGGGGACCACCATGTCGCCATCGCAGTGATCCAGACCTGCAGACAGGGCGGCTTCCTTGCCGAAGTTGCGGGAGAGCCGAAGCCCCCTGAGCCGGGGATCCTTCTCCGCAAGGCGGGAGAAAGTGGCGAAGGTGTCGTCGGTGCTACCGTCGTCCACGCCGATGATCTCGTATTCAACGCCTAGCCCACCCAGCGCCCCGTGGACCGCCTCCAGTGTCTGGGGGAGGACCTCGGCCTCGTTGTGCATAGGAATGATCAGGGAGAGGCGCGCGCCGCGCCGGGATCGGGTCGCCGCCGTTGTCATCATGACGCCCCGGTTCGGCGGCCTGGCAAGAGATCGGCGGCGGAAATCCCCGCCAAGAGAGCGGCGGCGGCCAGGGCCGGCACGATGTAGCGAGCGTCGGCGGCGGGCGACGCCAGGAAGAGCAACCCGGTAAACCCTGTGGCCCCGAGCGCCAGGGCCAGCTTGACCAGCTGCCGGGAGGGCGCGGCCCGGAAGCTCAGCAGCATGAGGAAGAGCGACCCCGCGAGGAGGACCGCCGGCCGGTTCCAATAGGCGTGGGCCTGCTCGGCGACCCCGGTCACATAGGCGGCGGCGCGGTCAGGCCGCGCCAGTCGGAAGCCGAACGGGTTCGGGTCGATCCCATTATGGGTGATGTAGAAGGGATCACCCCTGAGGGCGCCGACCTGGGCGAGGAATACGAGGCGACGGTGAGAGAGGAAGCACAAGGGATCATGGCGGACGGCCTCGAACCAGGCCGCCCTGAGCGCCTCGTGGCCGAACTCGGTGGCATAGCCGAGCGCCTGCAGATCGGCGACGACCAAGTTCGCATGCACGGGGCTGTAGACCCTGCGGAGCGTATCAGGCGGCGTCATCGTCACCGCACCGGGAGCGACAGGAAGGAAGGACTTCCCGGAGCAGGCGCCGACGCCCACGATATCAAACAATCGGGTGGTCGAGATGTTCTCGACACGCGGCAGACGCTGGAGGTCCGGCAGGCGCCAGGTCACCGAGGCCATGGCAAGCGGATAGGGCGCCAGCAGCAACAGGATGGCTGCAAGCCTGCCCGGTCTGACGGGCGGGTAACGCCAGACCCGGTAGACCATCAGGCAGGTCAGCGGAGCCACCACCGGAAACGCGTTGTAACGCAAGCTCAGGCAGACCGTCGCGGCGGCGGCGCCGAGGATCAGTCCAAGCCAGGGCGAGCGGCCCGGGGGGGCGATCCATGCAGCGGCGGCCAGGGCGAAGAAGGCGGCGGTCAGGGGATCGCGCCAGTGCACCGCCATCGATCCCGCCACCGATGGGGAGAGGGCCAGGGCGGCGAGGTAGACAATGGCGGCCAGGCTCGCCTGAAGGGTCGACCGGAAGAGCCGAAAGGCTACGACCACGCCCCCTGCGCCGATGCAAAAGACCTGAAGGAAGATGACGCTCCCCGGGGCCATGGGAAACTGCCCGGACAGGGTCAGGAGATAGGCGTGCATCGGCGGCCAGGCGTTGGTGGTTATGCCACGCGCCGACTCCTTGAAGGCCAAGAGGCCATCATAGCCCATCAGTCCCGGCCAGACGGACCCGGCGACAAAGCTCGCGGCCAGGGCTGGGGCGAGCAGGAGGACGACCAGGGCCGCAAGCCGGGGCAGGCCAGTCAGCAGCCTTCCGCTGGACGGCGTCATCCCGGGTTTCGCCCGAGCGGGCAGAGAGCGGAGCCGCCGGCCACGATTCCATAGGCCTCGAAGGGACCCGCCTGGTCGCCGGTTCGCACGACCCATCCTGTGACCTGGCTCGGGACGTCCGGCCGGGCCTTGGGCACGTCATCGCGCACGCGCCCGCCGTCGCCGGCCGCCACCACCAGGCCTGAGGCGTTGACCAGGAGAATCCGGCTGACCGGCGCCCCCGCCGTAGGGTCCCAGGCCCAACCGAAGGCCGCTCTGCCCACCCCGTCCTTCGCAGGGCGCACGCCGTCAAAGTTGCCAATGCAGATACCGGCTCTCGGAACAGCCTCCGCCGCCCGCCGCCCGACGAGCGCCGCAGCCCAGCCCTCGGACGTCTCCGCGAACGCCGGGTCGGGGGCGCGCTGAGAGGCCCAGGGCGGCGGCTGGCAAGCCGCCAGAAGAAAGATAGCGCCGAGGAAAGCAATCCCGCCCAAGACGCGGGGCATGACGGGGGTGCTGGACACGCCCCGGGACGAGGTCGGCATTCTCGCGTCTCCTGATTGACGCCCGGCCATGGGCGCCAGGACGCTCCGCGGGCCATCGAAATGATCTCAGCGTGGGTAATCTTATTCCCGAGCCCTCGGCATTCCTAGTGCCCCGCCCCGGTTGCGCCACCGAATCCGACCTGTTACCTCCGCCCCGACCCGGGAGCGCAGATGGACATCGCCGAACACATGCTGCGCACGGGCTCCCGGGGGTTCCGGGACGACCTGGGCCGGGCGGTCGACGACCTGAGGCGCTCGGTGCGCGGGCTGGGCCTGTCCTGGTCCCTCGCCTGGCATGACGTGGTCTCGCGCTATCGTGGATCGATCCTGGGACCCTTCTGGATCACCCTGTCCATGGCCGTGATGGTGCTGGGCATCGGCTTCCTCTACGCCGAGCTTCAGAACATCCCGCTGGAGACCACCCTGCCCTTCGTGGCCCTGGGGATCGTCTTCTGGGGCCTGATCTCGCAGACGGTGATCGAGGGGTGCGAGTCCTTCGTCCAGGCCTCAGGCATGCTGAGCCAGACCTCCCTGCCCATGCTGACCTTTGTCTGGCGTACGGTGCTGAGGAATCTTGCGGCCCTGCTGCACCACCTGGTGATCGTGGTGGCGGTGATCGCCGGCTTCGGCCTGTGGCGCACGATGGATCTGCCCCTTGCCCTGGCGGGCCTGGTGCTGGTGCTGGCGAATGTCTCGTGGATGTGCCTGCTGACGGCCATCATCTCGGCCAGGTTCCGGGACATCCCGCAGATCGTCATGTCGATCATGCAGTTCTCGATGTTCATGACCCCGGTGTTCTGGCAGCCGGGCGAGCGGGTCGGGCTGATGGACGCCGTCCTGACCTGGAACCCCTTCTTCCACATGCTGGACGCCATCCGCGCGCCCCTGATGGGCGCAGCGCCCGAGGCCTCGACCTTCTCCGTTCTGATCGTCATGGCCCTGGCCGGCTGGGCCGTCGCCTTCGGCCTGTTCACCGCCACCCGCCGGCGGATCGTGCACTACCTATGAGCCGCAGCGCCAAGCCCCCGACAGCGCCGCCCCGGCCGGACCAGGCCTTCATCAGCGTGCGCGGCCTGACCCTGCGCTTCCCGGTCTATGGCTACGACGCCAAGTCCCTGAAGAAGCACCTGGCCCGGGTGGCCGTGGGTGGCCAGCTGGACCAGGCGCGGCACGGCTCCACCACCGTGACCGCCATCACCGGCCTGGACCTGGAGCTGAGGGCCGGGGACCGGCTGGGCCTGATCGGCCACAACGGTTCGGGCAAAACCACCCTGCTGCGGGCCCTGTCCGGCGCCTATGAGCCCGACGAGGGGCAGATCGAGGTGCGCGGCAAGATCGCCCCCCTGCTGGACCTGTCCCTGGGCATAGATCCCACCGCCACGGGCCTGGAAAACATCCGGCTTCGCGGCCGGATCGCCGGCCTGTCCGCCCGCCAGGTGGAGGACAAGCTGGAGGAGATCGCCGCTTTCACCGGCCTCGGTCCCTTCCTGGCCATGCCGATGAAGACCTATTCGGCGGGGATGCAGGCGCGGCTGGCCTTCGCCGTGGCCACGGCCGTGGAGGCCGACGTCCTGTTGATGGACGAGTGGATCGCCGTGGGCGACGCCGACTTCCAGAAGATCGCCCACCAGCGCCTGCTGGGCCTGGTGGAGCGGGCGGGCATCCTCGTGCTGGCCTCGCACGATCTCGACCTGATCCGGCTCTACTGCAACAAGGTGATGCGGATGGACGCCGGCGTGGGCTCGGAGGTGGTGTCCATCAAGGCCCTGGACGAGCTCCTGGCGAGGCCGTCAGTCCGCTGAAGACCATGTCCCTGACCTGGGCGCTGCGGGCGGACCGGGACAGGAACAGGACCTCGCCGGTCTCGAAGGCGGCGAACAGGGCCGCCTCATCCGCCAGGACCCTTCCGGCAAGCCCCGCCTTCACCTGTGCGGCGATATTCCCGCTGTCGGGACCCGTCAGCACGGCCGCGCCCGCCGCGGCGGCCTCAAGGGCGGTGAAGCCGAAGGTCTCGGCGCAAAGGGACCAGGTCAGGGCGACATCCACCCCGGCGCCGACCAGAGCGTCGCGCATGGCGTGGGGCTGTTCTGCGCTGACCCGGGCCTGGACGAAGTCCATGCCGGCATAGCCCGCGCCCTCGGCGCCCAGCTGGAGGAAGGCGTAGCGGGGATCGCCCGAGAAGCGCCGGACGAGGTCCTGGAAGACCTCCCAGCCCTTGTGCGGGACCGGGGCGCCGAGGAAGGCGAGGCGAAGGACCCCATCGGGGGCGGGGGGCGAAGGGACTTCGGTGGCCGGACCCAGGGCGGCGAGAGGCAGGACCTGGGCGGGAACATCGGCCAGGCCCGAGGCGCGCCTCCAGAGGTCCAGGGCGACCTGGGAGGGGGCCAGGACCTCCAGGCCGAAGCCCTCGATGAGGCGGCGGTGCCCCTCGGCGTGGAGGGCCCGGCGGGCGCCGTAGAGGCAGACCCCGCAGGCGGCGCTGCCGGCCGGCGGCGCGCCGCAGTCCACTAGATCGTCACGCATCAGGTGGACCCCGGCGCAGAGGCTGGCGAAGTCGTGCAGCCAGAAGACGCCCCTGGCGAAGCCGGCGGCCCGCAGGAGGGTCTCGATGGCGGCGGGGTCATGGCCCAGCAGGCTGTGCAGGGCGAAGGTCCTGCGGCCCCCGGCGGGCAGGACTTCCGCCAGGGCGGCGCTGATGTCGACGGCGGTCCAGGCGCCGAGGGCCTCGCCGTTGAGGGCGACGCCGAGGAGGCCGCCGCCGTCCTCGCGCAGGGTGGGCCAGGTGTCGACAGGGTGCAGGTGCAGGCCGGTCACGCCCTGGGCGGCGAAGGCGGCGTGCTCGCGCTGGACGCAGAGCTGCAGGCCGCCGACGTTCCGAAAGGCGTCGTCGTGGCTGACCGTCAGATGAAGGTCGGACAGGGCCGGGCCGAGGGCGGCCAGGCGCCGGGACAGGGCCGCGCGCCCGGCGGGTCTCGCCTGCGGCCAGCGGCGGGCGGCGCGGTCCAGGCGGACCTGGAGGGGTTCAAGCAGGGCGGCGGCCCGCGCCGTGCGGCCGACGTCCCGGCGCGGGAGCCGGCCTTCTGCCTTGCCGGCCTTCAGCCAGTGCAGGAAGGGATTGATCCCGGCGTCGGCGATGTCCGGGTAGAGCTCCAGATAGTCGCGGACGCTGAAGCCGGCGATGGGATCGCGACCCTCGCGCCAGCCGTGGCGCAGGAAGTGGTCGGCCGGGTCCGCGCCGGAGGCGGCCACGTCCGGGTTCATCGCCCGGTACCAGTCCGGATCCATGCCGTCGGCGACGAGGGCGTCGTCGGGGCTGCGGACGACCGAGCGGGCGCGCGCGGCCAGGCCCGGCAGGCGGGCGCGGACGCGTCGGGCGAGGGTTCGCAAGGGGCTGTCGGTCACGTCGGTCTCCGCCGCCAGACCTAGAACCCTTCGCCGCGGACGGGAAGGGGTCGCCGGAGGGCGCCGGGGGGCTGTAGAAGGGGACATGGCCGCCGCACCGCCCCCACACCGCGCCCGAGGACCCGCCGAGGCCCTGCGCCGGCTTGCGACCAGGGGGCTGGGGTGGGTGCGCTCGGTCCCGGCCCTGCACCGGCCCGTCCACGCCCTGGCTGAGCGCCTCGCCCGGCATCCGGCGGGGGCGCGGCTGATCCGCAGCGTGCTGGAGCCCCACGCCCTGGACCCGGCCGCCTACGCCCGCTGGATCGCCCGGTGCGATGCGCTGACCGAGGCCGACCTGGCGGCGGCCCGGGACCTGGCCGCGCGGCTGGCGGAGACGGGACCGCTGATCTCGGTGGTGATTCCGGTCTTCGATCCGGACCCGGCGCACCTGGAGGCGGCCATCGCCTCGGTAAAGGCGCAGGTCTGGCCGAAGTGGGAGCTATGCCTGGCCGACGACGCCTCGCCCGGCGACGCAACCTGGGCGCGGCTGGAGGCGGCGGCGGCGGCGGACCCGCGCATCCGTAGCGTCCGGCGGGCGGCCAATGGCCACATCAGCACGGCGACAAACTCGGCCCTGGCCCTGGCGGGCGGGGACTTCGTCGCCTTCATGGACCAGGACGATCTGATCCCGCCCCACGCCCTCTTGGAGGTGGCGGCCGAGCTGGTGCGCCATCCGGAGACGGACCTGATCTATACCGACGAGGACAAGATCGACGGGCGCGGGCAGCGGGTGGAGCCGCACTTCAAGACCGGCTGGGACCCCGAGCTCATGCTGGCGCAGAACATGGCCAGCCACCTGACCGTGATCCGCCGCAGCCGGGTGGTCGAGGCCGGGGGCCTGCGCGAAGGGTTGGAGGGCGCCCAGGACTGGGACCTCGTTCTGCGCGTGGCGCGGGCGGCGGGGCCGGGCCGGATCCGGCACATCCCGGCGGTGCTCTACCACTGGCGGCAGGCGGGGCAGGCCTCGTTCTCGGAGACGGCCATGGCGCGCTGCCGGGCGGCGGCGGAGCGGGCGGTGAACGACCACCTGGCGGCGACGGGCCAGGCGGCGCGGGCCCGG
>VYLA01000145.1_pt1 | contig 12988 bp, 12 predicted proteins | sample 5114381 | NCBI WGS metagenome assembly VYLA01 (sample SAMN12291789, study PRJNA351875) | freshwater metagenome | isolation source: freshwater lake | place: USA: Michigan, Gull Lake | collected 2011-08-08 | reverse complement strand
ACTTCTGTTAAAGAAGCAGCATCCCGTGAAGCGTCAACCCCATTCAGCGACCATTCTAAAAAGGTGGCGTGGTGAGGAATCGCCGTCCGTTTTACGGCGGCGAGGATGTCAAATCTTCGATAATAATCTGGTTTTCGATCAAAACGGCAATCTCGACACCGCTGCTTCTAGCGTCAGCGCTCGCATTCTCTACGATGGTAATGATGCGGGTGGCGGTCAATTTAGCGGTCCCGATTTTGGGGTGAGAAGTCCCGATAACCTCGATTGGTCCGATGACGGTACTATCTATATCCAAGAAGACCGTTCTTTCTCTGATTTCGGTCAACCCTCTGGAGAAGAAGCCTCGATTTGGCGACTTGATGCCACCACTGGACGAGCGACACGAGTAGGTCAGATCGATCGTAGTGCTAGTTTACCGGGGGGTCAAACCGACAGCAGCCCCAATGATTTAGGTAACTGGGAAACTTCGGGGATTTTGGATATTACTGAATTCTTTCCCAGCGCTCGACCGGGAGAAAAAATTCTAATTCTCGACGTGCAGGCCCACAGTGTGCGAAATGGCAGCATCGGCGGTCCTAATAATCTTGTCGAAGGTGGTCAATTAGGTTTATTAACTGTCCAAACCCCGGAACCGACTCTCCTCTTTGGTTTAGGTTTCTTTGGTTTATCTGCCTTGGCATTAAAACGGAAACAAGGCTAAAACGATAATTTCTTGTATTTTAGGGGGTTGAAAAAATTCAGCCCCTATTTTTTATCGTTTTTGGCTCTCTTGGACATTGGGTGAAAAATGTTCACAATGTCACATTATGGGCGCAAGCTTTGCGTCCCTACTGCCGCGCGTGGTATGATTTGTAGGGGTGTATAGCGTACGCCTTTTCTTCGATAAGATTTGCTGATCACCATAACTCCAAGAGAGCCTCATTTTTCATAATACCTCTTGCGTAATTAATTTTTGAGGGTTCAAAAACGGCAAAAATAAGGATTAAATTGCATAAAATCTGTAAATAGACCATTTAATTGATTATTATTCATTCTTGATTCTCCTGACGACCGACTCCTAACCCTAATCAACCTCAGCAATTTTTGATTTTTATAAGAGGTCTAATATAGGTTCATAATAACCTTATTTTTTCAAAAGACTGAACTTTTCAACCCTATCTAGGAAATTATTATGATTCCGATAGCTTTTTAAGCATCAGAGTTAACAGCAGTAATTTTAATATTTTAAAATAAATATATTTGAAATAAATGCACCAATTCAGCAAGAATACTTTTTGATCTCAACTATTTTCCAATAACAGTAATTTTTCTTGTCTGTATTTCTGCATACTTAGTAATCAGAAATTCATCAAGAATAAAAGATTCTATGATTCTATTTTGTCTATCTCATGTCCAGTTTCATGATAAAATTAGCCTTTTATGGTATTCATATCAACAATATTTGATCATTCTAAGCTGTACTGTATTTAAACTGCGTATTGGATATTTTAGTACAAAAGAGCAAACTACCTCCCCCCGCTCCCGTACAGTCTTAACGAGTAAATTAGATAGTCAACAGCTTAGTACCTCCAGAAGCTATAATAATAATTAAAGCTTACTAAAGATTAACCAATTCTCTAGAAACTACAACCAGAGACAAATCGATCGCCAAGTATTGAACTTTTTAACCAAACCACAATTCTATGTCAAAAAAATCATTTTTACCCGGTTGTTTAGTCGTCTTAGGACTAACAGCAGTAACCGCAGGAGGTGTCTATCTTTATCTACGAGGACAACTACCTTGGCAAAGATTCACCCCCTTAGAATCGGCAAAAGTTATCCCAGAAACTGCCTTTGCTAGTAGTTTTGTCTCCACGGATGCAAAAGCTTGGTCAGTGTTAGCTAAATATGGTACACCTGAATCACGAACTGCGGTTAGTCAAGGACTAGAAGAATTACAAAAAAATATCTTCACCGATAAGATTGATTATCAACGGGATATCGAACCTTGGATCGGTAGTATCAGCTTTGCTTTTCTTCCGGCAACTAAACCGGGGGAATCGGGAATCTTAACAGTTATCGGGATCAAAGATAAAATTAAAGCGTCGGAATTCGAGAAAAAACTAGGACAACAAGTTAATCGCAAAACTAGCACCAGTGACTACAAAGATATTAAAATTACTGCTATAGATTGGCAGGATAACACCACCATTTATACTGCCGTTGCGGGGGATTTTTTGTTGATATCCTACGATAAAAAGGTGTTAGAATCGGCGATCGATACCTACCGAGGACAGCCATCTTTTAGCAGTAAACCAGAAGTGAGAAAACTGCTTTCCCAATCCCTCAACCTACCCAATACCCTAGCGACAATTTATATCGATGATTATGCCGGAATCTTGGGAGCAGATGCTAATTTATCCCCCCAAAGTCGGCAAGAATTAGCAAAAATTCAAGATATTGTCGCGGGAGTGGGTGTCACCGATACGGGATTACAATTACAAATGGTGGCTAAACTTGCTCCTGAAACTATTTCTACCCTACCTTCCCCTAGCAGAAATCAAGTTTTAAATTATTTCCCCAGAGATACCATCGCAGTCTGGAGCGGTAATAATCTTAAACAGGGATGGGAAGAAGTAGAAAAACAGTCCCAAACTAACCCAGAATTACAAGTTTTTCTGCGTCAGATCCGTGAGAATTTTCAGATGGCAACCCTTGACGCGGATAAAGAAGTTTTTAACTGGATGGATCGAGAATTTGCCTTTGGAATTATCCCCAACCAGCAAGCGGTGGGAGGGTTAGGTTTTGGGGGAATGATGATCTGGCAAACCGGCGATCATAAAGCGGCAAAAACTACCATCGAGAAGTTAAATCAATTGGTAAAAACTGTTCCTGTTATCACCATAAAAAACAGTCAAATTTCCGGTGAAGATGTGACTGAATGGAAAGCGGAAGAACAAGCGATTTTAACCTATGCTTGGCCTAATAATGATACCTTAAAAATGACCGTCGGAATTCCCTATCAACCCCAACCGAATCAACCGATTAGCCAAAGTGAGAATTTCCGAGTATCTACCGCTAATCTACCCAAGAATAATCTCGGTTATTTCTTCATCGATGTGGAGCAAATTATCGCTAAAGCGGGAGGAATTAATAATCTTCCTGCCACGGAATTAACCCCGGAAACAAAAGCCTTTTTAGAATCGGTACGCGGGATCGGAATTACTGCCACTATGCCTGATAAAACCACCAGTAAAATTGATGTTTTATTTTCCCTGAAACAAACTCCCTAAAAAGTAACCGACTAGATAAAGCGATCCACAGAGAATTATCTGACTATCGGCAGATTCTTGGATGGCTTTTTTTAGTCCTAAAAATACATCGGAACAAGTCTCTAGGTGAGATAATTTTGGACAAATTGAAGCCGCTAATTCCGCTAATGTTTCAGGATTGGCACTGCTATGATCTGGCACAGGAACTAAATATAAACTATCGCCTTTTCTTAATAAAGCTTGGAATATTTCCTGATGATCTTTGGTCGATAAAATTCCCATCACCCAGATAATTTTTGGGGCTTTTAAACTATCTACATACTGCCTTAAACCAATAGCAGCAGCAGGATTATGAGCGCCATCTATTAAGATTTCTCGCTGACACCAATTAACGGTTTGTAACCGTCCTAACCAGCGAGTTTTTGCCATTCCTTCTTGCACGACTTCATCGCTAATTTGCCAACCTTGCTGACGTAAAATATTAACAACAGCGATCGCTATAGCAGAATTAGTTAATTGAAAATCTCCCGCTAAGGATAAAGGATATTCTAACCCTTGATATTTAGCGCGATTATCGGCAATTTTTTCGGCAGCTTCTACCCATACCGTCGGACAATTTAACAGCTTGATTCTCTCCCTAACTACCCCCTGCGCTGATTCCGGTAATTGTCCGATAACTGCCGGACAATTCGCTTTTAATATCCCCGCTTTCTCCCCGGCAATATCCGCAACCGTGGGACCTAAATTTTGCCAATGTTCCCGACTAATAGAAGTGATGACAGTCACTAAAGGTTGAGCGCAGACATTAGTCGCATCTAATCTTCCTCCTAAACCCACTTCCATCACGGCAATATCCACCTTTTCCTGAGCAAAATACAGCCAAGCAGCGGCAGTAATTACCTCAAATTGAGTAGGACTTTCCTGCTGGGGATCGATACGCGATTGTATATACTTAAGCAGGTTTTCTAAAGTCGCAGTTTCAATATTTTCGCCATTAATAGAGATTCTTTCCGTCCAATGAATTAAATGGGGAGAAATATAACGTCCGACTTTGTAACCAGCAGTGCTGAGAATAGAGGATAGATAGGCACAAACTGAACCTTTGCCATTAGTTCCCGTGACATGAATAATCGGAATTTTATCTTGGGGATTGCCTAAAATCTCCAGCAGATTTTTTATTCTTTCTAAACCGAGATTAACCCCAAAACGCTGAAAAGATTGCAGTAAAGAATCGATAGTCATGGTCGGTAAACTATAAATAAAGGAATCTGGGTAGGAGCATCGATCCTACCCGCACGGATGACCCTTTCTGTGGGTGGCAATGTCTAAAGTTTGACTAAAATGCTCGGTTCTTTTTGGATCGGTAAAACATCAAGAGAGTCAATATTAGCGCAGTATTTTAAATCTTCTTGACAGTGGAGACGCAAGAGGCGCTGACCGTGACTACAACTGTGGAACATTCCTAAAAGATCATTTTGCCATTGACGATAAAGAGCGATCGAGGCAATAACCTCATCATTCCCGATCGCCATTTGCCCCGATTGTTCTTGTAGCGCATCGGCGATCGCTCCAGCACAGGCCGTATCTTCCAGAGAATAACCCCCTTCCCAACCAGAGCCAACAATCCAGACGGTATCGGGCTGCTTATCCAATAGGTAATTAACGGCAGCTTGCCGATTGATCATGGCCGCAGTGATCACGATCGGGGATTCTTCCACTCTTTGCAGAGCGCGAGTGCCGTTAGTGGTGCTGATAAACAGACGACGACCTTTCATTAAATCAGGGGTACAATCGAGGGGAGAATTGCCCAGATCGCAGCCTTCCACTTTCGCGCCACCTCTTTCTCCTGCCCGGAGACGTTTTTCCGGTTGCCAGCTATCACTCACCTGCATCAGGGTTTTCAGATCGCTAAAAGTTTGCACTGCTTCCGCACCGGCATTGAGGGCAGTGGCGATCGTGGTTGTCGCTCTTAAAACATCGATAACGACGGCGCAATCGGGTAGAGTATGGACGGGGGTAAGTTCGGGAGTATGATAAATGAAAACCTGCACGAGTTATACCAAGTAAAAAGTAAAAGGGGAAATAAGCTCAACATACCGCCGCTCGGCGTCGCGCTGGCAGAAGAAAGACAAGGCCGATTTTATCACGATGGATGTCAGCTAGTTAAGCTGTTCGTAATTCAAATTGCTTGTTGAGATCAGGCAAGGGGGGCTAATCTCAGAATAAGCGGTTTAAATACGTCTTAGCTTATCACTTGAAATGCCCACGCGGATCACAAAATTGGCCAATTGTCAATAGGGTTTGAGCTGCTCTCACCCCGGATTGATCGTCATGACTAAGTAGCTGGTTATAATTAAATTAAAAATCGATTTTAGGTTCGATCCCCCCTGCCCCCCTTGATAAGGGGGGTGTCGATCCCCCCTGCCCCCCTTGATAAGGGGGGTGCCGATAGGCGGGGGGATCCCCCTTGATAAGGGGGACATCTGATAATTTTTAACGCCTACTTACTTAAATGTTATAATTAACAATTATTATGCCTGCTAACTTCAAAATTCATGTCTGCTAAAGATCGTTTTCATGGTGCAGTGAGAAAAGGATTAGAAAAAGAGGGTTGGATCATTACGGATGACCCTTTAAGGATTGAAGTGGGTGATGTAGAAATGTATGTCGATTTAGGAGCAGAGCAACTGATAGCCGCAGAAAAAGACAATGAAAAGATAGCCGTTGAAATTAAAAGTTTTATCGGTAAATCCAGTATTTCAGAATTTCATACTGCTATTGGACAATTCTTTAATTATCGTGTTGCTTTAGAAGAAAAAGAACCTAAAAGACAGTTATATTTAGCTGTTCCTTTAGATATTTATTATAGTTTTTTTGAATTGCGATTTATTCAAACTGTCGTTAAACGATTTCAAATTTACCTGCTTATTTATGATCCGATTGGGGAGGTAATTGTCGCATGGAAAAATTAGAACAATATCGTCACTATGTCAAGCAAGTCATTACTGAATATTCTCAGCTAGGTTCATCTAAAGATCCGATTGAACAACAATTGATTTTTGATACAGTTGGCGATCACTATCAATTGATGTATGTTGGCTGGAAAAATAGACGAAGATATCATGGTTGTGTTTTGCATCTCGATATTAAAAAGGGTAAAATCTGGATACAACATGATGGCACTGAGGTAGGAATTGCCAATGAATTAGTTAATTTAGGCGTTCCTAAAGAAGATATTGTTTTAGCCTTTCATGAACCCCTAGTCAGAGAATATACAGGGTTTGCGGTGGGTTAATCTTAATCCGAGAAAAGCGCCAAACTCACCTAACCTAATCATAGCTTGACCGACAAACAAGATCGGCAAGAGATTTCCATTTTTTTACCTTGCTGATCTCTGTATTTCTTTGTTAACAAAACTTAACAATTATCGGCAAAATTTTGCTTGCTTTTGTCGGCAGATTTTGAGATAATATTTTTAAAAGATTTTATTCATAATGGTAATCTGTGCGTTTTTAAAAATTTTGCACGGATTCCCATTATTAAGAAAAGCATAGCGCAAGTCGCCAGCAAAGTCAAGTCCTTTCCCATTAATTATGGGTGGGAATTTTCAGGAATCAAAAAAGGGGGTTAGTGGGGGCCAGGTGTTGGGGAGATTTTGCTGTGTTCGGTGAACAGTTATCAGGTAGAACCGGGGAACCAGATACAAAACTTAATAATTAGGGGCGAAATTTTGCTTGCTTTTGTCGGCAGATTTTGCGATAATATTTTTAAAGGATTTTATTCATAATGGAAATCTTTGCGTCTAAAAAAATTTTGCACAGATTCCCATTATAAGAAAAGCATAGCGCAAGTCGCCGGCAAAGTCAAGTCCTTTCCCATTAATTATGGGTTGGCTGAAAAAGTAGGAGCGATCGCCGGTTAAGATACAAGGTTTTTGAGCCACCAGCTTGAAAATCTTGCAGCTGCTTGGCTAAACAGGCCGCCAAACCCCTTACCTCGTCTATATTTTACATTTATTCAGCCAACCCTACCTAAATCTCTGCTGAAGGTGGAGATCAAAGGCTGTTTTAAACTAATGCTTTACTGCGATCGTTAGAAGTATCCCCAAAAATTGCCCCTCGTCGAATCAAATCCTGTTTTTGTTCGGGAGTGATCCCCGTTGCATCGATAAAGATAGCGTTTTTAACGTTAGCCCCACTCAGGTCAGCCCCACTCAGGTTAGCCCCTCTCAGGTCAGCCTCTCTCAGGTCAGCCTCTCTCAGGTTAGCATCACTCAGGTCAGCCCCTCTCAGGTCAGCCCCTCTCAGGTCAGCATCACTCAGGTTAGCATCACTCAGGTTAGCCCCAATCAGGTCAGCATCACTCAGGTTAGCCCCAATCAGGTCAGCATCACTCAGGTTAGCCCCAATCAGGTTAGCCCCACTCAGGTTAGCCCCAATCAGGTTAGCCCCACTCAGGATAGCCCTACTCAGGTTAGCCCAACTCAGGATAGCCCAACTCAGGATAGCCCCTCTCAGGTTAGCCCCACTCAGGTTAGCCTTACTCAGGTTAGCCTTACTCAGGATAGCCCCACTCAGGATAGCCCCTCTCAGGTTAGCCCCTCTCAGGAAAGCCCCACTTAAATCAACTTGTTGTAGAGTTTTCTTATCGATTGTTCCCTCTCGAATTGCCTTAATTAATTCGGCTTTTTCAATAACTTTTGCATCTGTAGTGAACTCTGCTTTTTTGACGATAATTTCGGGTATATCGTCTGATTTAAGTTCATTGAGAAGGGCTTGCAATTCCCCCGATTGATGTAAATCTGCTAGGCGCTGTAGTCCATCTTCTGAACCTTCTAAAAATAGCCGAATACTGCCTTTAAGTTTCATAATAGGCTTGATCGTCTCGTCTCTGGCGATTTTTTGAAGAAAGCTGATAATTTTATCATTGTTCTCTGGTGTCAGTTCGTCTATCCCTACCTCAATAACTAATTCAAGAACTCTATCCGATTGCTGAGGTTGCGGTTTATTGTTATGATCAAATATCTGAGAATTATCTCTATACCTTGCCAAAGCAGTAATCAGATTACTCTTTCCAATCTTTTCATCTGTTTGCGCTGACAAGATTTTAAATAAACTAGAAGCCGCATTCTTGATTGACTGTTCTTCTTGTCTAATTTCTTCCGCTAGATCAGCATATTTTTTATCCTCAAAAATACCTTTTAATATTTTTGTCTCCAAGTCCGTTAATCCCTTCTTTGTATGATTTTTTTTCAGATCATTAACCAGTCTTTCTAATTCAAACCAAGAAAGGGTTTCAATTTCAGTCATTTTTAGTTCATTCATTATCATTATTTTTATAGGTAACAGGACTTAAGATTACTTTTCAGTACCCTGTCAGGTTACTTGATAGTACCTAAAACAAGTACCGTTTTCAGGACTTTTGAGGACTTTTGAGGATGACAAATAATCAATTGTTTTTTAATCTAAAGATAGTTCACCTCCTAAATAAAAGGATTGATGATTATGTATAAATATTGGTTGAAGTACAGAGAAGACCTTGTCAGTCTTGCCAAAATTATCAGCACGATAATTGCGATCGCATCATTTTTAGGCTTCTCTTTGCCAGAGAAATTTCCACCTACCCCCTGCCAACCGACGGCAATTGTTGAAACCACAGAAGTTAGCACTAACAATTAGTCAAAGCGCAAAATTCGCCTAACCTAATCATAGGTTAACCGACAATCAAGCAGACAAACAAGATCGGCAAGAGATTTCGATTTTTTTACCTTGCTGATCTCTGCATTTCTTGATTAACAAAACTTAACAATTAGGGGCGAAATTTTGCTTGCTTTTGTCGGCAGATTTTGAGATAATATTTTTAAAAGATTTTATTCATAATGGTAATCTGTGCGTTTTTAAAAATTTTGCACGGATTCCCATTATAAGAAAAGCATAGCGCAAGTCGCCGGCAAAGTCAAGTCCTTTCCCATTACTTATGGGTGCGAATTTCCCGGAATCAAAAAAGGGGGTTAATGGTGAGTCAGACCAAATATAGGTTACACTTCATCTTTAAATGGGAAACGCTGTCATTCTTTGTAGGGAATATGACTAGACAAACCGCTAATCTCGGACAAACAGGAATTTCCGTCAGTGCCTTAGGAATCGGGACTTGGGCATGGGGAGATAAACTATTCTGGAACTATGGCAAGGAATACGGAGCTAGTCAGGTAGAAGCGGCCTTTAAAGCGGCAGTAGAGGCAGGAATCACCTTTTTTGACACTGCCGAAGTCTATGGACTGGGGGAATCGGAACGACTCTTAGGAAAATTTACTCAAGAGACTGATATTCCCATCGATATTGCCAGTAAGTTTGCCCCCGTACCGTGGCGATTTGGGGCGAATGCCGTTCATAATGCCATTACAGAGAGCTTAAACCGTCTAAAAACCGATAAAATTACCCTTTACCAAGTACATTGGCCCTTCACCTTCCTGATTAGCCAAGAAACCCTAATGAATGCCCTAGCTGAAGAAGTAAAACGAGGCCGTATTGCTGCAGTGGGCGTAAGTAATTATTCCGCCGAGCAAATGCGTCAAGCAAGCCAGATTTTGGCGAAAAAAGAGGTTCCCTTAGCGGTCAATCAGGTGCAGTATTCGCTTTTGTATCGCAAAATAGAAACTAAGGCAATTTTAGCCACAGCCAAGGAATTAGGTGTCACCATCCTTGCCTACAGCCCCCTCGCTCAAGGACTACTGACGGGTAAATATAGCCCAGAAAGCCAGAATTTGCCCGATGGAGCCAGAAAAGTTGACTCGCGGTTCAAAAAAGAAGGTTTGGAGAAAATAGCCCCAATTTTAAGGGTACTGCAAGAATTGGGCGCAAAATACCAAAAAACCCCCGCACAAGTGGCCCTCAATTGGTTAATCGCCCAAGGGGATGTGATTCCCATTCCGGGGGCAAAAACTGCGGCCCAAGCGAGGGAAAATGCTGGGGCGTTAGGATGGAGTTTAGAAGCGCGAGAGGTGACGCAATTAGAACAGTTGAGCCGACCTTGGCTGTAAAAATCAAAACTTTTGATTTTCGATCACCATTCTGGAAAAAGTCTCTAACTTTTTGGTGATCAAGATCAAAACAGGCTACAATCTTTAGATACTACTGTACTACTTAAGAAAACTGGGACAAAATTAATGGCGACAACGACAAGTAATCCTGATCGAGATAAGGCCTTGGGTTTAGTCTTAAATCAAATCGAGCGCAACTTTGGCAAAGGTTCGATTATGCGTTTGGGAGACGCGACCCGGATGCGGGTAGAAACCGTGCCTAGTGGTGCTTTAACCCTAGATATGGCTTTGGGTGGCGGCCTACCGAAAGGCCGCATCGTCGAAATTTACGGGCCAGAAAGTTCTGGAAAAACCACTTTAGCCCTCCATGCGATCGCAGAAGTGCAGAAAGCTGGGGGAGTGGCAGCCTTTGTCGATGCGGAGCACGCTTTAGATCCCACCTATTCGGAAGATTTAGGGGTAGATATCAATAATTTACTGGTGGCACAACCGGATACAGGGGAGGCAGCCTTAGAAATAGTTGACCAGTTAGTGCGTTCTTCGGCCGTGGATATCGTTGTCATCGACTCGGTGGCCGCTTTAGTGCCGCGGGCGGAAATTGAAGGGGAAATGGGGGATAATCAGGTGGGTTTGCAGGCCCGTTTGATGAGTAAAGCCCTGCGAAAAATTGCCGGTAATATTGGTAAATCGGGTTGTGTGGTGATTTTCCTCAACCAACTGCGGCAAAAAATCGGTGTTACCTACGGCAATCCTGAAGTGACCACCGGGGGGACGGCCTTAAAATTTTATGCCTCGGTACGTTTAGATATCCGTCGCATTCAAACTTTGAAAAAAGGCACGGAAGGGGAATACGGAATTCGGGCTAAAGTTAAGGTGGCTAAAAATAAAGTCGCGCCTCCTTTCCGGATTGCTGAATTTGATATTATCTTCGGTAAAGGCATTTCCCAAGTGGGTTGTATGCTCGATATCGCCGAACAAACGAACGTAGTTACTCGTAAAGGGGCATGGTATAGCTATAATGGCGAAAATATTGCCCAGGGTCGCGATAATGCCGTTAAATATCTCGAAGAAAAGCCAGAAGTAGCGGCGGAAATTGAGAAGTTATTGCGGGATAAATTAGACATGGGTTCGGTTCCTTTCCCCACGGAACCGGCCGATGAGGACGATGAGGACGATCTGGAGCCAGAAATCTAAAAGAAGACGGTTTTAAGTCTTGGTTATCCCCCGGTTTCGGGGGATTTTTTAGCTTCAGAATCGATAGATTTAGCGGCTTCTAACCATGATTGTAAACCTTTTTTAGTCGGTGTTCCTCTAGGGGTAAAAGTCCATAGATCTCGTTTATGTTGGGGTCCATAGCTGATATGAATCGGGCGATTAATTCCGTAAAAATAGAGAGAATCAAAGGGTAATTTTTGGGTTAAAATCCAATCGATCAGGCGATCGCTCGTTAAATCGATAATCCGAAAATCACAGGCTGCCCCCAATCGCTGACAATAATATTGACCTTTTTGATTAATTTCGTGGGCGCAATGTTGATCGCAACTGGGATCGATTCTACCGTTTTTTAAGCCAGTGATTGGGTCTTTTTTTTGGAGAAGTTTTCTCAGATCATTGGAACAAAATCCGTAGGTTAATTGGAATTTTTCTCGACCAAAGTTATCAATAATTGGATCGATAATAAAGTGAGCGAGATTTTGCCAAGCGGTTATCGTTTCAGGATTTTTTGGGTAGGGAGCGATTTGCGCTGCATACTTTTGATAGGTTTGGGAACAGGTAGATAATTCTTCTAGGGTTAAATATTTACCAATTAACATAATCAGTTATCAGTTTTTAGCTATATCCTATCACCCCATTTATCTATTTTGCCAAAGCTGCTTTTTTGCGACCATAATAAACAGCGATAAAAGCGCTGACATACATCCATAAACTATAGACAATTGCGGGAATGGTTAGATCGGGATTCTTTAATAAACCGGCAGTGATAGCAATAGCTAAAGTGCCGCTTTGAATACCCACTTCAATTGCGATACAAATTCTTTTGGGAATAGTTAATTGAAATAAACGACCACTGAAAAAGCCAATTAGGGAAGCAATCGTATGTAAAATGATCACTGCGATGCCAGCTTGAGCAATGAATAGGGGCAAACGTTCCGATTCTCGGATTATTAATAAGCAGATAATAACTGCTAGAAAAATCACGGCTAAACGATTAGTTATCGGTTCCAGACTTTTGGCCAGTAAAGGGAAGTAATGGCGGATAGTCATACCGATAACCAGGGGTAAAACTATAATCGAAAATATCTGCGCCATAGTAGAACCAATGGGTAAGGAGATGGCGGCACTTTCACCCATAAAATGCTGTAAGCTCAAACTAGCTAAAAAAGGAATGGTGAAAATGGTGATGATGCTGCTAAAAGCGGTTAAAGTAACAGAAAGGGCCACATCTCCCTTAGCTAAATAGGTTAAAACATTGGAGGAAGGACCGCTGGGGCAAATGGCGACAATCATTAAACCGACGGCAATTTCTGGACGGAGAGGTAAGATAGAAGCAACGTTGACATCCTCACCGCCGTAAACGGACGGTGATTCCTCACCACGCCACCTTTTTAGAATGGTCGCTGAATGGGGTTGACGCTTCACGGGATGCTGCTTCTTTAACAGAAGTCTTACGCTTTCCGACCCGTCCGTTTAAAGTCTC
>VYLA01000139.1_pt1 | contig 13204 bp, 12 predicted proteins | sample 5114381 | NCBI WGS metagenome assembly VYLA01 (sample SAMN12291789, study PRJNA351875) | freshwater metagenome | isolation source: freshwater lake | place: USA: Michigan, Gull Lake | collected 2011-08-08 | reverse complement strand
AGGCGCCAGCCCACCGCCGCCAGCCGCGCCGCCGCCCCCAGGCTGGCCAGCACGGTCAGGCCGCCCAGCCGTGGTGGAGCGCCGCGACCCCGCCGGTGAAGTTGGTGTAGCCCGCCCGGCGAAAGCCGGCCGCCTCGATCATGGCCTGGAAGGTCTTCTGGTCGGGGAAGCGGCGGATGCTTTCCACCAGGTACTGGTAGGAGTCCCGGTCCCCGGCGATCCGCTCGCCCATGAAGGGAATGACCTTGAAGGAATAGGCGTCGTAGAGCCGGGCCAGGGCCGGGGCGGGGGGGCGGGAGAATTCCAGGCAAAGGAAACGTCCGCCGGGCCTCAGGACCCGCCGCGCCTCGCGCAGGGCTGCGGGAATGTCGGTGACGTTGCGAATTCCGAAGCTGATGACGTAGGCGTCGGCGCAGGCGCCCGGCAGGGGCAGGCGCTGGGCGTCGCCCACGGCCCAGTTGATCTCGGGCTCCAGGCCCCTGGCCCGACCCGCGGCGATCATCTCTGCATTGTAGTCCACGACCAGGATCCGGGCGTCATCGCCGCCGCGCCGGTCCCGGGCCCTGCGGGCCAGGTCGGCGAAGCGCCGGGCCATGTCGCCGGTGCCGCCGGCGCAGTCGATGATGGTCTCGCCGGGCTGGGGATTGAGGCGTGCGGCGGTGGCGTCCTTCCAGAGCCGATGGACGCCGGCGCTCATGACGTCGTTCATGAGATCATAGCGGCTCGCCACGCGGTCGAAGACGCCGCGCACCAGGCCCGGCTTCTCGCGGGCATCGACATCCCGAAATCCGAAGGTCGCGCTCATGACGGGCTCTTAGAACGCCGCAGGCCCGCGGGAAAGCCGCTTCCGGCGAATCCGGCCCCGGTTGCCGGGCGGCCGCGACCGTGCGAGGCAGGCCCCATGCCTGAGCTTCCCGAGGTCGAGACCGTCCGCCGCGGCCTGGCGCCCGTCCTTGAGGGGCGGCGCCTCGTCCGGGTGGAGGCGCGCCGGCCAGACCTGAGGTTTCCCTTCCCCGAGGGCTTCGTCCAGCGCCTGGTCGGGGCGCGGGTGGTCGCCCTGAGGCGACGGGCCAAGTACCTTCTGGCCGACCTGGACCGGGGCGAGACCCTGATCGCCCATCTGGGGATGAGCGGGCGGTTCCGCATCGAGGGGCCCGGGCCCGCTGCGCCCGGCCGCTTCCACCACAACGTCGGCGAGGACCCCCGGCACGATCACGTGGTCCTCGAGACGGAAACGAGCGACCGGATCGTCTATCACGACCCGCGCCGTTTCGGGTTCATGGGGCTGGCGTCCACGGAGGACCTGGCCCTACACCCCTGGTTCGCCGCCATGGGGCCTGAGCCCCTGTCGGACGCCTTCGGCGGCGCCCGGCTGGTCCAGGCCTTCCGCGATCGTCGCCAGGGCCCCAAGACCCTTCTCCTGGACCAGAGGACCGTGGCCGGGCTGGGAAACATCTATGTCTGCGAGGCCCTGCACGAGGCGCGCATTTCGCCCTTCCGGCCCGCAGGCCGGATCTCCGCAAGTCGCCTGGACGTGCTGGCCCGCACGGTCAAGGCCGTCCTGGAGCGGGCTATCACCGCCGGGGGCTCGACCTTGCGCGACTTCTCGGCCGCCGACGGGGCCCTAGGCTATTTCCAGCACAGCTTCCGGGCCTACGACCGGGAGGGCGCCGCCTGCGTCAACCCGGGTTGCGGCGGGACCGTCCGCCGAAAGGTCCAGGCGGGTCGCTCGACCTTCTGGTGTCCCGCCTGCCAGAGGTGAGCCGGCCGGGCCCGCCGGCCTTGGCGATTGCCTCCGCGCCGCCTAAACCGGAGCCCTCACCCCGCCGGAGATCCCCATGGCCTACGAGACCCTGATCGTCGAAGCACATGACGCCGTCGCCCTGATCCGCCTGAACCGGCCCGAGGCGCTCAACGCCCTCAACAGCCGCCTCCTGGAAGAGCTGGGCCAGGCCCTCGACGCCGCCGAGGCGGATCCCGGCGTCCGCTGCCTCGTCCTGACCGGCTCCGAGCGCGCCTTCGCCGCCGGCGCGGACATCAAGGAGATGTCGGACAAGTCCTATGCCGAGATGTTCAGGTCGGACTTCTTCGGTCCCGCCGCCCGGCGGATCGAGGCCTGCCGCAAGCCCATCATCGCCGCCGTCTGCGGCTTCGCCCTGGGCGGCGGCTGCGAGTTGGCCATGCTCTGCGACTTCATCATCGCCTCCGAGACCGCCAAGTTTGGCCAGCCAGAGATCAACCTGGGGGTCATGCCCGGCATTGGCGGCACCCAGAGGCTGACCCGGCTGGTGGGCAAGTCCAAGGCGATGGACATGATCCTCACCGGCCGGATGATGGATGCCGCCGAGGCCGAGCGCGCCGGCCTGGTCTCGCGCATCGTTCCGGCCGACCGGCTCGTGGCCGAGGCCCTCGAAGCGGCGGTGAAGATCGCCGGCCAGTCACCCCTGGCGGTCATGATGAACATCGAGCTTGTGGACGCCGCCTACGAGACGACCCTGTCGGCCGGCGTATCCATGGAGAGACGCCTGTTCCACTCCCTCTTCGCTTTCGAGGACCAGAAGGAGGGGATGGCCGCCTTTATCGGAAAGCGAAAGCCGGAATTCCGCGGGCGCTGAGCCTGTCGGGGGGCCTTCACCGCATTGACCGGCGGAGCGCCTTACCGTATATCCGCGCCTCCAATTTCGGCCGCCGTCCTGCAAAGGGCGCCGGCGACCACTCTGAGAGCTGAAGCATGGCCAACAACCCTGGCGCCCGGAAGGCGGTCCGCAAGATCGCCCGTCGTACGGAAGTGAACAAGGCGCGCCGGTCGCGGGTCCGGACCTTTCTGCGGAAGTTCGATGAGGCCCTGGCCTCGGGCGATCTGATCGCCGCCAAGAGCGCCTTCGTCGAGGCCGAGTCCGAACTGATGCGGGCCGTCTCCAAGGGCGTGGTTCACCACAACACCGGCTCTCGGAAGGTGTCCCGTCTGGCGGCCCGCCTGCGCAAGGCGGCAGCAGCCTGAGCAGACAAGCTCGTTCTGGACTGAAACCTCCTAAGCTTCTGTGTTTATTTGTAAAAAGCCCCGCCTCTGGCGGGGCTTTGTCGTTTTGGCACGCCTTCACGCAGGCCTTGGAGGGCCCGCGAAGTGTCTCGAAATGCGACAAGAGAACGGCAGCGCCTTGGGGGAATTGGCTTTCCTGGAGTCAACGAAAATATCCGCCGACGCCGCAAAGAATCTCCGTTGACCCCCCCCCGGGGGGGGCTAGTGTTGCGGTCGTAAAGCGTTTTTCCAAGCGACCTCGAAAGAGAAAAACAGCTGCCGGTAACTCTTGTTCCGGCAGCACGGGGTGGCTGTTGCGCAATGTGGGCGCGCTCTTTGGCGCAGTAGCGACAGTGAGCGTAGACGGGTCAGGACGGGATGGTGATGGCGAACGGGAGCGTGTCGAAGGATGGGGCGCCAAGGGAAGTTTGGAACAAGACCTGTCAGATTCTCCGGCGGGAGCTCGGCGAGGCCACTTTCGGCTCCTGGCTGAGTCAGGCCTCTCTCCGGGAGCAGGATGGCGATGTCTGCCTTGTCGCTGCAACCGGCGTCGCCCGGGACTGGATTCGTCGACACGCCTGGCGCCGGATCGGCGAACTGTGGGCGCAGAACGATCCCATGGGTCGAAGCCTCGCTCTGAAGTCGAAGATGGAGTTTGAGGGCCAGGGCGCCGCCGCCGCGCCCGAGGCTCCGGCGCCCGCCGCCATCCCAAAGAGGGCCTCTGGGGCGCGCCGGATCTCCCCGGCAGAGGGTGGCGACCGTCCGGCCCCTGGTATGGGCCGCCATCAGGGTCTGCAAGAGCGGTTCAGCTTTGAGACCTTTGTCCCGGGCCCGTCAAACGAGTTCGCCTTCGCCGTGGCCCGCCGGGTGGCCTCCTGGGCGGACGGGCATTTCAATCCCGTCCTCTTCCATGGCCCCTACGGCTTCGGAAAGACTCACCTCCTCAACGCCCTCGCCTGGGAGGCCATGCAGACCGGGGAGGAGAAGCGGGTCGTCTACCTTACCGCTGAGCGTTTTACCTCCACCTTCGTGCGCGCCATCCAGGACCGGCAGACCGCCGCCTTCAAGGCGGAGCTGCGGAACGCCGATCTCCTGCTGATCGACGACGTCCATTTTGTCGCCGGCAAGCAGAACACACAGGAAGAGCTATTCCACACCCTCATCGCCCTGATCGAGGACGGTCGGCGGGTTGTCCTCACGGCGGACCGTTCCCCGTCGGACCTTTCCGAGATGGAGCCGCGGCTCCGGTCTCACCTTCAGTCAGGTCTTGTCTGCGGAGTCGAGCCTGCCGACCGCACGCTTCGATTGGGCATACTCGAGCGGAAACTCGCCATCCTGGCCCAGGCGGGCGGCTTCCTGCCTTCGGCGCGGAGCGAGGTTCTGCAGTTCCTGGCCGACCGCTTCACAGATTCTGTGCGCGAGCTGGAAGGGGCCCTCAACACCCTGGTCGCCCGGGTCGGCGGAGACATCGCCCGCCTCGGGCTCGATGAGGCCCAGGCCATCCTGCGCCCGCATCTGGCCTGCAGCGAGAAGCGGGTGACAGTCGACCAGATCCAGAAGGCCGTGGCCGAACACTACGGCCTGAAGCAGGCGGACATCATCTCCGAGCGGCGGGCCCGGGTGGTGGCGCGTCCCCGGCAGGCCGCCATGTGGATCGCCAAGCAGATCACCACCCGCTCCCTGCCGGACATTGGCCGCCGGTTCGGCGGCCGTGATCACACCACGGTTCTCCACGCCGTACGCCGGATCGAGGCCCTGAAGCAGGACGACGCTGTCCTCGCCCGCGACCTGGACGCCATCATCCGCAAGTTGCGCAGCTGAGCCCTGGCCTCAGTCGGACCCCGGCCCCAGCCGTCGGATCAGCGCAAGGGCGTCGGGCGGGGGTCGCCGCTCGATCCGCCGGTAGTCCCGGCAGTCGTCGGTTCGCGACACCAGGCCGGCATGCACCATGGAGCGGCGCAGCAGGGCGGGATCACCGATCTGGCTGAGCAAATTCAACTGCTGGTTGAAACCAACCTCCGAGAAGACGGTTTCCGGCGGGATCCGGGACCACAGGCCCCAGAGGGCCAGAGACTGCTGGGAGGTCTTGGCGGGCCAGGTGGCGAGACGTCCCTCAGCGTTGAAGTGGCGGGCGGTCCGCTCGACCAGGGCGCGATCCGGCTCCGGATCTGGCGTCCGTGGTGCAGGGTCTGCAGCGGTCCGCGCCCGGAACTGCTGGAAGTTCCGGCAGCCGGCCGCCCGAGCCAGCATGTTCAGCATCTCGACATGGCCGGGCGGTTCGGTCCGGGCGGAGAGCTGGGTCCGGAGAGACTTGGCCAGGGCCGAAATGTCGTCAACCGCGAAGGGCAGGAGGGTTCTGGGCATCACGCGTCCTCGTGCTGCGCCGGGTCCGCCGTTCGGCGGTGTCGGGGTCGCCGGCTTCGACCTGGCGCAGAGGGAAAGCGTCAGATGCGGAAGATGCCTGTCTGTGCAGGTTTAGCTCCCCTTGCGGGGCGGCGACGCCTGGGTGAACTGCGGACCCTCCTGGCCCATACAGCTTCCCGACCCATATGGAAAGGGCGGCCAGATCGCTCTGGCCGCCCCTGAAGTCTGACGGATATCGGGCGGGTCAGCCCTCGGCGTCCTCGCCGGCGCCTTCCTTCTTGGACAGGTCCTCGCCGGTCTCCTGGTCGACGACCTTCATCGACAGCCGGGTCTTGCCCCGGTCGTCGAAGCCGAGAAGCTTGACCTTCACGGACTGGCCTTCCTGCAGGACGTCGGAGACCTTGTTGACCCGTTCCGAGGAGATCTGGCTCACGTGGACCAGGCCGTCCTTGGCGCCGAAGAAGTTCACGAAAGCGCCGAAATCGACGATCTTCACGACCTTGCCGGTGTAGATGGCGCCCAGTTCGGGCTCCGAGGCGATGGACTTGATCCAGTCCCGGGCCGCGTCGATCTTGGCCTGGTCGGGCGCGGCGATGCGGATGGTGCCGTCCTCGCCGATGTCGACCTTGGCGCCGGTTTCGGCGGTGATCTCGCGGATCACCTTGCCGCCCGAGCCGATCACCTCGCGGATCTTGTCCACCGGGATCTTGATGGTCTCGATCTTGGGCGCGAACTCGCCAAGCTCAGCGCGCGGGGCCTCCATGGCCTTGGCCATCTCGTCCAGGATGTGCTGGCGGCCGCCCTTGGCCTGCTCCAGCGCCTTGCGCATGATCTCTTCGGTGATCCCGGCGATCTTGATGTCCATCTGGAGGGAGGTGATCCCGTCCTCGGTGCCGGCCACCTTGAAGTCCATGTCGCCGAGGTGGTCCTCGTCGCCGAGGATGTCGGAGAGCACGGCGAAACCGTCCTTCTCGAGGATCAGGCCCATGGCGATGCCGCTGACCGGCTTCTTCAGGGGCACGCCGGCGTCCATCAGGGCCAGGGACGCGCCGCACACCGTGGCCATGGACGAGGAGCCGTTGGACTCCAGGACCTCGGACACCAGGCGTAAGGTGTAGGGGAACTCGTCATGCGACGGCAGCATGGGGCGGACAGCGCGCCAGGCCAGCTTGCCGTGACCCACTTCCCGACGCCCGGGGGCGCCCATCCGGCCGGTCTCGCCGACGCTGAAGGGGGGGAAGTTGTAGTGCAGCAGGAAGCGCTCGTAGTACTTGCCTTCGAGGGCGTCGATCAGCTGTTCGTCGTCGCCGGTGCCCAGGGTGGCGACCACCAGGGCCTGGGTCTCGCCGCGGGTGAACAGGGCCGAGCCATGGGCCCGGGTCAGGACGCCGACCTCCGAAACGATGGGGCGCACCTTGTCCACAGTCCGGCCGTCGATGCGGATGCCGGTCTCGATGATGTTGCGGCGGACGACCTCAGCCTCGAGCTCCTTCAGCACACCGGCCAGCTTCTGGCCGTCGACGCCGGTCGGATTGGCGTCGGACTTGGCCAGGGCCGCCACGGCCTTGGCCTTGGCCTGGCTGACGGCGTCGTGGCGCTGGCCCTTGGCGACGATCTTGTAGGCCGCGGCCAGGTCGGCGCCCGCCAGCTTGCGAGCCTCCGCCTTGAGGGCCTCGGTATCGTCCGGGGTGAACTCGAAGGGGTCCTTGGCCGAATGCTCGGCCAGCTCGATGATCGCATCGATCACCGGCTGCATGGCCTTGTGAGCGAAGGTCACGCCGCCCAGGACCACCTCTTCGGAGAGCTCCTGGATCTCGGATTCCACCATCATGACCGCGTCGCTCGTGCCGGCGACGACCAGGTCCATGGCCGACTCCTTCATCTGGTCAAGAGTCGGGTTGAGGATGTACTCACCGTTGGCGTAGCCCACGCGGGCGCCGCCGATCGGGCCCATGAAGGGCGCGCCGGATAGCACCAGGGCGGCGGACGAGGCCACCATGGCGACGATGTCGGGATCGTTCTCGAGGTCATGGGCCAGCACGGTGGCGACCACCTGGACCTCGTTCTTGAATCCCTCGACGAACAGGGGCCGGATCGGACGGTCGATCAGGCGCGAGGTCAGGGTTTCCTTCTGGCTCGGCGCGGCCTCGCGGCGGGGGAAGGAGCCCGGGATCTTGCCCGCGGCGTAGTACTTCTCCTGGTAGTTCACGGTCAGGGGGAAGAAGTCCTGCCCGGGCTTGGCGCTCTTGGCGAAGACGGCGGTGGCCAGCACCATGGTCTCGCCATAGGTGGCCAGGACGGAACCGTCGGCCTGGCGGGCCATGCGGCCGGTTTCGAGGGTCAGCGTGCGACCGCCCCACTCGATGGTCTTTCTCTTGATATCGAACATTGGGTTTCTTTCTTGTCCCGCGGGCGTATTCCCGGCGGGGGCGGACAGGGCGTCGGACGACCGAAATCCTCTCCAGGAACGACAGGCGCGGTGAGGATTTCTGTGGAACCCCCGACGTAGAACGGCGACCCCCGAATGGGCCTCCGCGCACCGCCCCTGGTCCCCCGGCCTGTCGCAGGGGCGGCGGTGAAATGAACCTGGGCCCCTTGCGGGGCCCTGGGATTTAGCGGCGCAGACCGAGCTTTTCGATGATCGCCTGATAGCGACCGGCGTCGGAGGCCTTCAGATGGTCCAGCAGACGGCGGCGTTGAGACACCATCTTCAGGAGGCCGCGGCGGGAATGGTTGTCCTTTTTGTGGCCCTTGAAGTGCTCGGTCAGGTTGGCGATCCGTTCGGACAGGATGGCCACCTGGACTTCCGCGCTTCCCGTGTCGCCCTGCGTGCGACCATGGGTCTGGATGAGTTCCGCCTTGCGTTCCAGCGTAATCGACATCGTGTGATCTCCGCTCTGGTCAGAGGTGAAAGACGCGCGCAGGTTCGAGCCGTCCCATGCGCATCTCGCAGAGCGCCACCAAGGTTCCGCCCGCCAGGACTGATACGGTCCGGGTCCCGGCGGAAAGCCGGGACCTCAGGTCGTCAACCTGTCGGGGCACGAGAACGATGGGCCGACCCTGCTTAAGCCTGAAGGCGTCTTCTGCGGTCACGGCCAGCTCCGGGATGTCGTCCAGAGCGGTCTCGACCGGAAGCAGGACCTCCAGGAAGCGGGGCTTATGCCCCAGATCCTCCAGGTTTTCCAGTGTAATCGCCCGGGCCTCGGTGAAGGGGCCCACCCGGGTCCGCCGCAGGGCGCTCACATGGCCGCAGGCGCCGAGGCGTTCGGCAAGGTCCCGCACGAGGGCGCGGACATAGACGCCCTTGCCGCAGTCGATCTCGATCTCGACGTGATCAGCGTCCGGCGCATCCATCACCCGGGCGTCGTGGATCACCACCCGGCGGGCGGCCAGCGTCACGGCCTCCCCGGCCCGGGCCAGGTCGTAGGCGCGCTCACCATCCACCTTGATGGCCGAGAAGGCCGGCGGGACCTGGTCGATCTCGCCAATGAAGGCGGGCAGGGCGGCTGCGGCCGCCTCGGCGGTGGGCCGCACGTCCGAGGCGGCCGAGGTTTCACCCTCCCGGTCAAGGGTGGTGGTGGTGCGGCCCCAGGCGATGGTGAAGCGATAGGTCTTGCCCGCGTCCATCATGAAGCTGACCGTCTTGGTGGCCTCGCCGAGGGCGATGGGCAGGACGCCGGTGGCCAGGGGGTCCAGGGTGCCCGCATGCCCGGCCTTCTGGGCGTTGAACAGACGCCGGACCCGGCCCACCGCCTGGGTCGAGGTCAGGTCGTAGGGCTTGTCCAGGCAGACCCAACCCGACACCGCCTCGCCGCTCTTGCGCCGTCCCACCTCAGTCCTCCCCGTCGGTGTCGCCGGGTCCCAGATCCCGGGCCACGCGGGGGTCGCGGAACAGGGCGTCCATCCGGGCCGCCTCGGTGAAGCTCTCGTCGTGGGCGAACTTCAGGTCGGGGGTGAACTTCATGTCGATCTCCCGGCCCAGACGGCCCCGCAGGAACTTCGCGTGGCGGTTAAGCCCCCCCACCACACGCCCCGCCTCCTGGCCGCCCAGAGGCTCGATGAAGGCGAAGGCGTGCCTCAGGTCCGGGCTCATCCGCACCTCCGTCACGGTCACGGATACGCCGGCCAGGTCCGGATCGGCGATCTCCTCCTCGCGGAGAATCTCGACCAGGGCGTGGCGGATGAGCTCTCCGGCCCGCAGCTGGCGCTGCGAGGGTCCAGTCGGGGCGCCGCGACCGGCGCCGGAATGCTTTTTCATGGGAAGGTCCCGGATGGCTGGCCCGGACCGCGGATCGGACGCGGGCTCGGGGAAAGGCGGCGGGTTCTAGTCGCGCGCAGGCCCCCTGTCCAGCCGCGCGGCCCTCAGGCGCCCGTCCGCTGCCGGAAGAAGGCGATCACCTTCTGCTCTGCGGCCTTGGTGGGGCCGTCCTCGCGCAGGTGCAGGGTCAGGACGGAATGCGGGGGCATGTCGGCGGGGGCGGCGTCGACGTCGTCCAGCTCCACCGGGTCGAACCGGTCGCCGAAGGTCGCCTTCAGGGTCTCGAAGCGGGCGTCCGGAACGATCCGGTCCGACTTGAAGCGCAGGCCCATCACAGTCAGGTCCTCGGCCTCCAGCCGGTCCTTCACGCAGCGCAGGTCCGCCGGTGAGACGTCGATGTCCGCCGCCCGGGCGCGGGAGCCAAAGGGCAGGGGCAGGGAGGGCTGGGACAGGACCGGCGCCACCACCGCCGGTTCCGTCATCATCGCCAGGGCGAAGCCGCCGGAGAAGCACATGCCCACGGCGCCCACCCCCGCCCCGCCGCACTCGGCGTGGGCCTTGCGGGCCAGGGCCCGCAGCCAGTCGGCGATCGGGCTGGTCCGCCCGGTCCGCCAGACGTTGAATTACCGCCGGACGCAGAAGGCGGTGGCCATCGACTTCAGGGCGTAGCCGCTGCTGACCGGCCGGCCGGGGTCACCGATCAGGCTGGGCAGGAAGACCGTCATGCCGGCCTCGGCCACGCGGTCGGCGAAGCGGATGACCAGGGGGTGCAGGCCCGGGATCTCGTGGATGATGATGACGGCGGGCCCCTGTCCGCGGCGCCAGACAGGACGGGTCCAGGGCCCATCCTCGAACTCGAACTTCTCGTAGGCGGAGAGGGCGTCTTCCCAGGCCATATCGGCCTCCTTCAAAGGCGGATCTTCAGGGTGGTGAGGTCGCCCTCGAAACCGCTCAACCGCCACCGGCCCTCGGCAGAGCGCGTGAAGATCAGGGTGCAGGGCCCATCCTTCTCGAATGTGGCGCAGACCCGGCCGTCGGGCATGGCCTTCAGTCGGCCGGCGATGGCCACTGTTCCGGGAAGGGGCTTGTCGCGCGAGTAGCCATAGGCTTCCGCCACCTGGCGGAAGACTCCTGGCTGGATCAGGGCGTCTCCTGCCAGGCCAGCCAGGGCGGGGGCCGCCACGACGCCAAGCCGACCCAGGTCAAGGCCTTCCACCTGCAGGCGGGAGGTCTCCCGGGCGAGACGGGAGGCGATCTCGGCCTTCAGGGCCTCGCGGTCGACACGGGCGTCGAAAGCCGCGCGGTCCCCGTCCCGGATCGCCACGAGAAGGGCATGGACGTCATTGGCCGCATCCAGGCGGCTGGCGGTTGCGCAGGCCGCCAGGAGGCCGAGGAGTCCGAAGAGGACGAGGCGCTTGAGCATGGACCTCCCCGCTGGGCGCGCCCTAGAGGCTGCGCTTGACCTCTTCGATGGTGAAGCACTCGATGATGTCGCCTTCCTGGATGTCCTGGAAGCCCTGGAAGGCCATACCGCACTCGACCCCGTTGCCGACCTCGGCCACTTCTTCCTTAAACCGCTTGAGGGTCTGAAGGACGCCCAGTTCGAGGACGACGATGTCGTTGCGCACAATCCGGACGCGGGCGCCGCGGCGCACCACGCCCTCGGTGACACGGCAGCCGGCGACCTTGCCTACCCGGGTGATGTCGAACACCTGCAGGACGCGAGCGTTGCCGAGGAAGGTTTCCCTCTGCTCCGGCGCCAGCAGGCCGGACATGACGCCCTTCACGTCGTCGAGCAGGTCGTAGATGATGGCGTAGTAGCGGATCTCCACGCCTTCCCGCTCGGCCAGCTGGCGGGCCTGGCTGGTGGCGCGGACGTTGAAGCCCAGGATGGGCGCGCCCGATCCCTTGGCCAGCATGACATCGCTTTCGCTGATGGCCCCGGCGCCGGACAGGATGATCCGGGCGCGGACCTCGTCGGTGGCCAGCTTGTCGAGGGAGCCGACAATGGCTTCCGCGGACCCCTGGACGTCGGCCTTGATGATGACCGGCATCTCCGAGATCTTCTTGTCCTGCATCTTGGCCATGAAGTCGGCCATGGAAACGCCGCCGCCGACGGGGGCGCCAGCCTTCTCGCGCTTCAGACGGATCCGGTACTCGGTCAGTTCCCGGGCGCGCGCCTCGTTCTCCACCACAGCGAAGGCCTCTCCGGGGGATGGAGCTCCGTCCAGGCCGAGGATCTCCACAGGCTCTGACGGTCCAGCCGAGGGAACCTGTTCGTCACGTTCGTTGAGCAGGGCGCGGACCCGGCCAAAATTGGAGCCAGCCACGACGATGTCGCCGCGATTGAGGGTGCCGCGCTTGACCAGGACCGTCGAGACCGCGCCGCGGCCACGGTCGATCTTGGACTCGATCACCACGCCCTCGCCCGTACGGTCCGGGTTGGCCCTCAGCTCGAGCACCTCGGCCTGCAGCAGAATAGCCTCGATCAGGTCCTCAAGGCCGGTCTTCTTCAGGGCGGAGACCTCGATAATCTGGGTGTCGCCGCCCAGGCTCTCGGCCACCACCTCGTGCTGGAGAAGCTCGTTGATCACCCGGGTCGGGTTGGAGTCCGGCTTGTCCATCTTATTGACGGCCACGATGATCGGCGTCCTCGCCGCGCGGGCGTGCTGGATGGCCTCGATCGTCTGGGGCATGACCCCATCGTCGGCGGCCACAACAAGGACAACCACGTCGGTGACCTCTGCGCCCCGCGCCCGCATGGCTGAGAAGGCGGCGTGGCCGGGGGTGTCCAGGAAGGTCACCTTCTCGCCGCTGGGCAGCTTTACCTGGTAGGCGCCGATGTGCTGGGTGATGCCGCCCTGCTCCCCGCCGGCCACGTCGGCCTGGCGCAGGGCGTCGAGCAGCGAGGTCTTGCCATGGTCGACATGGCCCATGACCGCCACCACGGGGGCGCGGACCTCCATGTTCTCGTCCATGTCTTCGGCGCCGAGGAAGCCTTCCTCGACGTCGGAGTCCGAGACCCGCTTGACCGTATGGCCGAACTCGGTGGCGATCAGTTCCGCCGTGTCGCTGTCGATCACGTCGTTGATCTTCACCATCATGCCCTGGCGCATCAGGAACTTGATGACGTCGACGCCGCGGGTGGCCATCCGGTTGGACAACTCGGCGACGGTGATCACGTCCGGGATCACCACCTCGCGGGCCACGCGGGCCTGCTCCTGAACGCCGCCCTTGCGCTTCTCGCGCTCCCGCTCCCGGGCCCGACGGACCGAGGCGAGGGAGCGCATCCGCTCGACGGCGCCCTCGTCGTCCCCGGCCACAGCCTGGATGGTCAGTCGGCCTTCACGGCGCTGGGTGGCGCCCTTGGCGCGGCTGATCGGCTTGCCCGCGGCATTGGCGGCCTTGCGGCGCGTATCCTCGTCGTCATCCACCCGGCGATCGAGGGTCTGGGAGCCAGGTCGGGGCGCCTGGCGGGTGGCGCGCTGGATTTCGGGGGTCGCCGGCGCCGCTGCGGGGGCGAGACGTGGCGGACGCGCTCCGCCTGGGCGGGCCCCATCGCG
>VYLA01000136.1_pt1 | contig 13616 bp, 10 predicted proteins | sample 5114381 | NCBI WGS metagenome assembly VYLA01 (sample SAMN12291789, study PRJNA351875) | freshwater metagenome | isolation source: freshwater lake | place: USA: Michigan, Gull Lake | collected 2011-08-08 | reverse complement strand
TTTAGGGGTTGAGATTGTTGGTCGGGAGACCAACAATAAGGGTAGGAGGGCACGGGTTGCAAACGCACGCCAGCTAATGTTGCAAACGTTTTGTCTTTTTCGGAGAAAGGGGGGATTCGAACCCCCGGTATGTTTTCACCGCTCGCACAGTGGTAAAAACTCTTGTGCTGTACGGTCAAAGTCAACTCAATATTCTTCGATCAATTGCTTACTTTTACTAGGTGAAATCTACGCTCGTTTCAATTGTCTTTTTTGCATCGCTGCACATAGGCTTTTCGCAAGCCATACCCGATAGCCTACGCCTTCCCACTAGAGACGTCACCCACAAGATCAATGAAATCGATTCGGCCAACAACAAGCTTCAAACTAAGATTGGCAACCTTAAACTCCCCGGAGATAGCACCGTTCGCGCTTCCTACCTCAAGGTAGATTCCATCCGCTCTGGGTTCCAATCAAAGGCCGACAGTTTACAATTGGCTTTTCAAAAACCTTTGAACAAACTTAATGAAGTAAAGGGATCGCTCCAGAAGAGAATCGATAGCCTGCAAACCCTCAAGCTCCCCACCATTGGGTTGACCAAAAAGATGGACAGCGTAAGTAATTTGAGCAAGCAAAAATTGGGCGAAATGAAGAATGAAGTGGAGAAGATCAAAAACAAAGCAACGAGTAGTCTTAATTCGCTTGATCTACCACCGGAGGTGAAAGCGCATACGGACAAACTAAAACAATCGCTGGGGTCATATCAGATACCGGTTGCCAATGGCAAGATCCCAAACATAGGTGTTGGCTCCCAAGGCTTGCCTGGAATCAATTTACCCGGAGCGATCGGCACACCTACAATGGGAGGTACGAATCTGCCCAGTTCAAATGTGGTTTCGCCAATGCCTCAATTAGGTTCCTTAAATGATATTACAAAGGGAGCGAGTGAGATCACCAACCTTACCGAAGAGGCAGGCAACTATGGCAAAGAAATCCAAAACATTTCAAAAGGGAATCTGTCAGATGCAAAAAGCCTGGAGAAGAAGGCCACTGATGAACTGAAAAATGTAAATGGCTTGAAAGAACTCGATGGAAAGAAAGCAGAATTAGATAAATATAAAAGTCAACTGGCCAACCCCGATTCAATTGGTTTGTCTGCTGCCAAAGAGCAGGCAAAAGAAATGGTGATGAAAGAAGCCACCAATCACTTTGCCGGCAAGGAAGATATTTTGAAGGGCGCCATGGACAAGATGACCAGCTTAAAAACCAAATACAGCGAAGTAAAGAGCATGGCGGAGCTGCCAAAGCGATTGCCCAATCCGTTGAAAGGCAAACCACTTCGCGAGCGTTTGGTTCCAGCGTTAACGCTGCAGATCATGAGCCAGAAAAATGTGCTGCTGGATCTAAATCCGTCCATCGCGTACCGTATCTCACCACGATTTAAGTCCGGTATTGGCTGGGTAGAGCGCATTACTTTTGATGATTGGAAACCAACGGTGCCTGAGCGCGTATTTGGTTTGAGAAACTACACAGAGTTTCAGTTGCCAAAAGGCTTTCACGCCCGTGCAGATATAGAGTGGCTCAACGCCATTCTTCCGCCCCTGATTATCAATACCGGTGATTTAGGAACGCGAGATTGGGAGTGGAGTACACTGATTGGTTTGAAGAAAGATTTCAAGATATCAAAAGGCGTAACAGGCAATGTGCAAACCATGTATCGCCTATGGAGCGACAAAGACAAAGTGCCTTTTCCCTATCGGCTCAACATCCGGATCGGTTTTGAGTTTCCGATGAGGACGAAGCTGAAGAAATGACGCTCGTCTAACTGTCTTTATTTAATCGTTTACTTTTTGGCATGCACTCAACAACCAGTAAAAAAAGCCTAGGGTTGCCAGCCACCAACTTTGGTTATTTTTTGATGATAGTTTGTTATTTGGACTCCCTATTTTGAGCAATAAGCAACTTTACTTCATTTTCTGATTTCAACACAAGCTCTTCACCCTCCCCTTTAAAAGTGTCAAACTGGATAATCGATGATAAGTCCAACTTAGTTACTTTTTGCAGCCACTCTATGCTACACTGGTGTTCTTTAAATTCTAAATTTTGATCGATGTCCAGTTGCTCAAAATCAATGTCGTCAACAAGTTTCTCTTGCGATAGTTTAAACGCAGTAGCTCTGAGTTGCTTCTCATCCGTCAACCAAAGTATGATCTTATAAAACTCAAGAGGAACTTGAATGCCCTTGAATACCTCGTCACTGTCCTTAAATATTGGTCCATTAAACACCGATATTCTTGCTGTTTTGCCAGCCTCTTTCACCGCACCCTCTTCCAGAACAATTTTTTCTAGAATTCCCCAAAGCCCTTTTCTACCACTTTGATTTAGCGTAGCTACTTGAGGACATGCGTTTGTGTATAGGCATGTCATATCAGCACTAAGTTTAGCATTCTCGGCAGTGCTGCCCCAATTAGCATCTTCTCTTCGGCTCATGTGGCCCCGATCGAAGCCGCTGCCTTTATAATATGAATCACTGAGCTGAATATCAAAGTCCAGTCGTCTATCTCGGAGCCAATTGTCCTTCCTTTTGGATTCATCAAGACGCTTCTCGGGATCTCCATCAACATTGATCGCACTAATGATTGGCATCATCCGAACGGAATGGAATATTACCGAGTAGTGATGATATTTTAATACGTAGGAATCTGTTCCTTGAAGTTTTGCAACGAACTTCTTCAAGCCCTTCTGGGGGAGGGGCAACGGAATATCGAAACCAAGGAATTTAGATTGATAGCCCTTGCAGTCTGAAAAATCGATTGACTCCTCTAGTTTTTTTATTTCAGCCATACTTTCATCCAGCGTAGAATCAGGATGAGCAGCTACCTCTCGCAATACTCCGCTCGAAGATTTGTTCGAGATGCTAACGTTAACAGTTCCGTTTGTTTCCACCAGAGAGGCAGGAAAAGAAATATTTACATTATTGGATAAAACATTGGATTCCATAGGTATTTGTTTAGTTGGAATAAAAGGGATTTCTGGTGCCGGTTTTTGCAGGGGTTTTACGTTTGGTAATGGACTTTTCTTAAGCCCATTGACAATGGCAGCATTCGGGAATTTAGAAAAAATATCGGTGAGTATAACGCTTATACGTATTCCTTCATTGGCTATCCAAACAATCTGTGTTTCGTCAATTTCACCATTGGTTCTGGGAACAACATTTCCGTTCTTATCTATATAATCACCACTTTCATTTTTCTGACCGATGCCCATGTGATGAAGCGCGACCACTTGCCATTGATCATTAAATACGGGGCTACCACTACTGCCTGGCGCTGTATCCGATTGATACCAAATTGCTGTTGGAGTAATTTTTACAAACATATTTTCGCGAATCGACAATTGTTTGTAGTCACCATCTGGGTGATGAATAATATTTAGTAATTCCTCTTTTTCATTGCCCACTTTGCCTAAGGTTGGATCGAGAAAGATGTAACCGATATCATTAAGTCTAACTCTACCCGTAACGTCAACTTCATTTACCGCAACAAAACAGTAGTCAAAATCCTTGTTTGAATGATAGAACTCTTGTTCATTCAATTTGAAGGCAATCGATTCCTTCCCGTTCCCGTTTGTGTCAAGTTCATAGTTGAACTGAATTTCACTTTCGATTACTGATTCTTTGGTTTTAAAAACATGCCAGTTGGTGAGCATGAGTTTCTCAGAAACCATAAATCCCGTTGCGGAGCCTAATTCTCTAATGCCGTTTTTAACTGCAATGCGCCCGACCTTTTGTTTGGCATTGCTTAAAAGGTCAACGAAATTGCTATAAACAGAATCATTCTTGCCGATGGCGCGCTCATATGCAAACTCCAAAGGTTCTTTCTTTAATTCGCCAATCATTTTTTTACGTCTGGCGATATTCTCGGCAGCACCAAGAATGTTGTGCTCGGTTATTTCAGGTGCGTCTGGGCTTGCAAATGCTGCTTCTGTAAAAGACGCTTCTCTGTTTTTTGTTGTTTTTTGCTTCAATAGCGCAAATCGATCGGTAGACGATTCGAGTTGGTCGAGATCTATAAGCATGGCGATGATTCTTTATCAGCTCAATCTAAATGAAAAGACCCTGCCAATCAATACAAATTGAGAAAGGTCATAATTATTTAACAATAAGCCTTTAGGCCGAATGGTTGTATTGACATTGTGTTCTCAAAGGAATATTGATAACCATATCTCTCCAGATTATGCTTCAGAAGTACACAGAAAAGTAGACTAAGCAACACGTAAAGGCTTTAAATCAGGTACGATTTGGCCTTAAAATCTGACTACGTAGGTAAAACCGTCCCCGTGCCAAGTCACTGACGATTTCTTTCGGAAACACACTGGTTCGTTACGAGAAGTCAAATATTCGCTTTGTTCCAGTTATTTTCTTAAGGAACCATCTATTCTTTTCAGGTGGTCTTATCAATATGCAATTGGTTGGACTAGGTGACAAGTTTGCTCTGTGGCCAGTATATAAAAGTACCAGCGGACAGCTACTCACTTCTTTTGAAGCGGCTTCAAGGGATAGGAAAATCTCTTCAAGGCGAGTTGACCAGATTGTGACCAACACTGCCGACCACCTACCTTTTCAAAAGGCGGGACTGCAAGATTCATTTACTGTAACTTGCATTTCGGACAAAGATATAGATGCGGCACAGCATTACTTTAATGCTTTAAAGCTTGGCCTCGACCAAGAGGCACTATTTGAAATCCTTGCATCGGCTCCGATTTTTGAACACTATACCATAGACCCACTGACACTTACGACAGGTTGAACGAAGACTCGATAAGTATGACTTCGGAGACAATCTGGGACACAATCATTTCGGTTCAAAAAACATCCCGGCAATAATATGTGCATAGGCCGTAGCCGACTAGATAACTGTAGCATATAGATATCAAACTACTTTCTCAATTTTGATATCTAACTTCATTCTCGATCTTGATTTTTTATTAGCCATCTGTTTGGTAAACCGGCTCCTTTTCCTGTTTCGTAAGTGCTTAGCACAAGAAGACTTGCCAAATTTTTTATAGAATTCCATGGATATTGGCCTCGTCTATTAACTTGCCTGGCAGGCATTTCTCTTTAAATTTAAGAAAAAAGTGTTGTACAATTTACCAAATGATTAAAATCCAATACTGTTCAGATCTCCATTTAGAATTTATAGATAACGCTCTTTTCATCGAGGCGAATCCAATTATACCAACTGGAGAAATACTCATACTTGCCGGTGACATAATACCTTTCCGCTCCATTGAGAAAGCAAATCGATTCTTTGATTTTATTTCGGAAAATTTCGAGAAGACCTACTGGATACCCGGTAACCATGAATACTATGGAGGGGATATTCGCAATAAAGAATTTTCGTGTCTTGAGGCCATTAGACCAAATGTCTTTCTGGTAAATAACCAATCAGTTTTAGTTGGTGATATAAAAATTGTCTTTTCCTCCTTGTGGAGCTATATCTGGCCGGAGAACGTATTTGATGTCAGAAGAAGCGTTGCTGATTTTGGTCATATTCGGAATAATGATGACAGGTTTACACCTGCTGACTTTAATGCTTTACATTTGAATTGCCGAAGATTTATTTACTATGAATTGTTGGATAGCAGCATTCCTAAAAAAATCGTTGTTACTCACCATGTGCCTACGCTTAAAGACTATCCAGTGGAGTTTATTGATAGCCCAATTAACAATGCCTTTGCTAGTGAATTGTCGAACATCATAACAGAAACACAGCCGCAAGCCTGGATTTATGGACACCACCATCGAAACATTCCAAATTTTAAAATTGGTGAGACTAGTTTGGTGACCAATCAACTTGGCTATGTTTCTCATAGAGAAGGTATTGATTTCTCAAGAACGGCAACTATTTTGGTTTAGCCCCGTCTGTCAGAGTCTGTAAGCGACACTGGCTACTGAATTACTATTTTATTTAAAAATCAAATTCATGAGCGCTGAGATTGGGGACTGGAAAGTGTAACATACTATCCCTGAATCGCCTCATAGAAAATGGTAGTGGCAGGATGCCTTCTTCATGATATTGTTTGAAAAACCGGATCACCTGGCCGTGGGTAAAAATACAGACTGTTTGGTTTCTCAAGTTACGGAGTTTCCTAATGCAATTGATTATCCTGACCGAAAACTGCTCATACGATTCTGCGCCTGTGCCGTGCACCAAATAAGGATCGCATTTTTCCCAGTACTTCACCACCAAAGGTGCACGTTCGGCTGCAGTAGTATTTCTGCATTTAGCGGGAGATAAATAAGTAAATTCATGCTATGGCCAAGTTTCTACTTTTGTGCCTATAAATCTGTTGACTAGTGGCAGTGCCGTTTGGGATGTTCTTAGGTAGGATGTGACTATTACCAAATCAGGTTGTTGAGTGATCTTTTCCGCGAAATCAACTGCTTGTAGTCGACCGTTTTCCGTCAGAGCTATTGATGCCGGATCAGTGGTCGGAAGCCCAGCATTTGATTCACTTTCGGCATGTCTGATAAAAGCTACGGCAAGAGCCAAATCCCAACCGCACCCAACTCTCTCGTTGTTCAAGGCGATATATCTTCTATTGTTCAATTAAATAAAGCATAGCCTAGTCACATAACATTGGTTTAACATGGTGCATACCAACCTTGGTATTGTCCGATTGGGTCATTTGTGCTACTTTTATTCTAGCAAAGCCGTTGCACTCAAGAAGGGCCCATAAACTAGCATTGCAGATGAACGCCAAAAAATAACCATAATAGTTAATACAATGAGTGGACACGCTAAACGATTCCTTTTAGTTATCACCTCCATTATAGCAGGTTATATATAAATGGCACAAACTACAGATCGCGTTAAATACTACATCGCTTTCGATCAGTCAGGTAGCGTTGCAATAAACGATAAGTTCAAACATTTCAATCAACAGGAACTATTTAAACACTTCGTTGAAATTACAGACCAACAGAAGAAATCTGAAATTGAATTTAACCTCTACCCGTTCGGAGAAGATACTGTTCAAAGAAATGTATTAACAAATAGTTCCAGTAAGGTACTTTCCTACGCAGAGGTTATAGATAAGACAAAACACCTAACCTTGAATAAATTCACCCACATTGATGCAGCAGTTAATAAGATATTGCTCGATATCCAAAATGAAAAAGATAGACCATCTAGTGGGGTATTTATTTTTACAGATGGTCGCTTAGAGGATGGAGACTTTAAAAAGAGAAAGGATATTCAGACAAAAGAGCAATACATCCAGATGGTGAACGACTCGATCACTAAAATTAAGACTAATTACAACGTTCCTGTTTACATTATTTTGGTTTCACATGAAAACCGTCAACCGTATTATAACGCTATTTCTGTTTTTTGGCACAACAATAGCCTAAAAGTAAACGAACAGGACGTTGCTAATTTATATAATTTTGTGAGCGAAGCAAATCTCGAAATTTCATCCGCACTTATCACGCCTGCAGTTGAAAAAAAAGCCGAATCAAAAGTAATAAGCGAGGAGACACTCACACGAACTGCCGTTTACATTCACGAAGCAGAAATTTTAATTGGTAATGACTCCCAGAACCCTAATGCGTCCAAAATTTCTTTAAAAGGGCTATCTGAGGAAGGCATCGAGAAGATATTAAATGAGATGAACGCCATTCTTCAAAAGGCTGAATTCTCTAAGAAGGATATAGACGACATCTATACTTATTTAAATAAATTAACTGAAGATAGGTCCTTTCAGGTGCTAATAGAAGCCCAATCAAAACAAAAAGCACTTGCTTCTGATTTTTCCAGAAAACCCAAGGAAAATGCTCCGTTGGCTAAGGCCGCAGAAACGGAGACATATTCACTTGAAGAAAAAGTCATTCTCGGTTTCACAGATTACGTAATCGACCGCGCTAAACAGGAGGCAGTTATTTCATTTGTAGAGTTTATTGATTGCTACGACTTCGGGGACGATGCCGTGTTGATTAAAGAAAGACTATTTTCAAATTTCTTTTCCCTGTTAAAGTACGACAATAGTATTTATGATGTAGTCATGATCAGGAACGCACTCCTTAAAGATATCCAAGAACTACCTCGAAATTTAACTTTAACAAGGCGATTTAGTTCTAATGGGATTGTAGCACTTTACGCTTTTACCACGCTTTATGAAAATATTCTCTTTTACGGTTCTGTTGAAAAATCATTCGATCAATTGTATAAAGTTCTTTTAACGGATAAAGTGGCTGCAGATATGCATAACAATCAGACCTTTGTACTTATAAAGTTTACAGCCAAGCTTATAGGTTGCCTAGAGCGCTACAACTTTGATAAGGTCTATCTGGACGATCCTGAAAAATTAACCAAACTATCAAAAATGCTTATAGCCATGGCATTGCACGATGCCATAGGTGAGCAATCTATAGATGTTTCTAATGCCGAGGAAATGATTGTTAATGTTTACAGGCAGTATCAAACAATAAAAAAGCAAATAGAGCAACTAAACAAGGATCTACAAATAAACGAAAATGGTGGCAACCTGAAAGAGTTGCGAGAGTACCAGCAGGAAATAGTTCAGGATATCATAAAAAAAAGCGCTGAACTCTTATTTGCAGGAGCAATTATTCTGGAAAGAACCATTAAAATTGATGCAGAGAATTATATCCGGGATGCGAAGCAAGGGGTAGAAATTTGGTTTGCAGTGCGTGAGCAGCGTTATTCAGATGCTGCTTTTCTGGCTGCACCCTCTATTTTAAAAATCGTTTCACAAACAGACAATGCGAAAATGTTGAACACCCTTCAAACCCTCGTTTTTGTCGCGGGTGAAGCAAGCGATGCCAAAAATCCTGATGACATACAAAAGATAATTGCGAAGCACACGTTGCCAGTTGCGAGCTACAAAGTAAAGCGGAAATACTTCTCGTCCTTCATGTTAACAGCTTATCCTGGATTTGGCGGGACTGCGTATCTTAAACGTGAATCTACAGATTATGCTCTTTCCATAACAGCGCCTGTCGGGATAGAATTTACGCTTGGTAGGTATTCTTTTATGTTCCCCTTATTCGACTTTGGCAATGTTATAGATTACAGATTCAATAATAATAAAGACAATAAAGACGTGGTTAGTTTCGAGAGAATCGTTTCACCAGGCTTCTTAGTATCATATGGCTTAAGTAATAAATTTCCGGTTTCTGTAAACGCAGGATACCAGTTTAACCCCGAGCGACTTACCATAGCACTAGCTCTCGACTTACCATTAATTGGATTCTGGAAAAATACTGAGAAGAGAAAAATACGAAATAAATCAAAATAAAACAGATACCATTTTCCACTAAACCATTAGCGACTTCGCAGACAGCTTGGACTTTCAAAAAAATTAAAACATGGGGCCAATTAAAAAAAATACAGCCGACCCCTCGCATTTTTAAAGAGATTGTGCTCCGATTGGCCCACGCATTTGGCACATGCCATAGCCGCACCACCCCATAGCGACACCAAAGCTATGGCAAGAGCCAAATCGCCACCCGCAAAGTGCCGAAAATGACCTCAAAAAGCTGTATTTTAGTCTTTTAGTTTCAACTACCTAATTTTTTGAATTGATGAGCTTAAATACACAATCACTGCAACCCGTTATTAACTTCCTCTGGACAGTTGCGGATGATGTTTTGGTAAATACCTATCAGAAAGGCAAATACAAAGATGTTATCCTGCCAATGGTGGTTATTCGAAGACTGGATTTGTTATTAGAGCCGACCAAAGAACAAGTTCTAAAAACCTTCAAAGAGTATAAAGCGAAACTCCAAAACCTTGACAGCCTGTTGACCAACAAAAAGCACGGTTCAGGTTTGGCGTTTTACAATACTTCAAAGTTTACTTTAAAAAAACTGCTTGACGACCCGAAAAACCTGAGAAGCAATTTTGAAAACTACCTAAATGGCTTTTCGGAAAATGTGCAAGACATTATTAAGCAATTCAAATTCAGAAACGAAATTGAAACATTGGACGAAGCGGATATTTTGTATTCATTGATTGAAAAATTCTGTTCTCCAAAAGTGGAATTGCATCCCGACAAGTTGCCACCATTGGCAATGCGCTATGTGTATGAAGACTTGGTAAGACGATTTAACGAAGAAAACAACGAAGAAGCAGGTGAACACTTTACGCCAAGGGAAATCATTGACTTAATGACACACCTTGTTTTCTTGCCGGTAAAAGACAAAATAAAACAAGGAACTTATTTGATTTATGACCCTTGTGTGGGTAGCGGTGGAATGCTCACCATTGCCAAAAACTTTTTACTCAATCCTGATGGTTTAGTGAAAAGCAATGCAACTGTGCATTTATACGGACAAGAAAGCACGCCTTTCATTTATGCGACTTGCAAAAGTGACATGCTGATAAAAGGCGAAGACCCCGACAAAATTGCTTATGGCAGCACTTTGAGTGCGTATGGTTTTGACAAGGATTTGAAGTTTGACTTCATGCTTACCAATCCGCCTTATGGTAAAACCTGGGCACCAGATAAAAAAGCATTAGGCGTTGGTCCCAAGGAGCCATTGTTGACAAACGCTTTATGCTGAAAGGCAGCTACAAAGAAGAAGCAGTTACCAGCCGAGTAAATGACGGACAGTTGATGTTTGTGTTACACATGTTGAGTAAAATGAAAGATACCGAACTCGGTAGCCGTATTGCTTCCGTTCACAATGGTTCGGCTTTGTTTACAGGTGATGCAGGGCAAGGCGAAAGCGAAATCCGCAAGTACATAATTGAGAACGATTTGTTGGAAGCCATTGTAGCATTGCCCAATGATATGTTTTACAATACTGGCATACCAACTTACATTTTCCTTTTCACCAACCGCAAGGCAAAAAATCGAAAAGGCAAAGTGCAACTGATAAATGCTACTTCCGAAAAATTCTATTACAAAATGCGGAAGCCATTAGGCAAAAAGCGGGTTGAGTTTTCTGTGGAGCATATTCCTGTGATTGAAAAAATGTTTTTGAATTTTGAAGAAAACGAACACAGCAAAATATTTGACAATAAAGATTTTGGCTATGCCCAAATTACCGTAAACCGTCCTTTGAAAGATGAAAAAGGGAAGAATGTAAAAGATGCCAAAGGCAAACCAAAACCCGACCCGAAACTAAAGGACACCGAAAACATTCCGCTGAAGGAAGATATACAAGAATTCTTTGAACGTGAGGTATTGCCTTTTGCTCCTGATGCTTGGTGGGATAAGAAAGACACCAAAATTGGTTATGAAATAAACTTTGCCAAATACGTCTACAAACACCAACCGCCAAGGGCTTTGACCGATATTGCCAAAGACATTTTTGCTATTGAGCAGGAAACAGACGGTTTACTAAAAGAAATAATTGAAGCATGATAGCAACGGCAATAGAAAACACTAAAACCGCCTGGCTTGGTGAGTTCCCTACTCATTGGAAAGTGCTTCGCATTAAAAACCTGTTTCAGGAAAGGGACAGCCGTAGCGAAACAGGAAGCGAAGAACTGCTTTCGGTTTCTCATTATACTGGCGTAACGCTGAAACGTGAAAGTTTAGAAAATGAAGATGACCATATTAGCAATGCTGAAAGTTTGGTTGGTTATAAATTGGTTAAGAAAGACGATTTAGTTATCAATATCATGTTGGCATGGAATGGCAGCTTAGGTATTTCACCTTTCAACGGTATCACAAGCCCTGCTTATTGTGTGTATAGAATAAAGGGAGATAACATTCCCGATTATTTTGGCTACTTGTTCACCACCAATTTATTTAAAGCAGAATTTCGCAGAAACAGCACAGGAATTATTGACAGCCGGTTGCGTTTATACTCTGACAAGTTTTTTAGCATCTTTTCGATAGTGCCACCAAAAGACGAGCAAGACGAAATTGTGCAATACATCAAAACACATGAAGAAAAGATTAACCTGTTTATTCAGAAGAAGAAAGAGTTTATTGAGTTGCTGAAGGAGCAAAAAAATATAGTTTCATTTAGTCTAATTCATTTAGAAGGTATAAAAAAAGGTTATCCAGAAAGGCGAATTAAGAGCTTCTCACAGATACTACGAGGAAAATTTACACATAGACCAAGAAATGATGAAAGGCTTTATGACGGTGAATTTCCCTTTATTCAAACAGGTGAAGTGTCACAAGCAGGTAAGTATATAAACAACTACCGTCAAACACTTAATGAATGGGGCTATTCAGTTAGTAAAGAATTTCCAAAAGGAACATTGTGTTTAACTATTGCTGCAAATGTTGGGGATGTAGCAATTTTAAATTTCAATGCTTGCTTTCCTGACAGCATAGTAGGCATTGTCCCAAACGAAGAAGTTGACTTAGATTTTCTTTATCATGCATTGAAATCATTAAAAGCAAAGTTTCTTTCTGAGGCAACTCTTACCACGCAATACAACTTGAATGTAGAAAGGATTGGACCTATAAAAATCCCCATCCCTGTCATTCAAATACAGAAGGAAATAGTTTTAGAATTAGAAACCGAAACAGCCACTATAGACACCGCCATAGCCAAAGCCGAGAGAGAAATTGAATTGATACGAGAATATAAAGAGGCAATGATTAGTGAGGCCGTAATGGGAATAAGAAAATAAAATTATGCAATGAAAATTACAAAGCTCGAAATACATAACTATCGAAACCTTGATGGAGTGAACATTTCCTTAGAGGAGAATTGTAACTTCATTGTTGGTGAGAATAACCTTGGCAAATCCAATTTGATATCATTGGTTAATATTCTTTTTACTTCACGAGCTTTCAAACTGGATGATTTCAAAGATGCAAGCCTACCTATTGAAGTAAATTTTCGACTCAAACTTGCACCAATTGAAATTGGTCATTTTCAAGACCTCTTTGACTTAGACGATTATTCACTAATAAACATAACGGCAAGACAAGATAATATTGACGATAATATTGTATTCTTCCATACCGAAACCACAACTTATATTCAACCTTCGGTAGTAAAGTGTTTGAATTACATTCATTACGATTCACTTCGCAACCCTGTTGCCGAAATAAATTTTGATAAAGGAAGAGGTGTTGGAAGGTTTTTAAGAAATATCATTTCACAATACTTAAAGAACAACGGCATTTCTGATGCTGACTTTTTAGACGACACCAAGGTTACTGAATTGCTTGGCTCAATCAACGAGAAAATTGTAAAGATTAAATCGTTTCAAGACTTTGGAATTAAAGCATCAACTGAAGATGATGCAGAAAATCTGCTATCTAAAATAGTTGTTTTAAAAGACGGAAAAGGCGATAGCTTTTTGAAAACGGGTTATGGTGTTCAATTTTTAATACTTGTTACACTGTCCGTTTTAGAAAAACTTCAAGCAATAAGAATGCAAAGAGGTGAAAGAGGAATTTTTGAAGATGAAACTCATGGAACAAAATCAATTTCGTTAATAATCGGATTGGATGAACCTGAAATTCATTTGCATCCTTATATGCAACGTTCTTTGATTAAGTATTTGAATTCTATTATAACCAATCATTCTTGTCCGACTAAACTAGTCTAAAAAGTCATATTTCCGTAGGGGAATTAGGTCTTAAAATGACGCTTCGTTTTTAGGGGTAGTTGCCTTACGCGATGAACAAAGGAG
>VYLA01000131.1_pt1 | contig 14018 bp, 13 predicted proteins | sample 5114381 | NCBI WGS metagenome assembly VYLA01 (sample SAMN12291789, study PRJNA351875) | freshwater metagenome | isolation source: freshwater lake | place: USA: Michigan, Gull Lake | collected 2011-08-08 | reverse complement strand
CGCACCCTGGAGCGCTGCGGCGTCAAGACCGAGGTCCTGGGCTTCACCACCCGGGCCTGGAAGGGCGGCGGCTCCCGCGAGGACTGGCTGAAGGCCGGCAAGCCCGCTGCGCCCGGCCGGCTGAACGACCTGCGCCACATCATCTACAAGGCCGCCGATGCCCCCTGGCGGCGGGCCCGCCGCAATCTGGGCCTGATGATGCGCGAGGGGCTCCTGAAGGAGAACATCGACGGCGAGGCCTTGATGTGGGCCCACCAGAGGCTGATCGGCCGCCCCGAGGCGCGCCGCATCCTGATGGTCATCTCCGACGGGGCGCCGGTGGACGATTCCACCCTCTCCGTGAACTCGGGCCACTACCTCGAAAAGCACCTTCGCGAGGTCATCGCCGAGATCGAGGGCAAGAGCCCCGTCCAGCTGATCGCCATCGGCATCGGCCACGACGTGACGCGCTACTATCGCCGGGCGGTGACCATTGTCGACGTCGAGCAGCTGGCGGGCGCCATTGTCGACCAGCTGGCCGAGCTGTTTGACGAGGAGCCCCGGAAGATGACCCGGCGGACGGCGGGCCTCCTGGCGCCGCCGCCCCGCACCCAGGGACCAGACGGGACGGCCCGGCGCTCGACCTTCAAGGAAGTCCGGAAAGCCGTCCTGTAATGCGCTGGGTCCTGATCGCCGCCCTCGCCCTCCTGTCCGCCGGCTGCGCAGACCGGTCCGTGCGGGCGACGGGCCCGGTCCAGGCGGGCCCGTGGATCACTGTGGCTGCTGAGCCAGTGGCGGCCGACCCCACCCGGCCCGAGAGGACAGACTTCGGACGGTTCCGCTATGCGGGCGGACTGGCCCTGACGGCCTCGGACAGCAACCGGCTGCACGGGCTCTCGGACATCCGCATCCTGTCGGACAACCGGATCCTGGGCGTCACGGACGAGGGCGACCTGTTTGAGGCCCGGCTGAGGTTCGACGGCGACAGCCGTCTCACCGGCCTGGACCGCGCCCGCCTCACGCCCTTGCAGGCGCCGGGGGGCGGCCCCCTGGGGGGCAAGCTGGAAGCCGACGCCGAGGGCCTGGCCCTCCTCAAGGACGGCTCGCGTCTGGTCAGCTTCGAGCAGAGCCACCGCATCCTCCTCTACCCCGCCGACGGCCGGCCCCCTCGCCAGGTGAACAGCCCCGAGGCGACCTTCCCCCCCAATGGCGGGCTCGAGGCCCTGTCGGCCGATCCCGCCCGGGGCGCGGACGCCTGGCTGGCTGGGGGCGAGGAGTCCGGGGAGATCTGGACCTGCACCCTGCGCACTCCCTGCCGATCCCTGGGCGCCCTTCCCAAGCCCTTCGAGTTCGGCCTGGTGGCGGTGACGCCCCTGCCGGACGGCGGCCTGGCCTACATGATCCGCGCCTGGGACCCCCTGCGCGGCGCCCGCATCGCCCTCATCCTGCGCAACGCCGCCGGGGCGGAGGTGGACCGTCTTGAGCTGGCCCGGCCGCTGACCACGGATAACTTCGAGGGCGTCGACGTCCTGCCGGGGAAGGATGGCGGCCTTCGGTTTCTGCTGGCCTCGGACGACAACTTCTCGACCGAGCAGAGGACCGTGCTGCTCGCCTTCGACTGGAAGCCCTGAGCGATCTCAGGATATCGGGGCTCTGGCCGAGGCGGGTTGAGCCCCGGACTGTCAAAAAAAGAGCCGCCCCGAAAGGCGGCCTCTTCAGGTCCCACAATGGGGACGGGCGTCAGGCGGCCTGATCGGCGAGCTTGGCCTTGACCTGCCGCTTGATCTTCAGGGCGCGGGGAGAAAGGTCCTCGTCGCGGGCCTTGACCAGGTAGGCGTCGAGCCCGCCCTTGAAGTCCAGGGTGCGCAGGACCGCGTTGGTGATGCGCAGCTTGAAGGTCTGGCCAAGGGCGTCGGACTGCAGGGTCACGGGCGCCAGGGCCGGCAGGAAGCGGCGCTTGGTCTTGACGTTCGAGTGGCTCACATTGTGGCCGACCATCGGACCGACACCAGAGAGTTCACAGCGGCGCGACATGGGTTCTTCATCCCGATAGAAAGAGGCCCGGAAACCGCGCGGCCGCCGGGGGAGCGGCGATATAGGCCAAGCGGGCGGCGAAGGTCAAGGCTGAGGGCCGGGGGGCGCGAAATACTGGGAGTCGTCCAGATGCGCTCGGTCGTCGAGTTCGGCAAACGTCCGTTGACGGTGTCGTACGCCCGACTTGACCTGGGGCCTCATGGCGGGATCGATTGGCAGCCGCCGTTGCTTTAGATGGCTTTAGCTGGCGCGAGGTTGCCATTTTCATAACTCGCGCGATTGCGGCCCACGTGATGAAACGCGCGGCGGCGAGGGAACGGTGGCGGAATTTCTTGATCGTGATGCAACGGATCAACTCGCAGCCCTGCGGTCAGGCGATATCAGCGCGCGCGAACTCTTACTCGCGGCTGTAGAACGCGCCGAACGTACGGCTGACGTGAACGCAGTTGTTTCGCGCGATATTGAGCGCGCCCTACGTGAGGCCCAGCACATCGACGAGAAGCGGGCGCGAGGCGATGAAGTCGGTGTGCTCGCCGGCCTGCCAATGACAGTCAAAGATACCCTTGATGTCGAGGGTCTACCCGGCTCGGCGGGAGTAAAGATGCTCCTCAATCGCAGGGCAGTCGACGCCTGCGTGGTGGAGCGCGTTCGAAAAGCAGGCGCCATTGTTTGGGGAAAGACCAACACGCCCGCGAACGCCGGAGATTGGCAGACCTACAATGCGATCTTCGGCGTCACGAACAATCCGCTCGATCAGACGCGAACACCAGGCGGGTCTTCCGGGGGATCAGCCGCAGCACTGGCGGCGAAGATCACGACTCTTGAGATCGGCGCTGACATTGCAGGCTCCCTCCGCATTCCCGCCAGCTATTGCGGCGTCTTCGCGCACAAGCCGACCTTCGGAGTTATCTCCCAGCGTGGCCTCGTGCCTCCTGCCGTAAGGGCCGCCGATATCGATCTTGCCGTGGTCGGCCCAATGGCGAGATCGGCCCGGGACCTCCAACTTCTCTACAACACGATCGCAGATCATCCGGATGCGACGCGAGAGCGGGCGACACTCCGGACACTACGTGTTGGACTGTGGATCGAAGAAGCCGCCTTCGTGCTAGATCATGAAGTGCACGATACGATTAGGGCCTTCGCGGAAAAATTGAGCGCATCTGGTGCGGTCGTTTCGCCCGTAAGTGCACCCGTACCGCCGCAAGTACTTCTCAACACCTACACAATGCTCCTCTTTGCAATCATGGGCGCGTCCTTACCGCCATTGGCAGGCTTACTCTTCGAAGCTTTGCGCGGCCCCGCACTTGTCGCAACAGCAATGGGAGCGAGCCCTTTATCGTGGGCTCAAGGTGTACTCGGGTATGCGGCTCGGCATCGAGACTGGTTGCAGCGAATGAAACCCGCGTGCACCTGCGCGACGAGATGATCACTTTTTTCCAACGGTATGACGTCCTGATCTGCCCGTGCGCGCCCACGGTCGCCTTTCCGCATGACCACCGCCCAGTTCACTGGCGCACGCTCTCAACATCCACCGGGGATCGGTTCTCCTATTTGCGGATGCTCGAATGGTCGGCGCTCGCGACGACATGCGGCCTGCCCGCCACGGCCATACCGGCGGGATTAGCCGCCAGCGGCCTTCCCGTAGGGATTCAAATCATCGGCCCGCCGGGCAGCGACACTTTCGTGATCGCCGTCGCCGAGGCCATTGAGAATGCTCTTCAAGCGGCCTGAGCCAACTTCCACCGTCAAGTCGGGTACAGGATGATCTGTGTGGCGCGGAACAGAGCCATGCGGCGGCCACTCGACAGGGAGGTTATCTCGGCATCCCACAGCTGGGTCGTGCGCCCGCTATGGACGAGAGACGCGACGATCTCGACTGAACCCGTCGTCGCTGTGCCGATGAAGTTACACTTGATCTCAGCCGTAGTGAAGCTGCGTGCGCCTTCGGGCCATGCGGTCGATACGCCGTAGGCGCATAGGAGATCGGCCAGGGTCAGCCCGACGCCGGCCAGGAGGTAGCCGGTGTGTGCGACGAGGTCGGGTCGGACGGTGAACCGCCCTGCTACGCGACCGTCGCTCACCTCGGTCACGGACAGCCCCAAATGCTCCGGCAGCTTGCCGACATTGGCCTGGTTTAGCCTCTCAACGGAGGTTTGGTTCGTTGTCGCGACCATCTGACGTACTCCGGAATCCTTACCTTTCGCGGCGCCACTTCGACTGTTCGGCTCGATACTCCCGGAGCTTACGGTAGAGGTGGGACTCCGAAGCTCGCTCCAGAGATGGCTCAGATTAAGCCTGTTACGTGAATGTGCGAGCGCTTACTTGAAAGACCAAGTCCCTGCCCAGAGTCGGGAAATCAGAGACGGCTGGATGAGAAACGGGGGTCACGTGGGCCGGCGCTCTGAGCAACAGGAAGCGTTTTCGGACCTGAGACTTCGGGACATAGGGGAGAAGGGCGGATGAGAAAGACGGTGGTGATTACCGGGGCCGGGCGCGGGATCGGGCGACGACTTGTCGAGCTCTACCTGACAGCCGGGGACCAAGTCGTCGCGGGCGTTCGGGATCCGGCGGCGGCCCGGGAGCTGCAACAAGGCTCAGGCGGCGGAGACCTGGAGGTCTGCGCCCTCGACGTCCGGGATGGCGGCTCCGTGCGGCACCTGGCCGATGCACTCGGCGTGCGCCCTGTCGACATTCTCATCAACAATGCAGGCGTGATTGGCGGAGACCGGCAGTCTCTGGACGATATGGATTATGACGCCTGGCGGGACGCCCTGGAGGTCAACACCCTGTCGCCGTTTCGGGTGACCACCGCCCTGTTGCCCAACCTCGCCCGATCCCCTCAGCCGAAGATCATCACCTTGACCAGCCAGATGGGGTCCCTCAGCCGCAACAGCCCCGGCGCGTTCGCCTACAGGAGCTCGAAGGCCGCCGCGAACAAGGTGATGCAGGTCATGGCGCTGGAACTCAAGGCCCGGGGCATGATCGTCTGCCCGATGCATCCGGGATGGGTGCGCACCGACATGGGGGGGCCGACGGCGGCGATTTCCGTCGAGGAGAGCGCGCAGGGCCTTCTTGAAGTGATTGATCGGCTCGGCCTCGAAGACTCGGGCCGCTTCTGGACCTGGGACGGCGTCGAACACCCCTGGTAGGCCCCCAACGGAACCCGCAGGCACGCCGGCGCACCGCCTTTCCGCCCCGAAATTCATTGTGGACGGATTGCTTTTTTCATTTGTGGTTAACGGACGATCCGCTACTATCCCTAGTATAGAACAAAATCCGAATCGGGCGGTGTCGCTGATTCGGTCATGATTCGTTTCATGCGCGTTCGTGCGCGCTCTATCCTGTCATTAAGACTTCACGGCCCTTTCGGGAGTCGCATTGGCGCAGCCCGCTTGCGAGGCGTTGATTCCCACCCCACCCTGAGGGCATGAGCGAGCGTCCCTTGGGTCCTGCGCCTTCGCGCCTGGTTGCGGTTCTCGGGCCGACAAATACCGGCAAGACCCATTTTGCCGTCGAGCGGATGTTGGGCCACGCCTCGGGCATGATCGGCCTGCCCCTTCGCCTCCTCGCGCGGGAGATCTACGACCGTATCGTCAGGGCCAGGGGCGCCCGCGCCGTGGCCCTGATCACCGGCGAGGAAAAGATCATCCCGCCGCGGGCGAGCTATTTCGTCTGCACGGTTGAGGCCATGCCGCTGAGCCGGGAGGTGGAGTTCCTGGCCGTCGACGAGATCCAGCTCTGCGCCGATCCCGAGCGCGGCCACGTCTTCACCCATCGGCTGCTGCACGCCCGGGGCCGGTCGGAGACCCTCCTGCTGGGCTCGCTGTCCATGGCGCCCCTGATCCGGCGACTGCTGCCCGACGCCGAGATCGTCAGCCGGGAGCGGTTCTCGACCCTGTCCTATGCCGGCGGGAAAAAGCTGACCCGCCTGCCGCGCCGGTCCGCCGTCGTCGCCTTCTCGGCTGACCAGGTCTACGCCATCGCCGAACTGATCCGCCGCCAGCGCGGCGGGGCGGCGGTGGTCATGGGCTCGCTCTCCCCCCGGACGCGGAACGCCCAGGTCGAGCTTTACCAGTCCGGCGAGGTGGACTTCCTGGTGGCCACCGACGCCATCGGCATGGGCCTGAACATGGACGTGGACCATGTGGCCTTCGCCGGACTGCACAAGTTCGACGGCCGCAGGACCCGGCCCCTTCATCCCCAGGAGGTCGGGCAGATCGCCGGTCGGGCCGGCCGGTTCCGGAAGGACGGGACCTTCGGGGTCACCGGCGACTGCGAGGAGATGGACCCGGGCCTCGTCGCCCAGGTCGAGGCCCACCGGTACGATCCGGTCCCTGCGGCGGAGTGGCGCAATCCCCGGCTCGATTTCGGCTCCCTCGGGGGGCTGCTGCGCTCTTTGGGCGAGGCGCCGGGGCGTGAAGGCCTGTCCCTGTCGGCCGAGGCCCTGGATGAGATCACCCTGCGCCAGCTGGCGGCAGATCCCCGGGTGGCCGACCGCTGCCGGGACCGCAGCGCCCTCCTTCACCTTTGGGACGTCTGCCAGACTCCGGACTTCCGCAAGACCGGCGTGGAGGAGCACCTGCGCCTGGCGCGGGAGTTCTTCTTCTGGCTGTCCAGCCACGGACGCCGGATTCCCGAGGACTGGATGACTGAACAGTTCCGCCGCCTGGACCGGACCGAGGGCGAGATCGACACCCTCCAGGCGCGCCTGTCGAACGTGCGGACCCTGGCCTATGTCGCCAACCGACCCGGCTGGCTGAGCGACCCCGCCGGGTGGCAGGGCCGGACCCGTGTGCTTGAGGAGCGCCTGTCTGACACCCTGCACGAAAAGCTGACCGCCCGGTTCGTGGACCGGCGGACCAGCGTGCTGATGCGCACCCTTCGGAGTTCCGGCGAGATCCTGGCGGGCGTCTCGCGGGATGGGGTGGTGACGGTCGAAGGACAGGTCGTGGGCCGCCTGACTGGGGTGGTCTTCACACCGGAACGGGCGGGTTCGGCCCTGGAGGAGAAGGCCCTGCGCGCCGCCGCGAACTCCGCCGCCGCCCCGGAAATCGCCCGGCGGTTGGGGCGGCTGGCGGCAGAACCCGATGAGGCCTTCGCCCTGGAGCCTGGCGGGCGGATCCTGTGGCGCGGCGAAGCGGCGGCCGCCGTGCAGGGCGGAGGTCTCTTTGCGCCCCGGGCCCGGCTGTTCGGCGATCTCGGTCCGGCGCCGGTCCGGGAGCGGGCCCTGCGGCGGATCGAGGCCTGGCTGGCGGCGGAGGCCGGGCGCCGGCTCGCCCCCCTCGCCCGGCTGGACGAGGCCCTGCGCACGGACCGGCTGCGGGGCCTGGCCAGAGGCCTGGCCTGGCGCCTGGTGGAGGCTGGCGGCCTGCTCGACCGGGCGGAGGTGCGTGAGGAGGCCGCCGCCCTGTCGCCGGCTGAGCGTCGCAGCCTACGCGCCCTCGGGGTGCGCCTGGGCGCCTTCTCCGTCTTCCTTCCCGATCTGCCCTCGCCGGAGGCCCTCGACCTGGTGCGGGCCGTCCTGGCGCCAGGGATTCCGCCGCCCCGGCCCGGCCGCCTGGCCCACGGGCAGGAGGTTGCGCCAAAGCCCGTCCTGGCGGCGGCGGGTCTGAGGCGGGCGGGCGATCTCCTCGTCGAGGCAAGCCGGCTGGAAGCCCTGGACGCCGCCCTGCGCGCCGCCCCCTCCACGTCGCGGGGCGTCGAGGTGGCGCCCGCCCTCGCCCAGGTCCTGGACGGCCCGGTCGAGCAACTCTTCGCTGTTCTGCGGGCCCTCGGCTTTGCGCCCCTTGAAAAGCCGCGCAACGACGCCCCTGTCCTCTGGCGCCGTCGGAAGGCGCCGACGCCCCGGCCCCAGGCTCCCATCTCCGACGCTTCGCCCTTCTCCGCTCTGGCCGCCCTGCGCCCGCCAGAGGGCAAGCCGGCCCGCGCCCGGCGCCCGGCCCGGGGACGCCGCTCCCGACGCCCTGGCAGGGCCGCCGGATGAGCGGGGATTCCGTCCGCGCGGACGTCTGGCTCTGGCGGGCGCGGTTCTTCAAGTCGCGGAGCCTGGCCGCCCGGTTCCTGGATGAGGGCCGGGTGCGGCTGACCCGCGAGGGCGCCGAGAGCCGGATCGACAAGTGCGCCCGTCCCGTGCGGGCCGGCGACCACCTCGTCTTCGCCGTTGGCGGACGGCTGACCGCCGTGGAGATCCTCGCCCTGGGCGAACGCCGGGGGCCGCCGGCGGAGGCCCGGACCCTCTACCGGGCGCTGGAGGCGCCCGCGACCCCGGATACCGGCTTCGCCTGAGCCCTTGCCCTGTCCCGCCCCGGCGCCTAGCGTCCGAGGAAATCGGGAGGCGATGACATGAAGGCGAGACTGGCGGGCCTGTGGGTCCTGATCGTTGCGAACGTCTTCGCGCCTGGGGCCGCAGCCCTCGCAGCCAAGCCGCCCGAGGAGACCCGCAAGGTGGCCGGCCTCTCGGCCCCCGCCGAGATCCGGATCGACCGCTGGGGGGTGCCCCATATCTACGCCCGATCGGCCCGGGACGCCTTCTTCGTGCAAGGCTACAACGCCGCCCGCGACCGGATCTGGCAGATCGACCTCTGGCGCAAGCGGGGGTTGGGCCTGCTGGCGCGGGACTTCGGACCGGACTTCGCCGAGCAGGACCGCGCCGCCCGGCTCTTCCTCTATCGCGGGGACATGGCCGCCGAATGGGCCGCCTACGGAGGGTCCGCCAAATCAGACACAGAGGCCTTCGTGGCCGGGATCAACGCCTATGTGGAGGAGATCCGGGATGGTCGCCGCCCCTTGCCCCGGGAATTCCGGATCGCCGGGACACGGCCGGATCGCTGGGCGCCGGAGGACGTTGTACGCATCCGCAGCCATGGCCTGACACGGAACGTCGGGATGGAAGTCGCCCGGGCCAGGATCCTTTGCGCCGGCGGCCCCGGGGCGGACCGCCTGTTCAAGAAGCTGGAGCCGAAGTGGACCTCGACGGTCCCGGAGGGTCTCGACCCCTGCGCCATCCCGGCCGATGTCCTGAAGGACTACACCCTCGCCACCCGCGCGGTCCGGTTCGACTCCGCCCGGCGACGCCTGGCGGCGGAGGCTCCGCTCCCCGATTCCCAGGGGTCGAACAACTGGACGATCGCGCCGTCGAAGACCACGACGGGGCGACCCATCCTGGCCAACGATCCGCACCGGGACCACGGCCTGCCCTCCCTTCGCTATGTCGCCCACCTGGAGGCCCCCGGCCTGTCGGTGATCGGTGCGGGCGAGCCCGCCTTGCCTGGGGTGTCCATCGGCCACAACGGGACGATCGCCTTCGGCCTCACCATCTTCTACTCCGACCAGGAGGATCTCTACGTCTACGAGACCTCGCCCCAGGACCCTGGCCTCTACAGGTCAGGAGAGGGATGGGCGCGGATGGAGACGGTGCGCGAGCGCATCGAGGTGCGCGGTGAAGCGCCGCGCGAGGTGGAGCTTCGGTTCACCCGCCACGGCCCTGTGATCCACGCCGACCCTTCGGGACGCAAGGCCTTCGCCCTGCGTTCCGTCTGGGCCGAGCCTGGCGCCAGCGCCTACTTCGGCTCCCTCGGCTATATGAACGCCCGCTCCTGGCCCGAGTTCAAGGCCGCCCTGGCGAACTGGGGGACCCCCAGCGAGAACCAGGTCTATGCTGACGTCTCCGGCCGGATCGGCTGGGTCGCTGCGGGACGGACGCCAGCCCGGCCCAACTGGGACGGACTGCTGCCGGTCCCCGGCGATGGGCGCTACGAGTGGCGGGGCTTCCTGTCCCAGGACCAGCTGCCTTCGCGGGTGGACCCGGCGGAGGGCTTCATCGCGACAGCGAACGCCATGAACCTTCCCGCTGACTATCCCGTCGCCGAGCGCAAGGTCGGCTTCGAATGGGCGAACCCGGCTCGCCAGCAGAGGATCGATGAGGTCCTGGGCGGCGGCGGCGAGATCAGCCTCGACGCCGCCATGGCCCTCCAGACGGATCCGACGGACATCACCTCCAGACGCCTGCTCAAGCTGCTGGCACCCCTGAAGTCCGAAGTTCCCCTCACCGCCCGGGCGCTGGACCTCCTGAGCGGCTGGGACGGCAGGGCGAGCGCCGACAGCGTGGCGGCCTCGATCTACCTGACATGGACCGGCAAGCACCTGGGACCCGCGGTCGTCGCCAAGGCTGTACCAGAGGCGGCCCGCGCCCTCGTCGGCGGTGGCGACCTGGCGGCGGTCATGGACCTCCTGGACGCCCCTGACAGCATCCTGGGGCCCGATCCCGCAGCGGCGCGGGACGCACTCCTCCTGCAGAGCCTTCAGGCGGCCGTCGCAGAGGTCTCAGCCCGACTGGGACCGGATCCGTCGGCCTGGACCTGGGGGAGGCTGCACCAGGCCGGGTTCACCCACGTCCTGGCGCCGTTGGCCGGTGATTCAGACCGTGCGGGACTGAGCGTGGGACCGGCGCCCATGGCCGGGACCTCCCTTTCGCCCCTAGCGGCGTCCTGGCGCGCCGAGGACTTCCGCGTGATGTCCGGCGCCTCCTTCCGGATGGTGCTGGATGTCGGCGACTGGGACTCCAGCCGGTTCATCAATACGCCGGGGCAGTCGGGGGATGTCGACAGCCCGCATGCGCGGGACCTGTTCGAGACCTGGGTGAAGGACGGTTACTTCCCGCTGGTCTACAGCCGCGAGGCGGTGGAGGCGGCGACGGCGCGGGTCCTGAAACTCTCGCCGGGGCGCTGAGCGGCGGGCGGCATTGACAACCCCGGCGCGGACCGCGAGAACCCGCGCCGGAAGCGCCCTGTGCCCGGAGCCCGAGAGCCGCGATGACCTACATTGTCATGGACCCCTGCATAAAATGTAAGTTCATGGACTGTGTGGAGGTGTGTCCGGTCGACTGCTTCTATGAGGGCGAGAACTTCCTGGTGATCAACCCCGATGAGTGCATCGACTGCGGGGTCTGCGAGCCGGAATGCCCGGTGGACGCCATTAAGCCGGACACCGAGGACACGCCGGACGGCAAGTGGCTGCGCATCAATACCGATTACGCCAAGGTCTGGCCGAACATCACCCTGAAGGGCGAGCCGCCGGCGGACGGCACGGACTTTGAGCGGGAAACCGACAAGTTTGAGAAGTATTTCAGCGAGAAGCCGGGCAAGGGATCCTGAGGCTGACGCGGCGCAAGCCTTTCTTTGATCTCAGTTTTGTGATAGGAAACTCCGTTCCCGACGGAAACCCGCCGGGGCGTTTGTGTTCACAAGTCGTCGCTCGCCGTCGACCTCCGCCCCTGGAAGGCGAAGGGTGTCCTGACCGGAAGCCATCGGAAACAGACTGGGCCGGACCCGCAGTTTCGCGGGACAGGAGAGTTTGTCCCGGGCGGAAGACCAGGAACTGGACGGCGAACCGCCGCAGTGCGTTGAAGGGATCACAGTATGAGCAAGGACGGTACTCAATTCACGGTGGGCGATCACGTGGTCTATCCGGCGCACGGCGTCGGGCAGGTCCAGGGGATCGAGACCCAGGTAGTCGCCGGCTACTCGCTTGAAGTGTACGTCATCACCTTCGACCACGAGAAAATGACCCTCCGGGTGCCCACCGCGAAGGCCAGGGTCTCGGGCCTGCGGTCGCTGGCCGAGGGTAATGTCGTCAGCCAGGCCCTGACCACCCTGAAAGGCCGCGCCCGGGTGAAGCGCACCATGTGGTCGCGCCGAGCTCAGGAGTACGAAGCCAAGATCAACTCGGGCGACCTGATCTCCATCGCCGAGGTGGTCCGCGACCTGCACAGGGCCGAGAATCAGCCCGAACAGTCCTATTCTGAGAGGCAACTCTATGAGTCGGCCCTGGACAGGATGGCCCGCGAGGTCGCGGCGATTGAGCGGATCGACCGTGAGGCGGCGATCGGCATCCTGAACAAGAGCCTGACCAAGGCCGCCGTCTCCGCCTGATAGGGCCAGCCTCGGCTCAGCTCTCGGGGTTCGAACCGGTCCGATAGTCGCCAAAAGCCGAATCCCGGCTGGTCAGGGCCTTTGTGACGCCCTGCCTAAGCTCGGCCATGTAGGTGCGGCTGGCGGGCGTGTGCCAGCCCAGGGCGTGGAGGTCGGTGCCAGCCCGGATACCGGCGCGCATGCCCATGGCTTCCATCTGTCGGTGCACCAGCCGCTTGTTGAGCTGGGCGAGCTCGGGATCCACCTTTGCGATGCGCCCGGCCATGGCCAGGACCTCGCCCTCCAGGTCCTCGGCCCGGAAGGCCCGGTTGGCGAAACCCAGACGGACGGCCTCCAGCCCGTCGAAGGCATCGCCGGTCAGCATCAGCTCCATGGCGGCTCGCATGCCGACAATCCAGGCGTGATACTGGTTGTCCGGAGGGCTCATGGTGCGCACGGCCGGATAGCCGATCTTGGCGTCCTCAGCCACGTAGACGAGGTCGCAGGCGACGGCCAGTTCGGAGCCGCCCGCAAGGCACCAGCCGTGCACCTGGGCGATGATGGGCTTGGACATGTCCCACATGCGGAAGCAGCCCTCGACCACGTGCCGGGCCCACTGGCCCTGGCCGCCGGCGGTGTGGAACGGCAGGGCGCCCACGCCAGCGAGGTCATACCCCGAGGAGAAGCAAGGGCCGGCGCCCCGCAGGATGATCACGCGGATGGAGGGATCGCTGTCGGCGGCCTCCAGGGCGGCGAAGAGTTCCCCGCGCAGGGCGTTCGACAGGGCGTTGCGCTTTTCCGGGCGGTTGAGGGTCAGTCGCCGGATGTGCGGCGCCGGATCGTCGATCAGGAGGATAGGCTGTTCGGTCATTTGATGTCTCCCCTTACTTGACCTTAGCCTAGGCGCGGCGGCCCCATCGGGACAAGCACCTGGAGGTTGACGCAGGGTCCGCCTTGACGCGCGCCGCCGCCGCCCGGCTAATCACGGCAAAGGCAGGAGACCCAGGATGAAACTCTACAATTCCGTCGGACCCAATCCGCACGTCGTGCGCATGTTCATCGCCGAGAAGGGCCTGGACGTCCCCAAGCAGGAAGTTGACCTGATGGGCGGCGAAAACCGTCGGCCGCCGTTCAATTCGACCGTCAACGTCGCCGGCCAGCTTCCGGCGCTGGAACTGGATGACGGCAAGACCGTCTCCGAGATCACCGCCATCTGCGAGTACCTCGAGGAGATTGGCTCTGGGCCCGCCCTGGTCGGCGCAACACCGGAAGAGCGCGCCGAGACCCGCATGTGGGTGCGGCGGATCGATCTCAACATCTGCGAGCCCATGGCCAATGGCTTCCGCGCCGCCGAGGGCCGGGCCCTGTTCGCTAATCGGATCAAGCTGGTCGGCTCGGACGGCGCCAAGGAGCTGAAGGAGATCGCTCGCGACCGGCTGATCTGGCTGGACGGCCTGTTGGCCGGGCGGACCTGGGTGGCCGGCGAGCGCTTCACCCTGGCCGATATTCTGCTGTTCTGCTTCCTGGCCTTCGGCGCCCAGGTCGGCCAGCCCATCCCGGACGAGGCGGGCAACGTCCGCGCCTGGTTCGAACGCACCAAGGCCCGGCCCAGCGCCGCGGCCTGAGGCCGATCCGTCGGCCCCGCTCGCGGTGGATACCGGGGCGGGGACGGCTGGCGGACCGTGGTCGAGCCGACACTCCTTTCGGAACCGGATTCTGAGTCCGGCGCGTCTGCCAATTCCGCCACGCCCGCAAGGTACTCCGGGTGATAGCGCCTCGGCGACGGGATCGCATCCCACTTTTTGCAGGCTTGCCTCAGGCAAGGCGTTCACTAGATCATATTCCGATGAGTGGGAATCGGTTTTCGGATCGAAACATGATCTAACGTATTGAAATGAGAGCCCGTTTTGTCCTTTCAGACGATCCGTCTGAATGGAACGGGCTCTAGTAACGAACCGGCGCCTCTGCGCCGACCGGGAGGGAGCCGCCCCATGCAAAGCGAAGACCATCACCGACTTCCCGAGCCGCTCACGTCTGAGCTTCTCCACCGCGCCTTTTCCCTCCATCAGCAGGGCCAGATGGTCGACGCGGCTCACC
>VYLA01000125.1_pt1 | contig 14247 bp, 15 predicted proteins | sample 5114381 | NCBI WGS metagenome assembly VYLA01 (sample SAMN12291789, study PRJNA351875) | freshwater metagenome | isolation source: freshwater lake | place: USA: Michigan, Gull Lake | collected 2011-08-08 | reverse complement strand
GTCATTGACCAGGGAATAAAGGGTTTGCCGTTTAATCCTGTAGTGCTTGACCCACTACGAATGACTAAGCTTTCAGACTTTTAAGTAAGTTTGAGTAAGTTTAGTTGAGCGGTAAAATGAGTATAGACGACCACCGCTTATCGATCGCTAAGTAATTATGCGTGTATTTGTACTACTTTTTAACGCAGGCACAGAAAACGAAGGTATCCACACCATTCAAATGGGAGCTATCAATAAGGTGTTGATGTTTGAATCGGAAGATGATGCCACCCGTTATGCTCTGCTGTTAGAGGCACAGGATTTTCCGACTCCCACGGTAGAGAAAATTGATTCGGAGGAAGTGGCAGAATTTTGTCGCGACGCCGGCTATCAAGCGGAAATGATTGAAGCGGGTATGTTGGTAATTCCCCCCGAAAGCAATGCCGAGGAGTTGGATTGGCAAAAAGAGGAAGTCCCCCCCGCCGAGGAGGAGTTTTCCGAGATTCCCGATGCGGAGTTAGACAGCATCCGTCGTCGTCTAGAAGGACTTTTGTAATAAACCTCTTGTAAAAATCGAAAATTGTCCTGCTTGGTTAGGAGACAGGAGACAGTAGCCAGTAGTCAGGAGTTCGGAGTCAGAAGACAGGACAATAAATCGGCGTTGTTCCCTGTTCCCTGTTCCCTGTTCCCTGTTCCCTGTTCCCTGTTCCCTGACCACTGATAACTGATCACTGATCACTGATCACTGAATATGACAACCGTGGGGGAATTGGGCGAAAATTTGGTGGCGGATTGGTTGCAATTACAGCAATGGCATATCCTCCAGCGTCGTTGGCGTAGTGCTGGCGGTGAAATCGATTTAATCGTCTTGTCTAAATCTCAGGCGACTCTCGCTTTCGTCGAGGTTAAAACCCGCAGTGCTGGCAATTGGGATTTAGGGGGCAAATTAGCGATCAATGACCGTAAACAAGGGAAAATTTACCAAGCTGCCCAGATATTTCTCGCCTTTTATCCCCAATGGTCTGATTTAAGCTGTCGCTTCGATGTGGCGTTAGTTAGTTGTCAAAAAAGTTCTCTATTAGCTTTACCTGAGTTTTCCCTTGATTATCCCTGTCAGCTACAGGCAGGTTATCAATTGCAATTACAGGAATATCTCGTGGCGGTTTTCTAAAAACACAATAGGCCCGCCTAGGGAGGCGGGCTTCATCTTGTACAAACGATATGGACTCCTAAAAAATTAACGGACTCAATACAATAGAGGTTTACAGAACCCACAACAGTCTATCTGTCAACTATCAAGATTCCTCAGTTTACCGACTCAGGTGCTGATTACGGCTCACTCCATCTGTCCTATATCGAGCAACAGAGGCGAAACCATACTTTACTTTACAAACTTTGAGAATCTGCGTCCGATTTAGCTGTTGCGTTGATCTAGAGCAGGTGGCACAGGCTCTAGGTCTTTTTGCCTGGAAGGAAGTTGAGTCGCTTCCTTTGTGCCTTATGTTTTTAAGATAACACGTTTGTCAGGACTCGATCGACCTTGTGATTAAAGTTTACACTTATTGATTTTTAGCAAAAATTGCCGTTACAAAACTATAGATAGGGTCTGCTGAAAAAGTTTTTCCTAGGGGCAGGGTGTAGGGTGTGGGGTGTGGGGTTTTACTTTTTAAACAGGATTTAGTATCACTATAAGTGGGAGAGGGTCACAAATAGAAGAGGAACCCAAAAAATGAGTCTAAAACTTTACTTTTTGCGTCATGGCGAAACCACAGCCAGTCAAGCGGGTAGTTTTTGCGGTCGATTAGACTTGCAACTAACCCCGGCCGGCTATGAAATGGCCAAGGATTTCGCTCTTGTCTATCGAGATGTGCCTTGGACAGGGATCTATTCTAGTCCCCTCAAGCGCACCATGGCCACGGCCACCCCTTTAAGCGATCTCTTAGGTATTCCCATCCACAAACGGGAAGGATTAAAAGAGATTGCCTACGGCCAATGGGAGGGAAAAACCGCAGCCGAGGTTAATCGGGAGTTTCATGATGATTATGTGCGCTGGTTAGCAGATCCGGGCTGGAATTCTCCCACAGGGGGCGAAAAAGGCATCGATATCGCTCGCCGCAGTTCGGAAGTATTAGAGGAAATCGACCATAATCACGATGATGGCCATATTTTGATCGTTTCCCATAAAGCAACGATCCGAATCATGTTATGTTCTCTTTTAGGCATTGATATCGGCCGTTATCGCGATCGAATTGCCATGCCCGTGGCCTCGGTGACGATCGTCGAATTAGCCGAACACGGTCCCCTCTTTCAAGTCATGGGCGATCGCTCTCACCTCCGCAATGACCTGCGCTTGCGAGCGGGAACCTAACCAGTCAACAGTAACCAGGAAAGCTCCGGAATTGGTCTCCTGAAAAACTATGTGCTTGATGTTATATTTTCTACGACACGGACAAACGGCCTATAGCAAAACGGGAGGATACTGTGGTACTCCAGAAAATGACCCCGGTTTGACTGCCGAAGGCATCGAAATGGCCGAGGAATTCGCCGATGTCTATCGTTCTTTACCTTGGCGCGCGGCCTACGTCAGTCCCCTACAAAGAGCTATTCAAACCGCTAAACCCCTCTGTGAAGCGGTGGGACTGAAATTAGAAATCCGCCAGGGATTACAAGAGATCGGTTATGGTCTTTGGGAAGGTATGCACCCCAACGATATCGATCGTCAATATCATGATCTCTATGTACGCTGGTTGACGGATCCGGCTTGGAATGCCCCCCCCAACGGGGAAAGGGGGATCGATATCGCCCGTCGTTCGGCGGCCGTTTTGGAGGAAATTGAACACACCCACAGTGATGGCAATATCCTGATTGTTTCCCACAAGGCCACCATCCGGATCATGCTCTGTAGTCTGATGGGTATCGATGTGGGCCGTTATCGCGATCGGTTTGAAATGCCCGTGGCCGCTGTCAGTATCGTCGAATTAGGCAGTCGTGGCCCGCTTTTCCATGGCATCAGTTTACGTTCCCACCTCAGTGAGTACCTGCGTTCTCTCCCCTGCACCTAATCAGTGATCAGTTATCAGTGATCAGATGTGAGTTTTCATGCTCAATCCAGTTATTAAAAACTGATTATCTATTCCCTCTTTTGCCTTTTGCCTCTTGCCTTTTGCCTCCCCTGATATGTAGCCTATACTCAACGGATTTAGTATTACTTCCCACTTGATCATTCAATCCAAGCTTTTGGGGGGTTCTACCCCCCAAACCCCCCGTTGGGGGCGTGGCGCCGCCCCCAAACCCCCCGCGCATTAGTTTTTCGGTGAGATGCTTACACGCAGCTGCTGACACATCTGTAATCATTTAAGAGTCACTCCACTTGCAGGAGTGCCTCTCCTGATATTTAGCCTATACTCAACGGATTTAGTATCAGGTCACTGATTACTGTTTACTGTTTACTGATCACTGAAAATACTCCCCACTTCATAATTCATAATTCATAATTCATAATTCCCAATTTATGCCCAAAATCCATCAGTTTGAACTATTACCTTCCACTAATACTAAAGCTTGGCAATTGTTAGAATCGGGGGAAAATCCGCCTTTTGTGGTGATTGCTAGTCAACAAAGTGCCGGGAGGGGACAATGGGGACGGGAGTGGATTTCTGAACAGGGAGGATTATATTTATCTTTGGCGTTAAATCTTGATTTAGAGGTGGATAAATCTGCCCATCTCGTTCTCGCTACAGTTTGGGGCATCGCTCATCACCTGAATTGTCAAGAAATACCCGTTAAAATCAAATGGCCGAACGATTTGGTCCTATTAGGGCGCAAACTAGGGGGAATTAACCTAGAAACCCGTATTCAAGGCCAAAACATCCCAGAAGCAGTCATCGGAGTGGGCATCAATTGGGCTAATCCCGTCCCCCCCACGGGCATTAATTTACAAGCTTTGGCCGGCAATAAAATCACCTCGATCGCTCAATTAACCGATGTCATCAGCGATGCTATCCTATACGGCTATGAATATTACTGTAATTACGGTATAAAAGACCTATTAGCCTCCTATTTAGGACTTTTTGCTAATTTTGGTCAAAAGATAGTTTTCGAGGGCTATCAGGGCATAATAACGGGGGTAAGCGATCGAGGGGAATTAAAAGTTAAACTCACCTCGGACAATGCCAGTAGCGAAATCTATCTACCGGCGGGTAGGGTCAGTCTCGGTTATAATCAAGTCTAAATATTTTTTTGACTAAACTGTGAGAAGTGAGGCCGCCCTATGTATCCTTCATCGGTGATATTGAAACTTTTTCTGAGAAAATCCTGGAAAAAGAATCTGAGTTTATGCAGTGGTCTCGGTTTAGTGATCAGCGGTCTGATTACTCTTGCTCCCAATGCGATCGCTAATTCCGAAACTGGCAGCGAAACCCCGGTGGTGGAAAATGCCGCCCCGACTCTGAAAGCCCCCGTTATCAAAGAAAATACTAATCCTGCCCCCCGTCTGGCTATCCCCGAAAACCATCAAACCGATATGCCTACCCTTGCCCCCCGGGCCGGCGGTAAAAATAATTTTATCGATACTAGAAACTTTAACCCCCCCAGTTCCGTTGTTGTCACCGAGCGCCGCAGTGGTTGCCAAACCATCGCCCAAAATGGTCAACTGGTAGGAGGTAGCTGTAATCTGGCGGCCCGGGCCTCCCGTCGTCAGCCGGTCAGCACTGTGGCCAAACCCTTACCCCCGGTTAATCTGGCCCGGGTACGTGTCAATCCTAATCCAGCCGTGCGGGTAGGACGGCAGCCCCGAAATCAGCCGGTTATCGCTAATAATTCCCTGCGTCGTTATGCCCCCACTCTCGTGGCTTCTAGCGCCCCGGTACGTCTGGCCGCCCCGACGGTGATTGCCAGTCAGGTGGTAGCCCTCAATCCCCCGGAATGGAATGGCGTAAAATTAGCTTTGGCCCCGGTGACTCGCGCAGAAGTGGAAGCAATCAGCGAAGCGACCACCTATGAGCGCGCCACCCGTTTAAGTCCCACGGATTCTAACCAAACTCAACGCACCGATTTAATCTTTCCCCTCGCCCTTCCCGCCCAAATTACCTCGGTTTTCGGGTGGCGAAATCATCCGGTCAGCGGGAATCGGGCCATGCACGCGGGTACTGATTTAGGCGCACCAATGGGAACACCTGTATTAGCCGCCTACGCGGGGGAAGTGGCCACCGCCGACTGGTTAGGAGGTTACGGATTAACGGTGATTTTACGTCACCTCGATGGTAGTCAAGAATCTCGTTATGCACACCTTTCGGAAATTACCGTCAAACCGGGAGAATGGGTGGAACAGGGTGCGGTTATCGGTCGTGTGGGTAGTACGGGACTTTCTACTGGTCCCCACCTACACTTTGAATGGCGACACCTAACCGAACAGGGTTGGACTGCCGTAGATGCCGGTTTACATCTAGAATTAGCCCTCGATAATCTGGTGCAGAGAATGCAAATGGCCGCAGCCACTGACTCTAATCAGAATTAATTGGTCTTGGCTGACAACCATAGCAGTTTTTGGAGCTTAAAAACGCATCGTTGAGCTTTTGCCCAATTGATGCGTTTTCATACATTTGCAGTCTTAAGTAGTTGGACAAAAATAAAGTTAACTGTGGGGTAAGGAGTCAGGAGTCAGGAGTCAGGAGACGGGAGACAGGAGACAGGAGACAGGAGACGGGAGACGGGATACACGCTAAGATACAAATAATAAACTTGAGAGAAGCACTTGATTAAATATGACTCTAACTGACGTTGAAGTAAATCCCTCGACTCCAGAAGATTTTTTAGATTCTGAAACATTAGTACAGGTCGATTTAATGCAGCAAAAGATTCAACAATATTTACAAACCCTATCAGTAGAAAATTTAAAGATGATTCTAGAATTTGCCGCTTATTTGTCAGATAAAGAAAGTGAAAAGGCAACGCAAGAAATTAGAGCAATCCCGAATATTATGGAACATTTGAAAGAAGCTGAAATGGATTTACAATCAGGTTGCCTCATTGATTGGGAAAGCTGAGATGACTTATAAAGTCCGTTTGACAGCTAAAGCAAATAAAGTTTATTCTGAAGCGGATCCAATCTTAAAAAAGAAGATTGCTAAGTGTTTAAAACTCCTTCAAGAAACACCGAAAAATCACCCTCAAATTAAAGCATTAAAGGGAGAATTTGCTGGGAAGTATCGCTTCCGCGTTGGAGACTATCGGGTTATCTATACCGTTGATGATAGTCAGTCTCAAGTTATCGTCTTGCTGATTGAACATCGCAGTCAAGCTTACCGCCAATAAATAGGGTTTGCTGAAAAAGTTTATTGTTGAAGTCAGTCAGGAAGCGGGAGTTTCAGGCTTTGTTGTCCTCTTTTTGCACTAATTTGTGTTCTATAAAAATGGTAATGCAAGGTTTTTGAGGCTCCCAATCCTCATAGTGTTAATATTCGCTAATCTCATCTAATTGGAAAGGCAAGATTTGAGAAAAAAAGTAGAAGTTAAGGAACGCGGAGCATTCGGTCTTCGATTTCTTGCCAAACGGTAGGGGAAATATTAACAGCCACTTTTTGGCAGTCGAGAATCAGGCGATTAATATAAAAATAATGCTCGTCTATTTCGTAAGTTTCCTCGGTGGATAAATTAAGTAATTCAGTCGTTAAATTAAAAGCAGTATTCCACATTTTAAATAATTGATCAGCAAATTCTAGATGTTCTTTTTTAGTTGCTTTATCATCAGGAATAATTTGTTTTAAAGCTTCTAAATCAGCGATTAATTGGGAAAAATTAACCTTAGAAATAATTCGATCCCGAGCAAATAAGTTAACTAACTTGACATAATCAATGACGTTGTCGATAAAGAGAGTCCTGAAGATGCCGTCGGTGATCTCGGGGGCGTAGGCGCGGGCGATGACGTGGATGATCTCGGGGACGTAGACGATGGGGACGACGTTGACGATGACGAGCAAATTGGCGATCGCTCTTCTTCCTACAGGTTTAATCGGACTATCAACAGAATCTTTAGTCATCTCATCTGCCCATTGCAAAATCGGCACTAATTTTTGACCAAGGGGCGTTTTAAGATAATTATGGGCTTCTTTCTCCATTGCTAATAACAAATTATCGGCTTTCCCTCGCATCAAACCCGCCACTAACAAAAAGACCTCTTGCCAACGAGTTTCTGTTATATGATTCTTAACTGCTTCTTCAATCAAATCATTGTCATAGATATACTGAGCCGTGAGGTATTCCTGAAGGGTTAAATGAGAAAAAGAATAGACATCTCTCGCCCGCTCTACTAAAATTCCCTGTTCAATTTCAATAGTTTTTAATACTTTTTCGCCGTCCAGATGTTGCGGAGCATTGAAGTTTTGTTTAAGGTGATCTTTAATTTGCTTAACAATTTCTCGTTTTTCTAGAAAAAGTTTATCTGCTACAAAATTCTGATAAGCGACTTCAGATAGCAAAATTTCTTCTTGCTCAATACTGAGATTTTCATAAACTAAACCGCGATTAGGTAAACGTTTTTCGGCTGACCATTTTTCCAATAAAATTCGTAACGCATCTTGATAAAGGCGACTGCGATTTGTGGGAAACGATTGATTTTCATCATAAACCAAACACAAAAAAGTCAACAATAACGGTGTATGGGCTAACTCTTTTGCACTTTTATACTCCTCCTTTTGCAACAGTTCCCAACAATTTTTAGCTGTCTCATTTTTGCAATCTAATTCGGAACTAAACCAATGTTCAATAAAACTTTGAATTTGCTGATCATCAAATTCGACAATTTCAATATCGGTAAATCGTTGAAGATGAGTTCTGGCAGCAGTGCGACAGGAGAGAATAAAACGATTTTTGTAATGCCTATCTACAAAATCTTTAATTTTCTCAATCACATTATAAACATTAGCTGTTGGCACTTCATCCAAACCATCTAATAAAATTAGTAATTCCCCTTTTTCTAGTTTATTGCTAATATTTTTTTCCACGTTGGGAAAACCACAGATTTTAAACTCATCTTCAATTAATACCTGAATATTAATCTCATTTTCTTTAAAGTTTTTCAACTCCAGTAAAACAGGTGTTAGAGGATGCTGATAACTGCCTTGATTTCCCTTGAGAGCTTCTAGCCCAACTTTTCGCAAAAATGTAGATTTACCAATACCGGGATCACCAAGTACCATTAAATATTGTTCTTGATTAGCCAAAAGTAAACCATCTTCTTTACCATCATCCCTAAAGTTAAACCGTCGCTGCTTACTCTCACGATATTTATTTTCTAAATTTTCATCATAATAATCCCTGACTAAATTTCCCAAACATTTGACATTAATATAAATTGACTCCAAATCCATCGGCTTAGACATTTTTAAAACCTTAATCATGCCGTGCCGATCCCAGTAACGTTGAGTATATTCCCGCAAAAAAAGATACTTTCCCTCTCTGATAAGCTGCCCGACATCTTTATTCAATAACTCATTTTTATTAATACCCTCCCACCCAGATTTAATCATTTGGCCAATAAAATTATTAGTCAATGCTGTTACAATGGTTGTTTCAATTCCTGTCATAACTTAACCCCTGTAAATCCTCTGACCCTTAGTATAAGCCAGAAAGCGGGTTTCTCAACAACCCAGAAACCCGCTTTCTCATCAACAACCCAGAAAGCGGGTTTCTCATCAACCCAGAAACCCACTTTCTTTAAGAAAGCGGGTTTCTAATCCTTAAGCCGCTAAACTGGGAATAGCTGCTTGTCCTTGGCTCTCATTTCTCAGATTGTCAAATAATGCAAATTTGTCTTGACTATAGTGCTACTACCCCCACTCATCCCCAAGTGATCGAGCGGGTTGCCACTATTCTCCAGCATCATTGGGGCAACCCCTCCAGTTTACACACTTGGGGACAGGATACGGCGACAGTCATCGAAATGGCCAGAGAACAGGTAGCAGGGTTAATTAATGCCAATTCAGACCAGATTATCTTCACTTCTGGCGGTACGGCTATCAAGCTAAAATTGATCAGCCCCCCTGGTAAACCGCCCAAGGCTGGTTCTAATGTTAAACCGAGGCCAAATCAGGACAAGGAGAAAAAATAAAAATTCTTGGGTGGGAAATGTGGCCGCATCTCATAATCCACTGATTATCTATTCCCCCTTTTGCCTGTTCCCTGTTCCCTATTCTAACTGATAACTGATCACCGATTACTGATAACTGAATATGGCTTATTCTCGCATTAAAAAACTAGCAAATTATCTACGTCCCCATTGGCAAATAGTAACTGGGGGGGTAGTTGCTCTGCTTATTGTTAATCTTTTGGGTGTTTATATACCGCTTTTAATCCGGGATAGCATCGATGATTTGAGTAAATCCTTTGACTTTCAAAAAATCATTTATTATCTGATTTTAATTGTCGCTTTAGCCTCGATTATGTGGTTTATCCGCATGATTTCCAGAGTATTGTTATTCGGGATCGGTCGTCAGGTAGAGTTCGAGCTTAAACAAAAAATCTTTCAGCATTTATTAACCCTTGAACCTGCCTATTTTTCTCGGCAAACTTCAGGAGATTTAATCAACCGTGCCACTAGCGATGTGGATAATATCCGTCGTCTGGTGGGTTTTGCTTTGCTCAGTTTGGCTAATACTTTTTTTGCCTATGGGTTAACTTTGCCTGTAATGTTAGCGATTCATATTCCCCTTTCAATCGCCGCTATTTCTGTCTATCCTTTGATGTTAATTGCGGTGCAGTTATTTAGTGGTCGTCTGCAGCGGCAACAGAAAAAAGTACAAGAAAAACTCTCGCATCTGAGCGATTTAATTCAAGAGGATATGAGTGGTATTACTCTGATTAAAATTTATGCCCAAGAAGGTAACGAGCGCCGAGCATTTAAGCAAAGAAATCGCGAATTATTACAGGCTAATTTAGATTTAGTCCAGAGTCGTAATTTTCTTTTTCCCCTGATTGAAGCTTTGGCCTATGTCAGTTTATTGGCGTTGCTTGCTCTCGGTACTAGACAAATTATAGCGGGTAATATCACCATCGGGGACTTTATTGCTCTGTTAATTTTGGCAGAAAGATTAGTTTTTCCCACTGCTTTATTAGGTTTCACTATTACTGCCTACCAACAGGGAGAAGTGAGTATAGATCGCCTGGAAACTATCCTATTAGCCGAGGCTAAAATTAAAGACAATGCCGATTGTATTCACTTAAAAAATATTCAAGGAAAAATTACCGCCAAAGCCTTGACTTTTTTCTATCCTGATGCTAAGGAACCCGCCTTAAAATCTCTTTCTTTTACCATTAATCCGGGGGAAACGGTAGCGGTCGTCGGTGCGATCAGATCGGGAAAATCTACCCTTGCTAACGCTATTCCCCGTCTTTTGAATATTGCTGAGGGACAGTTATTTATTGATGATCAAGATGTCACTCAAATTGCCCTGGAAGAGCTGCGAAAAGCGATCGCTTATGTTCCCCAAGAAAGTTTTTTATTTAGTACCACTATTGAAGATAATATCCGTTATGGCGATCCGCTGCTGAATTTTTCGGCAGTGGAATCGGCGGCCAAACAAGCGAGAATTCAGGAGGAAATCGAGAATTTCCCGCAAAAATACGGAACTTTAGTGGGAGAACGTGGGATTACTCTTTCCGGTGGTCAACGTCAACGGGCCTCTTTAGCGCGCGCTTTAGCCATCCAAGCACCGATTTTAATCCTTGATGATGCCCTATCTAGCGTCGATAATCAAACGGCTACAGCTATTTTGGAAAATATCAGCCAAGAAAGCCAAAAAACCGTGATTTTTATCTCCCATCAATTATCGGCCGCTGCCACTGCCGATCGCATTTTTGTCATGGATCGCGGAGAAATTGTCCAGATAGGAACCCACGAGGAGTTAATCGCAGTCCCCGGAGTCTATCAAAACCTCTGGCAACAGCAGCAGTTAGAATCTAAGGTTTTACATTAGCCGATAAAATAGGGAATCTGCCAGTTATTGCCAGTTAGTCAGGGAATTTAACCCGGATTTTCTGGCTATTTTGTCGATTTAATGGCAGTAAAAGCCAAGAATCTCACTCAACACTTTATCAAAAAAATTTCTAGCTAATTTTTGTGTTATCTTGATTTCTCGTGGCACAGGTAATGTGCTAAAAACCGAATAGAAGTCCACTTGAACCGAGAAATTCATGCTTAAAAATCTGAGTAAAACCGCTCTTTTAGCCACTGCTACCCTGCTCGGTGTCCCTAGCGTCTTAATTCAGCCGACAATTGCCCAAATGCCTACTCTAGGAGATGGTATCATCTGTACAGCAACTGGCAAAACCGCCCAAGGAGTAAAACTATATGTTTATACTTCTGAAATTGATGACGACTCAATCAACAAAAAAGAACCGGTGACACTGACAATGGTTTCCCCGGTTAGTGATGTGGTGGAAGGGCAAATTTTGGTAGTTAACAAAGACGATAACACCGTGACGATTGATAATTTTGCTGCCGCAACTCCCCCGGAAATGCAGCCAATAGGATTAGCTGTCACTACCTATCAAGGTAGAAATACTTTTAGTGGAAAAAGTCAAGCAGGAACACCGGTTAGTTTTACCCTAGAAAACAATCTTCGCACCATTAAAGTTAAGCATGGTGATGATTCTTTCACGGGAGTCTGTCACTAAAATTACCCTAAGAGCGGTTAACAGTTTTGTTAGTACTCTTTAACTTGAGCATCTCAAAAGCTGGATGTTATATTAATACAGCTTTTTTAATTATAATTAGTTATCTTTTAGCGACAATGAACAAGGAGCAACTTTTAAGCGAACCTTTTTTACAATTACCGACCGAAACATCAATAAAAGTGGTTTGGTTTACGGAATTTTTTGGCACTCGTCATCAGGTGCGCTACGGGGAAAAACTAGAGAAAATTGCCCTCGCTCGCACTAGCAAATTAACTAGAGTTAGAGAAGATGCCAAATCGACAACCGTTGAAGCTTATCAATCTTTAACCGATCGAGAAATCTGGCGACATCAGGCCGAAATTACTGATTTAAAGCCTGGTGAAAGGATTCCCTATCAAGTCACCAGTTTTCAGGAAAATACAGCGATTAGAAGTGATCTTTATACCCTTACCCCAACACCAAAAAAAGGAACTAATCTCAAAATTCTGCTCACTTCCGATCATCAATTAATGCCGATGACTGCCGCTAATTTGCAAAAAGTTAGCGAAACTATTGGACAGGTAGATGCGGTTTTTTTAGCCGGAGATTTAGTTAATATACCCGATCGAGCGTCGGAATGGTTTGATGATATTCGCGGTGGGGCATTCTTTCCCTGTTTACAAGGTCGTGCTAATTATACTCTCACAAAAAATGGCATTCAAACTATTTATAAAGGAGGTGAAATTATTCAAAATGCACCCTTATTTCCTGCTATTGGTAATCATGAAGTTATGGGCAGATTTTCTACTTCCAGAGGTTTAAATGAACAGTTTGAAGATGCTATTCCTCACTTTATTGCTAAAAAACTAGCAGAGGATACAGCAGCAATTAATGAAAACTGGTTAAAAAATAAGGCTTTCAACACAGAAACCTACGAAGAAATTTTTTCTTTGCCTCAAAATAAATATTATTCTCTAACTTTTGGTGATATTCGTTTAGTGGTTTTATATGTTACTAATATCTGGAGAAATCCCAATTTAGAACCCAGTGCAAGGGGAAGATATTACGAAAATCAAAGAGATTTAGATAGACCCGATCGATGGGGTTACGGTCAGCATATTTTTGAGCCAATTGCTCAGGGTAGTCCTCAATATCAATGGTTAGAAAAAGAGTTAAATAGTCGAGAATTTCAAGAGGCTAAATATAAAGTAGTTATGTTTCATCATCCTCCCCATACCCTAGGAGGAAATATCGTTCCACCCTACACCGATCCCCTACCGACAATTCAAGAGGATGCCACGGGAAAAGTTACATCAGTACGCTATGATTATCCCCAAGAAAATGATTATATTATTCGCGATCTAATTCCTTTATTAGAATCGGCCAAGGTTAATTTGGTTTTCTATGGTCATTCTCATTTATGGAATCGTTTTCTTAGTCCTAACGGCACTAATTTTCTCGAATCTTCTAACGTAGGTAATAGTTATGGTGCTTATTTAGGTGATAAAAAACGTCCTGTACCTCTCGATAGAAATTATGCAGCCATCGGTAATCCTAATGGATTAGCAGCAATTATCCCGAATATTGCTCCTCTAGTGGATTGGGTTAATCAACCTTTACCCTATATTGCCAGTAATGATGTGACGGTTTTTAGCATTTTAGATACAGAAAAAGGAACCGTGAGCAGTTATCGTTTTGATACCCGTTATCCTGACTCCGAAGTAATTAAATTTGATGAATTTGACCTTTTTAGCATAGGTGAAATATAATAAAGTCAAAGAGTGCCGGTTAAATAGATTCTCTTGGGGTTAATTCTATGACTACTGTTACCAGCAATGATATTCAAGAATTGAAAGACTTACTCTCGGCAATGCGACAGGAAAACCGCGAGCAGATGATTTCCCTGCGAGAAGAAACCCGCGAGCAGATGATTTCCCTGCGAGAAGAAACCCGCAAGCAAATTGATACGCTAAAGGAAGATAATCGCAAACAACTAGAAACCCTGAGAGAAGAAAATAACAAGCAATTTATTAACCTACACAAAGAAATCACGGAAGTCAAAATTATCACGGCTAAAATTGAAGGAACAATTCAATCCCAAGCAGTATTAACCCAAAAAATTCCTGATTTAATCGAGAAAGTTGGGGAATTAAAAAACTGGAAACAAATAGCTATTGTCGCTATCACTGCTTTTACCAGTGCCACAATTACTTGGTTTATTCGAGGAGGAAATTTGAAACCTTAAAGTCTGGCATTTTTCTCAATTCCTAATTGGTGCATTTGCAGAATAATCGGTTTCAGGGTTTCTCCGAAAGCGGTTAAAGAATGGTCGATTCGCCACCGCCTTTGCAGTCCCCCAGTTAACTTATGCCACAGGATAAATGTATAGGCACAAAACACCAAGATAAAATAAAGTGGTGTAATCGGTTATAAATCACTCCGAAGGCATTATTGGTCATTTGAGTTAGATTTTTCCTTTCACTTTCTCCTAATAATCCTCCTAAATAGGGTCTGCTGAATAAATCTAAAAACCTTGTTGGGTAAGACTTTTAGACTTTTTGTCAATCAAAAAGTACCAGGCCTGGGAGTGATCAGGGGGAAAATTCAGGTACTTTTTCC
>VYLA01000124.1_pt1 | contig 14282 bp, 12 predicted proteins | sample 5114381 | NCBI WGS metagenome assembly VYLA01 (sample SAMN12291789, study PRJNA351875) | freshwater metagenome | isolation source: freshwater lake | place: USA: Michigan, Gull Lake | collected 2011-08-08 | reverse complement strand
AGCCCCGTGCCGCCGCGCGCCTCGCAGGCCAGCTGCAGGCGCCGCCCGGCGGTCAGGTCCACGGCGCCGACCTCGGCCAGCACCACCCCGACGCCGGGTGAGGCCAGGGCGTCCTCGGCGACGGCCAGGGCCTCGGCCTCGTCCCGGGCGCAGACCCCCACCAACCGGTCCGCCGGCAGGCCCAGCTCCGCCAGGCCGGGGGGGAAGAGGTCATCGCGGCGCAGGATCCACACGGCCGAGCGGCCGCGCTGGTCCGGCCGGGCCAGCAGGGCGGCGGCCAGCCGGGCGGCGAAGGCGGCGGGGGCGGCGCAGGTCTCGGCCTCGATCCCCTCGCCGCCGATCTCGTGCCACTGACCCAGGGCCAGGCCCCCGCCCAGGGCCGAATCCAGGCGCGGATCGCCCAGGGACAGCCGCCCCCGCGCCGGCCCCGCCACCCGCTCCAGCCGCCGGATGTCCGCCCGCAGCGTCGCCAGTCTGTTCCGCCTGTCCCCGTCCATGCCCAACCTCGTGTTCGCTTTTTGTTCTAGTCCAGGCGAACAGGGAGTCAATGGCCTCCCGGGAGGACGGGAAGGATCAGTCGACGGCGACCTGCCGCGCCAGCCGCCGGGGGGCGACAGCCAGGTAGCTCTGCCGCATCCAGGCCTTCAGGGTCTCCATCTCGGCCAGGACGCCGTCCTCCGGCCCGAAGTTGGCGGTGACCCAGTTGTGGCGCTTGTGCCAGCCCGAGCTCTCCTGAACAAAGGGCAGGCCCGCCACCATCTCTGCAGAGATGGGCAGCTTCACCGTCAGGATCAGCTCGTCCGGGTGCTCGTCCCGCCCGCCGAACCAGGCGAAACCCTTTCCCGCGACCCGCAGGTAGCGGAAGGGGTCGGCGTCCCGGCGCGGCGGCGCCAGGTCCGTTTCCGGCAGAGAGAGGCCGTAGGCCAGAAGCTCGGCCTCGGCCTGGCGGCAGGGGGTCAGGGGCGCGCTCACGCCCCATCTTCCTTCCGGCCCGGGGCCGGGGTCAACGGCGCTCAGCAGACCCCCTCCGGCCCGGGACTGGCGTCCCGGTCCACCTCCCCCTTGGGGGAGGAATTAGAGCGCCAGTTGCTCCCCCAAGGGGGAGCTGCCGGCAAAGCCGGCTGAGGGGGTCAACGGCGGCTCAGCTGGGGGTGCTAGAACCGCAGGATGCGGGCTTCCTTCACGTGGGGCAGGGCGCGGATGCGGCCCGCCAGGGCCTCGCCGGGCTCCTGGTCCACGCCGATCAGGCAGATGGCGTCCTCGCCGGCGGCCACGCGGCCCAGGTTGAAGGTGGCGATGTTCACCTGCGCCTCGGACAACAGGGCGCCCACAGCGCCGATGAAGCCCGGCTTGTCCTGATTGTTCACGTACAGCATGGTCGGGCTGAAGGGGGCGTCCAGCTCCATGCCCTTGACCTCGACGATGCGTGGGGTCCCGGCCACCACCGTCCCGGCGAAGGAGCGCTTGCCCATGGTCGTGGTCACGGTGATCCGCACCAGGCTCTCGAAGACTGGCGAGTCGTCCTGCTTGGACTCGGTCACCGTCACGCCCCGCTCGCGCGCGGCGGCGGGCGCTGAGACCATGTTGATCTCGGCCAGCACGGGCCGCATCACCCCGGCCAGGGCCGCGGCGGTCAGGGGCCGGGTGTTCAGCTGCGCCACCTCGCCCTCATAGGCCAGCTCCACAGCCTTGATCTCCACGTCGATCATCTGGCCGGCGAAGGCGCCCAGGCGCTCGGCCAGGGCGACGAAGGGCTTCAGCTTGGGAGCCTCCTCGGCGCTCACCGAGGGGCTGTTCAGGGCGTTGGTCACGGCCCCGGTCAAGAGGTAGTCGCTCATCTGCTCCGCCACCTGCAGGGCGACGTTCTCCTGCGCCTCCAGGGTCGAGGCGCCCAGGTGGGGCGTGGCGATGAAGTTGGGGGCCCCGAACAGCACGTTGGCCGCCGCCGGCTCCTCGACAAAGACGTCGAAGGCCGCCCCGCCCACATGCCCGGAGTCCAAGAGGGCGCGAAGGGCCGCCTCGTCCACCAGGCCGCCGCGGGCGCAGTTGACGATCAGCACGCCCGTCTTTGCCTTGGCCAGGCTCTCGGCCGACAGGATGTTGCGGGTCTTGTCGGTCAGGGGCGTGTGCAGGGTGATGATGTCGGCCCGGGCCAACAGCTCGTCCAGATCGACCTTCTCCACGCCGATCTCCACGGCCCGCTCGGCGGACAGGAAGGGGTCGTAGGCCACCACCTTCATCTTCAGGCCGTTGGCCCGGTCAGCGACGATGGAGCCGATATTGCCCGCCCCGATCAGGCCCAGGGTCTTGGCGTAGAGTTCGGTTCCCATGAAGCGGTTCTTCTCCCACTTGCCGGCCTGGGTGGAGGCGTCGGCGGCGGGGATCTGGCGGGCCAGGGCGAACATCATGGCCACGGCGTGCTCGGCGGTGGTGATGGAGTTCCCGAAGGGGGTATTCATCACCACGATCCCCTTGGAGGTCGCGGCGGGGATGTCGACATTGTCCACCCCGATCCCGGCCCGGCCGATCACCTTCAGCTGGCCGGCGGCGGCGATCACGTCCTTGTCGGCCTTGGTGGCGGAGCGGACGGCCAGGCCGTCGTACTCGCCGATGATCTTCAAGAGTTCGTCCTTGGACAGGCCGGTCTTGACGTCGGCCTCCACCCCCCTCTGGCGGAAGATGTCGACGGCGGCGGGGGAGAGTTTGTCAGCGATGAGCACGCGGGGCATGGCGGTGTCTTTCTTCACGGGGAAGGCGAGGGAAGTGTCGGAGGCGAAACGGCGTCCGGGCTCAGAGCCCGGCGGCGGCGGTCTCGAAGGCCCAGTCGAGCCAGGGGGTCAGGGCTTCTAGGTCCGCTGTCTCCACCGTGGCGCCGCACCAGATGCGCAGGCCGGGCGGGGCGTCGCGATAGCCGCCCACGTCCAGGGCCGCGCCTTCCTTTTCGAGCAGGGAGGCCAGGGTCTTGGCGAAGTCGGCCTGGGCGTCGGCGGACAGGGCCGCCACCCGCGCATCCACCACCTTCAGGCAGACCGAGGTGTTGGACCGGGTCGCCGGATCAGCGGCCAGAAAGTCCACCCAGGGGGTCCGGCCCACCCACTCGGCCAGGACGGCCAGGTTGGCGTCGGCCCGGGCGCGCATGGCCGCAAGGCCGCCAATCGCCTCGCCCCAGGCCAGGGCGTCGATCACGTCCTCCACGCACAGCATGGAGGGGGTGTTGATGGTGGCGCCTTCGAACAGGTCCAGGGTCACCTTGCCGTTCTTGGTCATGCGGAACAGCTTGGGCATAGGCCAGGCCGGGGTGTGGCTCTCCAGCCGGGCGACGGCGCGGGGGGACAGGACCAGCACGCCGTGCGCGCCCTCACCGCCCAGGGCCTTCTGCCAGGAGAAGGTCACGACATCGAGCTTGGCCCAGTCCAGGTCCTGGGCGAAGGCGGCCGAGGTGGCGTCGCAGATGGTCAGCCCCTCCCGGTCCGCCGAAATGAAGCCGGCGTCCGGCACGCGCACGCCCGAGGTGGTGCCGTTCCAGGTGAAGACGAGGTCTGCGGCGGGATCGACCCGCGACAGGTCGGGCAGGTCGCCATAGGGGGCCTCCAGCACCTCGGCGGGCAGCTTCAGCTGCTTGACCACGTCGGTGACCCAGTCCTTGCCAAAGCTCTCAAAGGCCAGCATCTGCACCTTGCGCGGGCCCAGCAGGGACCACATGGCCATCTCCACCGCCCCGGTGTCCGAGCCGGGGACGATGCCGATCAGGTGGCTGTCGGGAACCTCCAGCACCCGGCGGGTGCGTGTGATGGCCTCCTGCAGGCGCGCCTTGCCGGGCTTCGACCGGTGAGACCGGCCGAGGACGGCGTCTTTCAGGGCTTCGGGGGTCCATCCGGGGCGCTTGGCGCACGGGCCGGAGGAAAATTCAGGACGCGCCGGGCGCACGGCCGGCTGCGGGGTCGTAGTCATTGCGATGTCTCCCATCCTTGCAGATGGACTGCGCCCCGTTGGGGGGGCGTGGCCCGCCGCGCACAAACGCCGGTTTGGGCCGGAAGGCAAGGGGGAAGTAGCGCTCAGGTCCTGCCAGCGGACCGCCGGCGCGAGCTCCAGACGCCTTGGGCGAGGGCGAGGAGGATCAAAAGTGTGGCCAGGTTAGCAAGGTTGGCGAAATTCCGATCAACTGGCTGAGAGGCAGCCAAGTAATAAGCGTGAAATGCAAAGTGTCCCGCCGTACAAAACATTATCAGAGCAAGCCAGGAATGATGAAAATTCAAGGCGACGATCAGAAAGCACAGAGCAGTAATTCCATCAAGTAAAAGAATTAATATTCCTGAAGGATGCCACGAGCAGGCCCACGTTGCAAAGTAGGTGAGGGCTGTAGAGGTGATGAGGATTATAGCAGAAAGGCGTTCCGCTTCACCCCCCTGAAGGATCGCCCACATCGATATGATTACTATAAGGCCATAAACCGACGCCGCGAAGAGGATTTCAAGGGGTGGCATCACAAGGGGCTCCTCTGACCACAGAGGAGCCCCAAATGCTTAAAGGGCCGTAACCAAGCCTAGGCGACCGAACGCTGGTCCTCGTCCTGAAGCAGAGGGGGCAACTTCCACGTCGGCAGCGCCACCATCATCGGCCGGCGAATTCCAAGGCGCAGGGCCGCCTTCTCCAGTCCGGAGTGGACATGACCCATGGTGGTGCGGGCCGAGCTGAGGGCGGCGACGGCTTCAGTCAGCTTTACCTGTACGTCGTCGGCAAAGTCGACAGGGGCGCCCAACTCGGCGCGCGCCTTCAAGAGGTCGGCAAGCAGCTGGGTGGTTTCAATGAGGGCCGCGTCGATCGCCGCTTCGGTGGCGACGAGCTTTTCCTGGGTACGCTTTGCGATGAAAACTTTGTCCATGGGAGCTCCCCGTTTCAGGCAAAATGGCCTGTTAAGAAAGGTAAACGAAAGGTTAACGAGAGTCCCGGTGAGCCCCGCCGTCCGCCTGGCGGCAGATTGCCGCAATTTTAGGCGCCTCCGGCGATTTTCAGTCTGATCTGGGGCATAACGTCTGGAAATCTGAGGGTTAATTCAGGGAAACTTTAGGATTTCTGGAGAGGGTGGAGGCCGAATCCGCCGGGGTCGCGATGAAGCCGCCTGATTTCCTCTTTCGGAAGCCCGCCTCGAAGGGCTTCCACGCCCACATCATGGGCGCGGCCATCTTCACGGCTCTCGGCGTCCTGATGCTCGCCAGCCTGGCCTTTGTGGGGCAGCAATGGGTCACGGTTCAGGCCCAGAACCGCTATCTGCAGACCACCCTCAGCGGCATGACGGCGGTCAGCGTCGCCGACGCCGTCCGGTCGGGCAATGACGAGGCCGTAGCGTCCGCCGTTCACGCCCTGAGCCTTTCGCCCCAGCTCCTGTCCGCCGAGTACCATGACGCCGAAGGTCGCCGGGTGGCGGGCTTCAGCCACGAGGCTCAAGGGGCCTATGTCGGCCGTTTGCTGATCCGGACGCCCGTGACCCACCAGGACCAGCGGTTCGGCGAGATCGTCACTGTCGGCCGATCTGCGGGCCTGGCGGATGTCGGGCCCCAGCTTCTGGCCCTGCTCGGCGCCCTGTTCTTTTCTGGCATTGGCGTGGCCATGGTCATGGCGAGGCGCGAGGCCGACCGGGTGATCGAGCCCCTGGTCCGGCTTTCGGCGGCCCTGCAGAGGGTGTCGGAGGACGGCCGCCCCGAGCCCCTCCGCACAGACACGGGCGACGACCTGTTCCGGGACGTCAGCGCCGCTTTCAATCGTCTTCTGCATCGTCTGTCGGTCCGGGAGCACGAGCAGCAGGCCATGATGACCGCGCTTCAGGAGGCCCGGGACCGGGCCAACGACGCCAACCTGATGAAGTCTCAGTTCCTGGCCAATATCAGCCACGAGATCCGGACGCCCCTGAACGGCGTGCTGACCATGGCCGAGATCATCGCCATGGGCGAACTGCCGCCCGAGCAGAGGAAACGCCTGGATGTGGTCCGCCAGTCCGGCGGTCTGCTTTTGGCCATCCTCAACGACGTTCTGGATCTGTCCAAGATCGAGGCGGGCCGGATGACCCTGGCCGACGAGGTTTTCGACCTCGAGACCGCCCTCAGCCCTGTCCGCGAACTCTTCGCCCCCGCCGCTCGCGAGAAGGGTCTCGACTTCGAAGTGCGCGTCACCCCGGCCGCCGCCGGATCCTGGCGCGGAGATTCCGCCCGCCTGCGCCAGATCCTCGGCAATCTGATCTCCAACGCCGTCAAGTTCACCGACCATGGATGCGTCGGCGTTCACCTCGATCAGGTCGCAGACCAGCTGGTCATTACGGTGCGGGACACCGGCATCGGCATTCCCTCTGAAAAGCACCCCCTCCTGTTCCAGAAGTTCGTCCAGGTGGACAACTCGGCCACCCGCCGCTACGGCGGCACGGGGCTGGGCCTCGCCCTGTCGGCTGAGTTGGCGCGCATGATGGGCGGTCGGATCACCTTTGACAGCACCGAGGGCCTGGGGTCGACCTTCCGCCTCCAGGTCCCCCTTCCCCGGGCCGCCGCCCCCGACGCAGGGGCTTCTGAAGAGGGCGAGACCGAGGATGCCGAGGGCGCGCCGCCCATTCGGATCCTGGCGGCTGAGGACAATCCGACCAACCAGCAGGTCCTATCCGCCGTGATGGCTTCAGTGGGCCTGGCCCTGGAGGTGGTGACTGACGGCGCCGCCGCTGTGGTGGCCTGGAAGACAGGCAGGTTTGATCTGGTCCTGATGGACATCCACATGCCGGTCATGGGCGGGGTCGAGGCCACCCGGGCCATAAGGTCCATTGAGCGTGATCACGGTCTGGCCCGGACCCCGATCATCGCCCTGACCGCCGACGCCATGACCCATCGGGTCGCCCAGTACCTCGAAGCCGGAATGGACGAGCACCTGGCCAAGCCGATTGAAATCAAACGCCTGGTCGAAACGATAAGCCGGGTGGCGGCGGGCTCGCAGCGGGTCTCGCGGCCAAGAGCCGCCCAGTCCCACGCCTGAACCCCGCTCCACCACAATTCCTCCCCCCAGGGGGAGGTGGCGCGCCCAGCGCGACGGAGGGGGTCAACGGCGGCTCAGCTGACCGCCTCACCCGACCGCGCCGCCCGCCTCCACCGTCAGCTCAGGCCAGCGCGCCAGAACGCCGGACACCTTTCGGCGGAAGCCCTCCACAGGGCGGTTCGGATTGGGGCGCAGGCGCAGGCTGAACAGGTCCTCCAGGCCAAAGGGTGCTGAGATGATCAGCCGGTCGTCGGCCTCCAGTCGTACGCCCACGGCGTTGGTCGTGCAGAGAAACCGCTCCAGCGCCTGGGTGCTGCAGGACAGCGGATCGTAGGGCTCGCCGAAGCGGCCTTCGAACCACAGGTGGACCCGGGCCTGGTTGCGCACCTCCACAAGCCGGTCCAGGGGCGGCGGAAGCTCCGCGGCGGCCCGGCGGATGACCTGGTCCTCCGCCTCCCAGCTCAGGTCTGAGGCATCGAAATAGGCCAGGTCGTAATCCTTCAGCCCATAGTCCTCGGGCCGCCCGGTCAGGTGATTGAGAACCTTCTGATAGACCGCGCCGGAAAAAATCAGCCAGTCCGGCAGGTCCAGCTCCCGGGCCGCCCGCAGTACGGCCATGAGGCTGTCTGACCGGCGCACCAGGGTCTCGAGGGTCTCCGCGTGCTTCATGCCCGGCCCCGCAGCGGCCAGGCATGGTCGAGAGGACCGTGGCCGCCGCCCAGGCCGGGCGCCCGGGCGATGGCCTCCTGGACATAGGCCCAGGCCCGCGCCACGGCGGCTTCCAGCGACAGGCCCTGAGCCAGGCCCGCCGCGCAGGCCGAGGCCAGGGTGCAGCCCGTGCCATGGGTGTGCCGGGTGTCGATCCGGCCGGCCTCGAACAGGGTCTCGCCAGAAGGGGTGATCAGCAGGTCCACAACCCGGTCCCCGTCCAGGTGCCCGCCCTTCATCAACACCGCCCGGGCCCCCAGGGCCAGAAGGGCCTCTCCGGCCCGCCTCTGGTCGTCCGGGGTCCTCACGGCCAAGCCGGTCAGGGCCTCGGCCTCAGGAGCGTTGGGCGTCAGCAGCCAGGCCCGGGGGATCATCAGGCTGCGGACGGCGTCCATGGCCTCGGCGGCCAGCAGGGCCGCCCCGCCCTTGGCGGTCATCACCGGATCGACCACGGCGGGGATGTCCCGAACGGAATCCAGGATGGCGGCCACCGTCTCGACCATGGCGACGTCGCCCAGCATGCCGGTCTTCAGGGCGTCGGCGCCGATGTCGTCCAGGACGGCCCGGGCCTGGGCCGTCACCATCTCCGCCGGCACCGGCAGGACCCCGCTGACCCCCAGGGTGTTCTGCACCGTCACGGCGGTGACCGCCGTCGCCGCATAACCGCCCAGGGCGGTGACCGTCTTCAGGTCGGCCTGCAGGCCGGCGCCGCCCCCGGAATCGGAACCGGCGATGATCAGGACTCTTCCCTGGGCGTTCGACATGCGGATCTCCTAACCCGCCCCGCCGGGAATTGCACGGGCCCCGCTGGCGGGGATAGGCTAGACGTATGCCCTTCATCGGCCGGGGCTGAACCCGTCGCCCGCCGCGATCGCCGCCTGGACCTCCAGGGCCTGGACGGTCTGCGCCACGTCGTGGACGCGCACCGCCGCCACCCCCGCCTGCGCGCCGGCCAGGGCTGCGGCCAGGGAGCCGCCCAGCCGGTCGCCAGGGTCCTTGCCCCCGGGGCCTATGGCGGCGATGAAGCGCTTGCGGCTCGCGCCCAGCAGGACGGGAAAGCCCAGGCCGACCAGAGCGGGCAGGCCCGCCAGCAGGGCAAGGTTATGCTCCAGGGTCTTGCCGAAACCGATTCCAGGGTCGAGCCAGATCCGCTCCCGCGCCACGCCGGCGGCGAGAGCGATCCCGGCCCGGGCCTCCAGAAAGGCGCAGACCTCGGCCAGGACGTCATCATAGTGCGGGGAGGTCTGCATGGTGCGCGGCTCGCCCTGCATGTGCATCAGCACAACCTCGCAGCCCAGCCGCGCCGCGAGTTCCGGGGCGCCGGGCGCCCCCAGGGCGCTGACGTCGTTCCAGATGTCCGCCCCAACCCGGACGGCGGCCTCGGCCACCTCGGGCTTGCAGGTGTCGATCGACAGGCGCCGGAGGGTCTTCGGGCGCAGGGCCGTGAGAAGCGGCAGGGTCCTGGCCATTTCCTCGGCGGCGTCGACGGGCTCGGCGCCGGGGCGGGTGGACTCCCCGCCGATGTCGAGGATATCGGCGCCGGCCGCATCCAGGGCCAGGGCGTGGGCCAAGGCCGCCTCGATGTTCGCCAGTCGGCCGCCATCCGAGAAACTGTCAGGCGTCACATTCACCACCCCCATGATCCGGGGGCGGGCGCCGGGTCCCGGCGCGCGCCTCACGCCGGCTGGGGCCGCGCCACCTTCGGGGTCAAGGGCACCGAGACGGCAGGCGCGGCAGGGGCTGTCGGATCGGAATCCTCGCGCCGGGGCATAACGCCCTTCAGGGCGTTGGTGATCTCGTCGCCGGTCAGGGTCTCGTACTCGAGCAGGGCCTTTGCGAGCTTGTGCAGGTCCTCGATCCGCTCCGTCAGGATCCGCTTGGCCTCGTCATAGCCGGCTTGGACCAGGCGCTTGACCTCCTCGTCGATGATCCGGGCGGTCTCTTCCGAGACGTTCTGGGTCCGCGAGACCGAGTGACCGAGGAAGACCTCGTCCTGGTTCTCGCCGTAGGAGACGACGCCCAGCCGGTCCGAGAAGCCCCACTTGGTCACCATGGCCCGGGCCAGGCGGGTGGCCTGGTCGATGTCGGACGAGGCGCCGGAGGTGATCTTCTCCCGGCCGAAGATGATCTCCTCGGCCAGGCGGCCGCCCATCAGGATGGTGAGGCGCGAGGTCATCTGCTGGAAGCTCATGGACAGCTGGTCGCGCTCGGGCAGCTGCATCACCATGCCGAGGGCCCGACCGCGCGGGATGATGGTGGCCTTGTGCACGGGGTCTGAGGCGGGAACGCTCAGGGCCACCAGGGCGTGGCCGCCCTCGTGGTAGGCGGTCAGGCGCTTCTCGTCGTCGGTCATGGCCATGGACTTGCGCTCGGCGCCCATCATGACCCGGTCCTTGGCGTCCTCGAAGTCGCGCTGGGTGACCATCTTGCGGTCCTTGCGGGCGGCCATCAGGGCGGCCTCGTTGACCAGGTTGGCCAGGTCCGCGCCCGAGAAGCCCGGCGTGCCGCGGGCGATGGTGCGGATGTCCACGTCCGCCGCCAGGGGGACGTTGCGCATGTGCACCCGCAGGATGCGCTCGCGGCCGTTCACGTCCGGATTGCCCACCACCACCTGGCGGTCGAAGCGACCCGGGCGCAGCAGGGCCGGGTCGAGCACGTCGGGCCGGTTGGTCGAGGCGATCACGATGATGGCGTCGGAGGGGTCGAAGCCGTCCATCTCCACCAAGAGCTGGTTCAGGGTCTGCTCGCGCTCGTCGTTACCGCCGCCGAGGCCCGCGCCGCGATGCCGGCCGACGGCGTCGATCTCGTCGATGAAGATGATGCAGGGGCTGTTCTTCTTGGCCTGCTCGAACATGTCGCGCACCCGGCTGGCGCCGACGCCGACGAACATCTCCACGAAGTCCGAGCCCGAGATATAGAAGAAGGGCACCCCCGCCTCGCCGGCCACGGCGCGGCCTAGCAGGGTCTTGCCGGTGCCAGGAGGGCCGACCATCAGGGCGCCCTTGGGGATCTTGCCGCCCAGGCGCTGGAACTTGCCCGGGTCCTTCAGGAAGTCGACGATTTCCGACAGCTCTTCCTTGGCCTCGTCCACGCCCGCCACGTCCTCGAAGGTCACGCGGTTGCGGTTCTCGGTCAGCATCTTGGCCTTGGACTTGCCAAAGCCCATGGCGCCCCGAGCGCCGCCCTGCATCTGGCGCATGAAGAAGATCCAGATGCCGACCATGATGATGATCGGCAGGAGCTGCAGCAGGATCGTGCCGAGGCTCATGCCGCCCGGAGGCTTGACCTTGATGTCGACATTGCGGGCTTCCAGCCGCTTGACCAGGTCTTCCTGATTGTTGGGCGTGGTCGAGGCGAAGCTCTTCCCGGCGCTGTCCTTCACAATGATCTTGGGACCCGCGATCTCGACCGAGCTCACTGAGCCGCCGTCAATTTTTGTCAGCAGCTGGGAATAGCTGATCTCATTGACCGCCGCGTTGCGAGGGTTGGGGTTCATCAGTGCGTACATGCCCGCCAGGGCGAGGATGATGGCGGCCCAGATGCCCAGATTGCGATAGTTCATTGGCGTCCGATCCCAGGGGCTGAATACCGTTCCGGGTACAAGATAGGCGCCCGCCCCGGGAATCTCCAGCGATCACATGCGAGAGGGCGTCATCATGCGGGGCCCTTACGGCAAAAAGGCCGCGCGTCTGACGCACGGCCCTTCAAAAGCCTTGGAAAATCCGTCCCGAAGACTGGAGATTAGCGCGCCGGCTTCTTCGGTGCGGGGATCAGGCCTTCGCGCTGGGCGCGCTTGCGGGCCAGCTTGCGGGCGCGACGGACGGCTTCGGCCTGCTGGCGGGCGCGCTTCTCCGAGGGCTTCTCGTAGTGCACGTGGCGCTTCATCTCGCGGAACGAACCCTCGCGCTGCATCTTCTTCTTCAGCGCCTTGAGGGCCTGGTCGACATTGTTGTCGCGGACGAAAATCTGAACCAGAGGTCTCTCTCCTGTCACCCGTTCCCGCTCGGCGTCGCCTCTGTCGAGGCTTCAGCGGCGAACGGACAATAGTCTTTCGTTCCCGACGGGTTCCCGTCCGGACAGGCTGTGGGCAATAGCAGACCGGAAAACGCCTGTCCACGGCGGACACGCAAAGGCTTTGGCCCTATATGGAGCCCATGGACATGCAGGAAGATCCCGAGGCCTGGCTGCGGCGCGCCGAAGAGGCCGTGCTGGACGCCGCCCTCGTCCGGGCGCCCGCCATGGGCTGGACCCAGGCCATGGCCGCCGCCGCAGGCGCAGACGCGGGTTTCTCCGTCGGCGAGACGGAGCTGATCCTGCCCTACGGCCCGGCGGACCTCGCCGCCCTCCTGTCCCGCCGGCATGACGCCGCCGCCCTCGCCGCCCTCCCGGACCCGTCGGGCCTGAAGATTCGCCAGCGTATCCGCGCGGCCGTCCTCGCCCGCCTGGAGGCCGCCGCCAGGGACGCTCCCGCCGTGCGCCGCTGGTCGGGATGGCTGGCCCTGCCGCCGAATGCGCCGCAGGGCCTGTCCCTCGCCTGGGAGAGCGCCGACGCCCTCTGGCGCTGGGCCGGCGACGTCGCGGCGGACGAGAACCACTATTCCAAGCGCGTCATCCTGGCGGGCATCCTGGTCACGGCCCTGGCGGTGCGCCTGCGAGGGGGCGAGGCGGAGGCCGAGGCCTATGTCGACGCACGCATCGCCAACGTGATGGCCTTCGAGGCCTGGAAGGCGAAGCAGAAGCCCGGCGAGCCCCTGCGCCGGCTGGCCGAGGGCCTGGGCCGGCTGCGGTACGGCGCCCGGGTCAGCCCGCGGGCCTGAAGGTCTTCGGCGGCCTGGCGGCGACGTCCTGGATCATGCGCATCAGCAGGTAGGTGCGCGGCGTGATCGTGGTCAGGTCGATCCACTCCTTGTCGGTGTGGAAGTTCCCCCCCACCGGGCCCAGGCCGTCGAGGGCGGGCGTGCCCGCCTCGTGCGCCAGGGCCGATTCCGAGGCCCCGCCATTGCCGCCCGTCCCCAGCTCGCGGCCCAGCTCGGCGTAGATGGCCTTCGCCCGCGCCGCCAGGGCCTCGGTGTGCGGGTTTTCAGGAAGCGGCGGGAAGGAGTTCTCGCGGCTCACCGTGACCTTGGTGTCCGGCACCCTGGTGTTGCGGGCGCTCTCCTCAAGGGTCGCCTGCACGCGCTCCAGGTCGGCCTTGTCGCGGACCCGCACATTGACCTGGGCCCGGGCGTTCTCGGGGATGATGTTGTACCGGCTGCCGGCCTGGATGATGGTCAGGTTGGCGGTCAGGCCGTCCCCCGACTTGGGCAGGGTGTCCACAGTCGCCAGCTGGTGGACCAGCTCCGTGGCGGCGTTGCGGCCCTCCTGCGGGGCGACCCCGGCATGGGCGGGCCGGCCCTTGACGTCGATGTTGAAGGTCGAGCTGCCCTTGCGCCAGACGGTGATCTTGTCCGGGGCGTCGCCGGGCTCGAGGTTCAGCTCCACCTCATGGCTCTTGACGAGGCGATCGATCAGGGCCCGCGTTCCCGGCGAGCCGCGCTCCTCGCTGGTCTCCAGCAGCAGGGTCAGGGTGTCGTAGTTGCGAAAGCCCCTGGCGGTCAGGATCTCCAGGGCGACGACGGCCTGGATGACTCCGCCCTTCTCGTCGCCCACGCCTGGCCCGGTGGCGCGGTCGCCCGTCGCCGAATAGGGCCACTTCGCCGCCGTGCCGGGCTCGAAGACGGTGTCGATGTGGCCGATCATCAGGATCTTCGCCTTGCCCTTGCCCTTCAGGGTGGCGACCAGGTTGTCCGGCAGGCCGGGAATCTCGGCGGGCACCCGCTCGACCCGGGCCCCCAGGGCCTCCAGCCGGGGCGCCAGGATGTCCAGCACCCGCGTACCGCCCTCGATATCGCCCGTGCCAGAGTCGATGTTGACCAGGGTCTCCAGCAGCTTCAGCTGCTCAGGGCGCGCCGCCTCGGCCGCCTTCCACAGGCCCTCGTCCTTGCGCGGCGCAGCCAGGGCGGGCAGGGCGCTCGCCGCCGTCATGACGAGGGCGACGCCCAGGGGGATCCATCTCTGTCGTGAGGCGCGCATCATGTCGTTCCTTCCCTTCCCGAAGCCTCGAGCATGGCCTCCCAGATTTCCGGCGGCAAGGCCCAGGGGCGCCGGCGCCGGGGCGGGTCGGCGGGCCGCCAGTCGCCGCCCGACAGGTCCATGTTCAGGCCATAGAAGGGGTCGGCGTCCAGCGTCTCTCCCCAGCGCGTCCGCATCCAGGCGGCCTCCCGGGCGAAGCGCTCGGCATGCCGCGCCTCAAGGTCCGAGCCCCGCGAGGCCGATTCCCGGTGGATCAGGTCGGCCTGCGGCGTCCAGATCACCTGCAGGCCCAGGGCGCCGATCTTCAGGCACAGGTCGATGTCGTTGAAGGCCACCGGCAGGTGCTCGGCGTCAAAGCCCCCCGCCGCCGCGAACACCTCCCGCCGCATCGCCAGGCAGGCCGCCGTCGCCGCCGAGACGCCGCGCGCCGTCCGCAGCCGGTTCGAGGGGCCCGGATCCTGCGGTCCGGCGCCGACCCCCAGCGCCCCCGCCAC
>VYLA01000123.1_pt1 | contig 14328 bp, 15 predicted proteins | sample 5114381 | NCBI WGS metagenome assembly VYLA01 (sample SAMN12291789, study PRJNA351875) | freshwater metagenome | isolation source: freshwater lake | place: USA: Michigan, Gull Lake | collected 2011-08-08 | reverse complement strand
GCTTGACCCGTCACCATTACATTTTCAAGGGCGATATTTGTTCCGAGGTACAAAGGAGCGGGAGGTTTCCGTGATACTTTACGCGCTTTACCGCTTTCTGTATTCTAGCGAAATTCCTCGAAAGTGGAAACGCTACCGCGTTAGTTTCACTTTGGTCGCGATTCATCTCCCTTTAAGCAAGGGCGGCTCTAACGGGAGTCCTCTCGCGACCTTGAGATAGGGGAAATTATAATCAAATCCGTCTGAGAAGGACGGGTTATTTAGATTAAAAACTGATTTTATTGTAATTTACTAGACAGTCTTAGGGGTGAATTTTGCTTGTCTATCAGTGAAGATAAATATCGTCGGCTGCGTCAGGAATTAATCGGGGGAATTTTTGCCCTGATTGTGGTATTTTTGCTGGGTACGCTTTGGTATCATCTGATCGAGGGTTGGAGTTGGCTAGATTCGGCCTATATGACGATTAGTACCCTCGCTACCGTCGGTTTTGGCGAAATTAATCCCCTAGGTGAACGGGGACGACTGTTTACAATGGTTTTGATCGTGATGGGAGTAATCACGATCGGTTATATTGTTAATCGCTTGACCGAAGCTTTAATTCAAGGCTATTTTCAAGAGGGACTCAAACAGAGACAGGAGAAACGCGTGATCGATCGACTATCGGAACACTATATCATCTGTGGTTTGGGTCGCACAGGCAGACAGGTGGCGATCGAATTTCACGCCGAAAATATTCCTTTTGTAGTCATTGATACAGACCCCCTACAGGTAAATCGGGCCAAAGAATTAAATTATATTGTTGTTCAAGGAGATGCCACCTTAGATAAATCTTTACAAATGGCAGGAATTGAACGCGCTATTTGTATTGTGGCCGCTTTAACTTCCGATGCGGAGAATTTATATACAGTTTTGTCTGCTAAAACTCTTAATCCGAAAATCCGCGCCATTGCCAGGGCCAGTACCGAGGAAGCAGTACAAAAATTACAACGGGCCGGGGCCGATGCGGTGGTATCTCCCTATATTACCGGCGGTAGAAGATTAGCGGCCGCAGCCCTACGACCCCAGGTGATGGATTTTGTTGATGGGATTTTAACCGGAACCGATCGATCGTTTTATATGGAAGAGTTTTTAATCGATCCGAGGACTTGTCCCTGTGTGGGTTTAAGTCTTAGTCAAGCACATTTAAGATCTCGATCGGGGGCGTTAGTTTTGGCTATACGTCGCGCTGATGGTACGCTAATAGGGGGACCGACTGGCGATACGGAATTAATGGCCGGGGATCTGTTAATTTGTATGGGAACGGCCGAACAATTACGCAGTTTAACTCAGATTTTAATCCCTATGCGATCGGATGGTTTACGTTTACCGAAGCATTAGTTAAAGGGTCAATAAAAAATCTGCTGGTAGCATTGCGGGAACAGGGGAAACAGCAAAATCTCTTAGGTTTCGCGTTATGATTATTTCTAGCTTTTCCGATTCAGCAACGGCACTGGTAACGGCATCTTCAAAATCTTTCATCGGACTTGGCAATGCTTGCCTAATTATTGCATCTGTCACCCTAGCAACTGGCAAATTCTCTAGAAGACTTATCACCAATTTTCTTGAGACTTCTCTTCCGTTTTCTCTTGACAAAATATAATAAATATTAGTGACGGCATGACCAGAAATATATCCTTGAGTTTTACCTGTCTTAACTGTATTTAATGCTTGTACAGATGCTTGAAAATGTGGTTCACGCTTACCCAAAACATCTAGCAATACATCACTATCGAATAAGACTCGTTTCACCGATACTTCTCCACTCAATAATCAATATACGATTCTTTGGGGTCTTCTGAGCCTAAATCGACAACCCCCACTAAGTCTCTTGTCCAAGAATCAAGATCGCTTAAATCATCTGTTAGGGAATGAGCGGTAGTTTCTGAGGATACATTCTGACGAAAAACACGACCATACTCTAATGCTTTCTGAAAAGCCTCCTGATCAGAAATTGAGCCAGAAAGATTATCTAACCAGTTTTCAGACGAAGATTTTTCAGTTTCCAAATCGACCAAACCTGTTAAATTTTGTCTAGAGGCATCAATATCATTTCAACTATCTGCTAGGGAATGAGAGCTAGTTTCTAAAGATACATTCTTAGGATTAAATCGCTCTTGAATTCTGAAAATTATTAAACTACTATAAGCTCTCAGTTGGGTGACTAAACATTTGTCAGTATCTTGGAAATATTCGGTTATAGTACGATTAGAAAACGAGAGAGCATTCTGAGCAAACTTGTTAATTTGCTCGAGTTCTGAATCGGCAAACATATCAATAAACACATCTATCGTTTCCGAGAGAATCAGTGAACCTTCCACCACTCTGATTAAATCGTCTTTTTCTTTACCCGTTTTTCCCTCATTGATCCGAGCAAGGCCGATAAATAATTGAGCATAGGCAGTAATTCGATTAGTAAATTGGTCTATATATTGGATTAATTCCAGTGCTGAAAACTCATTCTTATATTGTTCCCATACCTGAAACCATAGTTGATTAATTCGCCCAAATATATCGGCTCTTGCTTGATAAGTTTTAGAGTTATCCATAACTCGAACGAGCAAAATCTTAGTTTCTTGTAGTAAATTATCCAGTATGATTCGATCAGAATCGGTTACAATTTGATCAAGTTTATCTGTAATATCTTGGAGATTTTCTAACAAAAATTGTCCTAAATTTTCCCGTTCGACTGAACTTGGCAGACTATTCATCGTATTTAACGCTCCTAAGACTGACGATCACACAGAAATGAGTAGTCAAAATAATCAGCTTTAAACCTCCATTGTAACAATTTTGGGGTCTGAAAGGGTGATTATAGTTACTATAGCCTCTGGGGGAGATCGGGAGAGAGCTGGCAGTAGCATTAATTTTTGTCAGCCTTTGATCCTATTTAGATAATTTGTACTATAATACTTTGTTAAAAGTTTAACTTCATATTGAAGTATCTGGTAAAAAAATGTCAAGCAGTAAAACTGGTATCGAATGGACGGACAAAACCTGGAACCCTACCACTGGTTGTACAAAAGTGAGTCCAGGGTGTCGTAATTGCTATGCAGAAGCAATAACAATGCGTTTTTCAGCAAGTTTCCCCACTGGTTTTAATTTTACTATTCATCGAGAAAGACTAGAACAGCCGAAAAAATGGCGCACACCAAGTCGAATTTTTGTCAATTCAATGAGTGATCTTTTTCATGAAGATTTAGACTTTGGCTATTTACGGGAAATCTTTGCAGTGATGCGAGATACGCCCTGGCATATTTATCAAATTTTAACTAAGCGCGCTCAAAAACTAGCAACTTTAGCAGATAAACTGGAATGGTCAGAAAATATCTGGATGGGTGTCTCTGTAGAAAGTCAGCAATATACCCATAGAATTGAGGCTTTAAAAACAGTACCAGCTAAGGTACGTTTTCTTTCATGTGAACCTCTTTTAGGTCCACTAAATCTGGATTTATCACTGATTGATTGGGTTATTGTTGGCGGTGAATCAGGCTATCAACATCGTCCCATAGAGCCAGATTGGGTTAGGGAAATTTTGGCTCAAACCAGAGAATCTAAAGTCGCTTTTTTCTTTAAGCAGTGGGGTGGTAACTATTCCAAAGCTGGTGGTAGAATGCTTGATGAGCGTATTTGGGATGAAATGCCTGTGGCTTGGAACGAACACAAGGCTAAATGGACAATCAGAGCAGGTTCCTCCCTAAAAAAACTCTCAAAAAATCAAGAACAAGATAATTTATTAACATTGACCTAAACAAAGTTATCGATATGAGTCAACGAGGCCAAGAAGGCGAAGATATTATTGGTAAATGGTCTGAGGATAAATTAGATTTACTCGCTCAGTATCTCAATGCTTATTCTGTGATCATGAACAATCAAAAAACTCCCAAGAATCCCAGAAAAAAACCTTGGCTTAAAGCTTATTACTATATATAGCGGTTCTCGCATCTGCGAGGCACATTTTAACCTTTGTTGATTAAGCTTTTCATGATTGAGAATGTACCTCTTGTGAACAGGAAACGCTATAGACGCTTTTGCTGGTTCCGTGAAACCAACAGCGAAGGAAGATGAACAACGATATATTGAAGGTTCTCCCCTGCGTGCTTTACGAACAGAACCACCATTTGATGGTTACTGGTTTATTGATGCTTCCCCTCAACGCACCGAACGTTTAGAACGTTTATGTGACGAGTTTCCCGACCGTGAAATTCATGTCCGTCGGGGTGACTGTAACGAGATTTTATGCAACGATATCCTTCCTAATTTATCGCTCAAGAAAAAATCTCCTCGACGAGCATTTGTTTTTTTAGACCCCTATGGATTACAAGTAGATTGGCAAACTATCACTCAACTAGCTGAAACTAAAGCTTGTGATATTTTTATTAACTTTTCGGTGATGGGCGTTACTCGGCTTTTGCTAAAAGATAAAGAACCAAAAACAGAGGTAGTAGAACAGTTGGATAAAGTAATGGGGAACGTATATTGGCTAGAGCAACTTTACCAACCACCACAAAATATTCAATTAAATTTGTTTGATAATCAAGAACCTAATGCCAGTCGTGACACAATCTCTGCCGATAGATTAGCAGATTTATATACAGAAACATTAAAAACACTTTTTCCCTACGTTAGCAACCCAGTTATCATGAAAAATTCTAAGAATGCCGCTTTATATACTTTGTGTTTAGCCAGCCACAATGAAAAAGCCATTAAAATTACTAACGATATTTTTAAACGTTACGAAAAACAAAAATTATTTTTATATTTCAAGTCAAACTCACTCAAACTTGAGTAGTCAAAATCATCAGCCCTAAACCTCCATTGTAACAATTTTGGGGTCTGAAAGGGTGATTATAGTTACTATAGCCTCTGAGGGAGATAGATTGATTACTGTTCACTCTTAATTCCCCTGACTCGGAGACTACTGGTTCCTTGCTCCTCAATCCAACATCTGTGAGGAATTCAGAAATTGAGGATGAGATGTTAGTACAATCGGGGAATAGTAAAAGAAAAACCCCTATTTACGATGAGTCAAAATCCCAATTCTTCCTCGCGACCACTGCAGCCGCTGCCGGTTCCCTCCATGCCGATACCTCCCTCAGAGTTAATCACGGAAATCAGCATGGGGATAACTGAAGAAATGACGCAACAAGTGGCGACACCGACCAAAAACGTGCCGAATATGCCGCAAAATGGTCAAATTCCCGCCCCACGTCCTCCCCAAAATCGCACTCCCAGTCAGGCTGCTTCTCCCCAAACCCCACCCCGGCCGGGTCGCGCTCCCAATCAACCCACCTTAGAACATTTGATCCGGATGGCCTTTGATCGGGGTTATTCGGACGTTCACCTGGGAGTTGGAGAAAAACCCCGGATGCGGGATCGTGGTGAAATGATTATTCTCGACTATCCTGAAATTGACATCAACACTTTTTATAGCTGGTTACGGGAAATCCTAGGGGAAGAAGAAATCCTTCGCTTTAAAAAAGACCTAGAATTTGATGGTGCAACTCAGTACGAATTCGCTAGAGTGCGGATTAATATCTTTGAAAGTCTGCGCGGTCCGGGCATGGTTTTGCGTCTAATTCCCCTGAAAATCCTCACTATGGAACAATTGCGCTTACCGGCGGTGTTCCGGAATGTGTGCGATGTGCATAAAGGATTGATTTTAATCACCGGTCCGACGGGTTCAGGGAAATCCACCACCCTAGCGGCAATGATCGATTACATCAATAAAGAACAAGCCAAACATATTATCACCATCGAAGACCCGATCGAATTTGTCCATCAAAGTCGTCGCAGTTTGATCAAACAAAGGGAAGTGGGAATGCACACCCATGAGTTCGATAATGCCCTAAAAGCCTCTTTGCGGGAAGACCCAGATATTATTCTGGTGGGGGAGATGCGGGACAAATCCACCGTTAATACTGCCCTGAAAGCTGCCCAAACCGGTCACTTAGTCATGGGAACCCTGCACACCAACAGCGCCGTAAAAACCCTGGAGCGGATTTTAACTCTTTATACCGCCGAGGAACGGGAATCGATGCGGGTGGCGATCGCAGAATCCTTGGTTTGTATTATTTCCCAGGGTTTATGTCGCACCACCGATAGTAAACGGGCTGCTTTTCACGATATTCTCGTCAACACAGAAACCGTCAAAGATTACATTCGCAGCGGCAAAAATGACGAAATTATCGAATTAATGAGAGATGGCGAATATGATGGCATGATTACCACTAATCAATCTCTGTTTAACCTCTATCAAGAGGGACGGATTAACGATGAGGTCGCCCTGGAAATGTCCCCGGTTCCCAATGAAATGGCGATGATGCTGCGGGGTAGAATCTAGAAAAACCCTGAAGGATTTCCTTGAGGGGTCAAGAGTTTAGTAGTCTAGAAAAATAGAAGCTCCTATTGATTCCCTAGAAGAACCCCTCAAGTGACCACTTCCGCGATTGTGTTGCCCGATATTTTTAAAGGCATCGCCCTGTTTACCCCCGGGGGCGACCTGATTTACTGTATCGATCCTGATAAACAAACTCATTGGCATCTGAATCTCTGCGCTGCTCTCCAGTCCGCTTTAGGGTTGCCAGAACCCCCCCATTTTTTAGTTCCGAGTTTTACCGCTACCATCGATCGCTGGCGAGATCCCTACAGTCACCGTATTCATACTAGAGCCGAAGTCTATCCCCTTGTCCGTCGCTATCAGCCTTTATTAAATGCTATTTTCGCCACGGACGATCGAGCTTGGTTTACTGTACCTTGGCAGGAACAATCCTCTAATCCCACTATCTTAGAAACCTATCGTCAGCAGTTTCCCCAACTTTGGCAATCCCACGATCTGATTCTCCGTTATCAGGAGCGCCCCCCAACGACTTCGGGGATTAGTGCTGACTCTGACTATACTAACCCTAGTCCCAAGGGTTATGTTTTGCGGTTATTTGTCTCCGGTAATAATGCCAATACTAAACACACCCTAGAATCGATCCATCAGCTTCTAGAGCGAGAATTACACCATCCCTATACCCTGAAAGTGATCGATATCTCTAAGCATCCAGAACAAGCGGAATCTAATCATGTCTCTGCTATTCCCACTTTAGTCCGGGTTTGGCCGCAACCGGTGAAACGCATCATCGGCGAATTTGAGGATTTACCGCGAGTATTACAGATTATCGCCACCGCTTAGGGTTTAAAGACTTCTGACTCGATTCCTCGCCACCATTCGCCCAATTTCATTAAGTCTTGCTGAATATCATCCAATTCTTGGATATATTCCTGTTGGGAAAGACTGGCACGACGTTCTTGCAGTTTTTTGAGACGCAATTGCACCAACAGCCAAGGCTTAGAAATACCGTTAGTTTCTTCGATATAGCGAGCGATATCTTGACTATCCATAGTTTTTTACTTTTATTATCCTATATTTTCTCAAATTAACCCGAGAATCCTTTTTTTTAGTTGCAGAAGATTATGTTTGATTTTAGCCACTATTACCCCTACGAAGAATTAGTTTCTTTCCTGAAAAACCTAGCCTCATCCTATCCTAATTTAATTAGCCTCACCTCGATCGGTAAAAGCTACGAAAATCGAGATATCTGGTTAACTACCCTCACAAATCAAGCAACAGGCCCCTATTTAGAAAAACCTGCCTATTGGATTGATGCTAACACCCATGCGGGGGAAGTAACAGGCTCTGCCGTCGCTCTCTACACTATCTCTCATCTTTTGCGCCAATACGGTCATAATTCCCCAATTACCAGACTTCTTGACCATTACACTGTCTATATTTTGCCGCGATTAGCCGTGGATGGAGCAGAAAAATATCTCACCACTCCCTATATGTTACGATCGAGTATTCGGCCCTATCCCCACACGGATGAGAAACCGGGGCTATATCCTGAAGATATTAACGGCGATGGTTTAATCTTACAAATGCGCCAAAAAGATACCTGTGGCGCTTGGAAAATTTCTGAACAAGATCCTCGCATTATGGTGCGTCGCGAACCGGAGGAATTTGAAGGAACTTTTTACACTTTGCTCACCGAAGGTTTAATCCGCGATTACGATGGCTATAATTTTACCACTGCCCCCACCCTAGAGGGTCTGGATTTTAACCGCAATTATCCCGTTTATTGGGTTCCTGAAGGGGAACAACAAGGGGCCGGCAATTTTCCTTTTTCGGAGCCAGAAACCCGTGCAGAAGCCAAATTTTGGGCAAATAACACTAATATTAATGGCTTCGTTACCTATCATACCTATTCAGCAGTCATGTTGCGTCCCTATAGCACGCATCCCGATGAATATTTCCCCGTGGAAGACTTAGAAATGTATAAATATATTGCTGATAAGGGAAAAGCAATGACTGGTTATGAATGCGTTTCTGTCTATCACGATTTTCGTTATCATCCCAAAGAAGTGACTAACGGTGCCATGGATGATTACGGTTACGATCATTTTGGTTGGTATGGTTTTACGGTGGAGTTATGGGATGCACCCACCCAAGCAGCAGTGAAAAAAGATGATTATATTCAATGGTTTCGCTGGCATCCTTTTGAAGATGAATTGAAGTTACAGCGTTGGAATGATGAGAATTTAGCGGGAAAGGGTTTTATTAATTGGCAAAGTTTTCATCATCCCCAATTGGGAGAGGTGGAAATTGGCGGTTGGGACTTTAAAAATGTCTGGCAAAATGCCCCAGAAAAGTATTTACCGGATTTATGTGAGAAACAATGTCAGTTTACTATTGCCCATGCTTTAATGTCACCTCTTTTAGCTATCTCTCGTCTTGATCTTAAGTCGGAGGGAAATGGTATTTATCATCTGGTTTTACAGTTGGAAAATCAGGGATTCTTACCCACTTATACCAGTAAAAAGGCACTGGAAAGAAAGATTGTTCGTCCCATTCAAGTCAAGTTAAATTTAGCCGATGAGGTGAGTTTAATAGTGGGAAAATTAGAGCAGGAAATCGGTCACTTAGAAGGGCGCTCAAATAAAGTATATAGTAGTCTTGCTCACGGTTTAGATTATCGCCGTACGGTGGAATGGGTGATTAAGGGAGTTTCTGGTCAAGAAATCGAGATTATCGCTATAGCTGAAAGAGCAGGAACAGTCAGACAAAAAGTGATTTTATAGAGCTATTTTGTTCGATAAAATTGTTAAATAAGTCTCGGGGGATTCCGTGGGTAAAACTCGCAATTTTTGGTTGCGAAGATCCTGTTCTAATCCCAAAGCTTCTAAAGGAATTATTCCTAATAAATTGTTTTGACCTCCAGGTAATTCCAAACATTCAAAAGTTCCTTCCCGTCCCGCGATAATCAAGGTAGCATCGCGAAAAATTCTCGCTTTTCCTATGCCTTTAGCCGTAGCCACATCTACTTCTTTTAAAAGCTGTAAACCCAAGCGGGAGACTACTTCCGGCACTAGACAAAGAGTAGTTGCCCCCGTATCCACCAAGACATTTTCTAGGGTAAGAGAGCGAATTTGTTCCGGTGCGATCATACCATCCTCCGCACGAATTTGATCGGCGCGATTGATAACTGTAATGGTGGTGTAGATTTTGCCCATATCTTCTGCAATAATTACTGGCTCAACCATAAGATTACCCTCAATTCTACCTTCAATTATACCGGAATAATTGCCAACAACACTGTCTAGTAATTTTAATTATTAATCCGGCCATCGGGCATAATTGCACCGCGGAAGTTAACTCCCATCAGATTAGCGCTCATTAACTCAGCACCAGTTAGATCAGCATTACTTAAATCAGCACCGATAAGATTTGCTCTAGCAAAGAAAGCATCGACTAAATCCGCTTCGCTGAAATTAACTCCTGAAAGATTAGCCCTTCTTAAGTCAGCATGATTCATTCTTGCTGCTTGAAAATTAGCTTGACTAAGATTAGCTCGATCGAGTTTTATTTGAGTCATAGTTGCACTATGGAAATTTGCCTGCATTGCTTCCGTATCGGTCATTTTTGACCGCACTAAATTGGCTCCCGCTAGATTTGCCCCCACTAAACGCGCCCCGATTAAATTAGCCTCAGTAAGTAAAGCATCTTGGAGATTAGCATTAGTTAGATCCGCTTTTCTGAGGTCAACATTGCACAAATTAGCATCCTTTAAATTGGCTCCTACTAGATTTGCTCGCACCAGATCAACCCCTTTCATATTAGCCCCTTGCAGGTCGGCGCGGGAGAAATTAGCTCCTTGTAAATTAGTCTTATGATTTTTCTTTTCCTGACGCATATTTGTTCCCCGCAAACAAGCACCAGTGAGGTTAGCACCACTTAAATTAGCCCCCCGTAAATCCGCCCCGATTAAGTTAGCATCAAGTAACGTCGCTAGGGTTATATCGGTATCACGAAGATTAGCCCCTTGTAGCATCGCTCCGTGTAAATTGGCACTGCGTAAATCTGCCCCATTTAAGTCAGCTTGGTTGAGACTAGCACCGCTTAAATTAGCTGTCACAAGATTAGCTTGAGCGAGATTAGCCCGGTTAAGATAGGTAAAGAGAAGATTGGCTCCGTGCAGATCTGCTTCATTTAAAACAATGCCAATTAAGTCAGCACCAACTAAATTAACTCCTGGTAATTTTAAGCCACTAAATTGAGTTTCTCCTGCGGCATAACGTGCAATTAATTCGTTGGGTTTCATAGGTAGAATATCCAGATAAATTTGGGTAAAAAATCAAAGAATTTTTTGTAAAGTTTGCACCAGAATACTGGCGGTTTGAACGTTAGCATCCGTATCCATTTGGGTTTGAGCAATATTGTATAGTTGAACTTCGATATCCTGGAGGGATTTCCCACTTTGGATGAGTTGTTTTAGTAAATCTTCTAGGGTATAACTTCGCAGAGTTGACCAATCTTGACCGCTCCGATCCCAAGGATGAAATAGGAGCGAGAAAATCAATATTTTGGCTCGTAAAGGATTAGCATACTGGAAAATTTCTAAACGAATTTCAAAGGGGTCGTAGGCGGGAATTTGTGGGAAATTACTGGGGTTGTTATTTGAGGAAGCCGGCTCGGCAAAGGGCAATTCCATGACTAATTGCCGTTCATTTAGATTGATGATCGAAGAGGAAAAATCCACAGGTTCACTTCTAGAGGCGGAGAAAGCTCTGGTTTTAGCCGCAGAATCAGAATCATTCTTTAGATCAACTATTTGAGTGTTCAAGATTTGACTTTTTGACTCATTATCCTCTTCTTCGTCATCGTTATCAGTATCGTAGAGAGGCTCTAGCTGGGCAAGAATAATATCGGCTAGGGCTAGGTAGAGAGCTTTTTTATTAATATTTTCGGCAATTTGCTTGAGAGTTTGTCGCAAGCTTAGGAAATTGGGATTGTTTCGCTGAAGTTCTAAAACAATATTTTTTAAGCCATAATTATTAATCACCGCTTGATCGTTTTCCCAAGGATTTTTACAAGCGGCAAACATTAATTTTTGAATTCTCGCTGTCTCTCGATGATTTTCTATTCCACTAACCACCTGTCTTAATAAATTATCTTCCTCGTTGTTGACATCATTATTAACGGTGGTGAAGCTAGGGTTAACTTCTGGCTCTACCAGTAATAATTGATTGTCGTAGGCGGCAGCCATATTACTATATAATTGACTGATTTGCTCGATAATAACCGTGGCTACTCCCAGATAAACTTTAGGACGATTGAGGGTTTTAACTAATTTATAAACAGAAAAAGTTAATTGTTCTTTATTAGTTTTGAGTTGCACTAACTCCTTCACCAAGTCTTCCATAGCCACACTGTTCAAAATATTAGGCTCATTTTCCCAATATTTTTTACAGATACAAAAGATTAATTTTTTGATCCGTAATTTTTCTTCGTGGCTGTCGAGATAGCGAACTACATCATTAAAAACGTCGATGGATAATTGCATAGGAACCTCTGATCCGAGAAAGGAGCCAGCCGCGCACGCCTCTACTATAGCGGTATGCTATTGGTCTCTCGCAAGTCAGCTTGCCAGAATATATAAGTTATTCCTCGCTTTTAGTGCGTGAAAATATCCTAACCTAAAAGCGTGGCACTATTGAGTTGGGGTTGCCGGATCTGGTCCCTAAAATTAGCAAACGATTATTTTTTCGCCTTTCTCGTTTTTAGTACAAATGTTCGAGCAAAATCGGAGTAAAGTCTTTAAGTTTAGACGACCGATGCCCGATAGGGTTAGAGTAATCAGGGAGAAACTGATTTATCGAGAGGCCATATCATCCCATGCTAGAACTCTACCAATTTGAATTATCCGCCTATTGTGAGAAAGTCCGTCTCATCCTCGACTATAAAGGACTTGCCTATAAAAAAAAGGACGTGGTGCCAGGGGTGGGACAATTGGAATTATTCCGTCTTTCCGGACAGCGACAGGTTCCCGTCCTCAAGGATGGCGATACTTATATTGCTGACTCGACGGAGATTGCTTTTTATCTCGATCGCAAGTATCCTGAAAAACCAATTATCCCCACAGATCCCCTACAACGGGGTCAATGTTTATTAATCGAAGAATGGGCCGATGAATCCCTGGGATTAAAAGGAAGAACCGCTTTTCTCGGCGCTTTTGCCCAAAATCAAAACTTTCGTACCGCTTTTTTACCCCGGGAAACTCCCGATTTTATGCGCTTGTTGCTGGGTTCTGTGCCGGGGGAATTAATTGATATTTTGGGGGCGGGTGTAGGTCTGGGAAAAGATGCTATCAATACAGCGAAAAAGGGGCTACAACAGGATTTAGAAGCTTTGAACCTCATTTTAACCAATCGTCCCTATTTAGTCGGGGATCAGCCCACTTTAGCCGATTTAGCCGTGGCGGGATTAAGTGTGCTGCTTCAGTTTCCCCAGGGTTCCTATCTCAACTTACCCAGGGAATTGCAAGGCAAGGGGATTCCGGGGTTAGCCGATAATAGCGCCTACGAGGGCTTTTTTGCTTGGCGCGACCGTCTTTATAGTCAATACCGTCAAACTATCACCCCGGGAAGTTCCACCCCTCCTATCGATTCCCCCAACTCCATCCAGATTGAATAGCAGCGCTTGACTAGGGTGGTGGGGTGTGGGGTGTGGGGTGTGGGATGTGGGGTGTGGGGTGTGGGGTCTGGGGAGAATAAATAAAAGCAATCTACTGATTACTGATTACTGATCACTGATCACTGATTACTGTTAAGATTCCCGTAAAACGTAGCCCACACCACGCACGGTATGAATGAGGCGTTTTTGACCACCAGCCTCCATCTTCAGGCGTAAATAGCGAATATACACCTCAATAACGTTTGATTCTCCTTGAAATTCGTCTCCCCAGACATTTTCGAGAATTTTCTCCCTCGATAATACTTCTTTGGGGTGAATCATGAGGTAGCGCAGCAGTTCAAATTCCTTCATCGTCAACTCAATATTTTTGTTTTTATAGGAGAGACGACGACTGGCTAAATCTAATACTAAGTCACCAAAACGCAATTGTTCGGGGATAATTTCCAGAGGTTGCAGGTAAAAACGGATTAATTTGAGAAAAGATGGCGAATTATAGGGTTTGAGAAAATAATCGTCGGCTCCCGCTTCCAAACAGGCCAGACGTTCTTCTAGGGTTTCTTGAGATACTAACAAAATAATATAAACGCGACTTCCCTGGGAACGTAAACGACGACAAAAATTCACACCAGCCTCCGCTGCGAGGAAGCGATCGAGTATAATCATCGCTGGCTGCCAACTTTCCACTTCTGGGAAAACGCTATCAATGCTAGGCACGATCAGGGGACGATAACCTGCTTCTTTCAAGTCCGCACTAGCTAGTTTAGCGATATTCTCCTCAATTCCCACCAAGAGAATCGAAGAACTCGGAACGGATGTAATCATCGAAAATTTTGGGTCTGAAACCCCGTCGTTCTAGGTTGGCTTTACCGTTAAATATTAGCACATTTACGGAATATATGCCAGAATGTGAGACATGGAAAAAGCCTACTCGTTTCGATTTTACCCCACACCCGAACAAGAGTCGCTATTGCGGCGCACTTTGGGCTGTGTAAGATTGGTTTACAATAAGGCACTCCATCTCAGAACACAAGCATGGTACGGAAAGCAAGAAAGAGTAGGATACGCTCAAACGTCTTCGGTGCTAACCGAGTGGAAAAAACAAGAAGAATTAGACTTTCTCAATGAAGTAAGCTGTGTACCTTTACCACAAGGGTTAAGACACCTACAAACAGCTTTTACCAATTTCTTTGCTGGTCGTACTAAGTATCCCAACTTTAAGAAAAAACATCAAGGAGGAAGTGCCGAATTTACCAAATCTGCTTTTAAATTTAAAGACA
>VYLA01000118.1_pt1 | contig 14715 bp, 7 predicted proteins | sample 5114381 | NCBI WGS metagenome assembly VYLA01 (sample SAMN12291789, study PRJNA351875) | freshwater metagenome | isolation source: freshwater lake | place: USA: Michigan, Gull Lake | collected 2011-08-08 | reverse complement strand
TATTTTGTTCGGTGCTAGACTGATATTTGAGTAAGCCAGACAGGAGCCAGAAAAAGATATTTATCAGAAAAGTCATGATCAAGCTAGAGGTTTAAAGACTGATCGGGTTCCAATCATTTTTATTAATAAATATTTTACACAATTCATACCAGGTAAGCAAGAGGGCTACGCCACTACTACCGAATCATTACCGGGGAGGGGAAGTCGAGCATTTGTGAGGAAAAAAAACCTGCCCCTAATGCCGATGATAACGAGAAAAGGGACAGATTGGCTCAATTGAATGAGATTATTTTGAAGGGCCAGACGGCATCAGGAATTACATCATACCCATGCCGCCCATGCCGCCCATGCCGCCCATGCCACCCATGCCGCCCATGCCGCCCATATCGGGGGCTGCGGCTTCTTTAACGGGTTTTTCGACCACGAGGGCTTCCGTAGTTAAGACCATACCGGCGATGGAAGCGGCGTTTTGAACAGCTGACCGCACCACTTTAGCTGGATCGATAATTCCGGCGGCGATTAAATCTTCGTACTTGCCGGTGAGGACATTGTAACCGATGCTAAAAGCGGTATCGCGCACACCTTCCACGATCACATCGCCTTCCACACCGGCGTTGTTGGCTAACTGACGCAGGGGGGCTTCTAGGGCTTTGGCGACGATATCGGCGGCGACTTTTTCCTCATCGTTAGTGAGAGAAGCTTTGAAAGCCTTCACCTTAGAAGCCAGATGAATCAAGGTTGTACCACCGCCCGGGACGATACCTTCTGCCACGGCGGCTTTGGTGGCATTGAGGGCATCTTCGATGCGGAGTTTGCGATCCTTGAGTTCGGTTTCTGTGGCTGCCCCGACCTTAATGACGGCCACACCGCCGGCTAATTTAGCGATGCGTTCCTGTAATTTTTCCTTATCGAAGTCAGAATCGGTTTCTTCTAACTGTTTTTTCAGTTGGGCGAGACGTTTCTGCACATCGGCTTTATTGCGGCTGTCCCCGGAGGCGACAATAATTGTATTGTCTTTTTCTAGGGTGATTTTTGCCGCTTGCCCTAGCAGATCGAGGCTAACCGTGTCAAGACTTAAGCCCACTTCTTCGGAAATCAGACGACCGCCGGTGAGGATGGCGATATCTTGTAAAACCGCCTTGCGACGTTCCCCGAAACTGGGGGCTTTGATAGCGACGACATTTAAGACCCCCCGGGCCTTGTTGACCACGAGAGTGGCTAAGGCTTCGCCGTCCACATCTTCGGCGATAATTAATAGGGGACGACCTTGACGGGCAACGGCTTCGAGGACGGGGACTAATTCTGCGATCGCACTGATTTTTTTATCGGTAATCAGGATCAGGGGGTTGTCGTACTCGACGATCTGTCTTTCTTGATCGGTGATGAAATAGGGAGAGATATAACCGCGATCGATCTGCATCCCTTCCACCACTTCTAATTCCGTGGTTAGGGATTTCGATTCTTCCACGGTGATTACGCCATCGGTGGTGACTTTTTCCATGGCGGCGGCGATCATTTTTCCCACTTCTTCGTCGTTGCCGGAAGAAACGGTGGCCACTTGAGCGATCGCATCTCCAGCGACCGGTTTAGCGACGGCGGCGATTTCCTCGACCAGATAGGCGATAGTTTTGTCTAGTCCGCGTCTTAAGGCGACGGGATTGGCCCCGGCGGTAACGTTTTTGAGACCTTCTTTAATTAAAGCTTGGGCGATGATGGTGGCGGTAGTGGTGCCATCTCCCGCTAAATCTTTGGTTTTTGAGGCTACTTCCTGAATTAATCTCGCCCCGGTGTTTTCGAGGGGATCGGACAATTCGATTTCTTTGGCGACGGTGATGCCGTCATTAACGATCTGGGGGGCGCCGTATTTCTTTTCTAACAAGACATTGCGTCCTTTCGGACCGAGGGTGATTTTTACCGCATCGGCCAAGGCGTTGACACCTTTTTCTAGGGCGCGACGGGATTCATCTTTGAAGGCAATGATTTTGGACATAGTATCGCTGTTGTGATAGGACTCCTTATAGTTAATTTAGCACTCTTAGGGCTTGAGTGCTAATCTAGGCGATCGACTCCCCTCTAATCCCTGAACCGACAAGCGCAATCGTTTTGGTTGCCCTAGCTGGAGAGATGAGTTAGTCCCGATCTATTTTTGGCCTTAAAAATGCGATCTGGGAAAGTGAGCGCTGTTTACTTGCATAATTTAAGATGAAGATTCCGACAGCCTAATCAGATCGATGATAACCAAGCTAACCCTGAGAAATTTCAAGAGTATCAAGGAACAAACCTACGAGTTTGCTCTCTTCGATCTCTTGGTTGGACGGAATAACAGTGGTAAAAGCACCATCTTACAGGCTTTAGCGATCTGGCAGTTCTGTATTGAGGAGTTCCGGCGGGCAAAACGGGGGGGAAAGACCGGCAAACAAGTTGTCCTTCCCAACTTTACAGCCCTTCCCGTTCCAGAATTTAATCTTTTGTGGCGAGAGAAGACCGAGCGCCACTATCCAAAAGTAGATGGTTCCAAAAAGCAAGAGTTTATTCTTATTGAAATTGATGTTACTTGGATAGCGGAATCTTCCGGACCAAAACCATGCTCTTTGGGGGTTAGACTACGATATAGTTCTCCTCAAACTATCTACGCAATTCCTTCGGAAGGATGGGAACATTTCCGTGAATTAGAAGGAGAGTCAAATCACTCCCCTTCTCTGTTACCTATTATTGCTTACGTTCCGCCTTTTTCGGGATTAGAACCCAATGAAGAATGGCGTGATGACGGACCGCTGCGAAAACAAGTGGGAAAAGCGCAGCCCGGAAGTATATTAAGAAATTTACTGCTGCGAGTTTGGCAAGAAAATCGAGATGATTGGAGTGAAATTAAAAATGTTGTCAAAAACTGGTTTACCGTTGAGTTAAAAGAACCTCAATACGAACGAGGAGTGGACACCCAAATAATCTGCGAATATAAACAGGGGAGCAAATCCTACGACATTATATCTGCTGGCAGCGGTTTCCATCAAACCTTAACCTTGTTGGCATTTTTTTATGGTTATAAACCTACTACTATCTTACTGGATGAACCCGATGCTCATCTTCATGTTAACTTGCAAAGAGAGATTCTAGATTATTTTAAGAATCAAAAGGCGATCGAGAGAAATACTCAATTTCTTATTGCCACCCACGCAGAAGAGTTTATTAGAGGGGTTGACGTTCGGCAAATAATCTCATTACTTGATAGCATTCCTAAAAGAGTGGAAGCTACACCAGCGATTTTAACAGCGATGGCCGATGTTTCTAACTTAGAGATAACACAGCTTTCGCTTTCGGAATCTAATTATCCCGTTATTTTGTATGTTGAAGGAGAAACAGATGAGCGTCTTTTACGAGGTTTTGCCACTTCTTTAGGAAAGCAGGATAACTTAAATAAAGTTTGTTTTCGGGTTATGGGAGGCGGCAATAAGAAGAAAATGAAAGAAGATTCTGATCGTCATTTTGCTGGGATTAAACAAATAATTCCATCAGCGAAAAGGTTGGTATTGTTTGATTATGATGATGACGATCAGGCCTTCCACCCAGAAGCAAATGATCCGAAGCAATCATTATATGAATGGCGACGAAAAAATATTGAGAATTATTTATTAGTTCCCGATGCTTGGATGAGAGCAGCCCTACAAACCGGCGGTTTTAACGACCCAGATATTTTTTTCGCTCCAGTTCAAGAATTAATTAGGAATTTTTTTGATAACGAAAATCTTACCCTGCCTCGAAATCAATCTTGGAGAGATGTCAAAGCAAATATTTTTCAAGTTGTGGATGGGAAAAAGCTATTGTTTGAAAATAAGGACTCTCTTTTTCAAAGGCTTAAATCTCATCAACTTCCTTTAGCATCTGTTCCATCTTTAGAATTGACCCGTGAAATCGTCGCCACTAATATGAAATCTGATGAAATTCATGAAGATGTTCATCAATTCTTCGCTAAGTTGGATCAACTTCTGAGTTAAGCAAAATTGTTATTTTTGACTTGTAATCGGAATAGCCAGTGCTTGAACTTGAATTTTTTTCAACTCGGAAACTAATCGAATTGCCTGCTGTTCGTAGAGGGGGGCGCCCAGAGTCGCTGGCAAATTTTCCATGAGATCGCTGGCGGTTTTCAGGGGACAATTAGAAAAACGACTGATTACGGTGGGTGCTTCCGCGGCAATATTGCGGTTAAAGGCTTTTTCCACCCGCACGCGCCAAGTTTTGGGAGTTCGACGACCCTGTTCCACCCGTCGCAGTCCGTTGATGGTGGCCAGCACCACAATGCGATCGCCAATGCGTAAGTTGAGATAATCTTCGGGCATTAATTTCGGGGCTTGCCGTTCTCGTTGGTGTAGGATCGGCACGACTCGATAACCGTAGGCAATATCGCCGATCGAGCTACCATTGAGAGTATCTCCAGCTTCGATCTCGTATTCTGTCACCAGAATCGTTTTTTGCGCCCAACGGAACAGATAGATGATATTTTCTCCGAAAGCGGCCCCCGTAAAGGCTTCTGCCGCCACGGTGTTGGTTCCTAAAATGTGAGATTGGGGCAGAATTTGACTTAATTGTTGACTAAGGGTATCGTCGGTGGTGCGGATGACTAAGTAGCTTTGGGGGTTGAGTTTGCGGGTGGTTAGGGCCACTTCTAAATTGAGGATTTCGTCATCGGTAACAATCGCTATACTTTTGGCCCTGTCTAAATTGACATTTTTTAAAGATTCTTCGATATTTCCCGTCATCAAGGGCATTTTTGGCAGCATAGTCACATCAAAATCCCTATTTAAGCTGACCCCGACAATCGCCTGTTTCATTTCTAGTAATAAATTAGCCACTTCTGTGCCGACTCGACCTAAGCCCACAATAACGATATGATTCTGTTGGGGAACTGGGGGACGGTTAGGGATAAATTGAAATCTTGATGATAATAAAGTTTCTGTCAAAATGGCGTAGAGAACCCCGATAAAAGCGGTTCCAGCTAAGGTTAAAAAGAGACTAAATAGCTGCATCCACCAGGGGACTGCATTTAAATCTTCGGGGTTAGAGGCACCGAAAACATCACCGTAACCACCTAATAAAAGAATCGCCGTTCCTGAAAGAGCGGAAATAAAGGAAGCTCTCGGGGCGTAGAGATGGAAAAGAAAAGTCCCGATCATTACCAGCAGGATAATGATAAATACTGACAGGAAAGCCACCCGGTGAATTTGCTGCTGAAAACTCAATTGCCAGAATTGTTGTATTTCTTTGAGCAATTTTTGCCAAAAATACCGCAACTTCTGACGAGAATTTGACGGTTTCTGGCGGGTAGCATCGATGTTTTGGTAGGTAGTTTCGATGGTGGTAATGGTATCACCGGCTCTGATAGTGGTGGTGGGGGACCATTGATAAAATCCGGCCGTTAAAGGTTCATCGGGGGCTGTGTGTGCTAACAGACGACGGGTGGGGGTATTTAAATCACCTAAAAAGCGATCGAGTAAACCATCTTCGGGGCTAATTTGTCTCTGGATAATCCGCAATTTCTGACCGTCGAGATGCAAAAAACCGAGGGTTTCCGTGCCTAATGTGGCTAAAGCAAAGGCATTGGCGGGTAGTTGGGTGGGTTCATAGGCGATAAAATTGCCTAAACGTTCCTTGAGTAGCTCATTGAGATTATCTTTAGAAGAACGCACCACTAAGCGGGTAAGGGGATTTAATTGCCGAATAATTAGGGCAGTAGTGGCATTAATTCGCTCATCACTGGTGACAATTAAAGCAGCCCGACAGCGCTCGATTCCCGCTCTTGCTAAAATGTTTTTTTGACGACAATCACCGATAATTATTTCCTCTAATAAATCGGGAAAATCATTAATTTCCCAACTGGGAGGCTGTATTAGTTCGATACCGACAACGCTAACCCCAAACTCTTTTAAAGACTTGACGCAGTGTTGTCCAAGACTACCCAATCCACACACTAAAAAGCGATCGGCTAACTTGACATTCCCATGGACAAAGCTGAGAGATTCTTGGTTCATAGATTCTGCTTGTCTTAAAAAATAGAATGCTTTTTCAAACTTTTAATCCACCCTTAATTTCCTCTTAATAAGGGGGGTATTAGACAATTTTAAACACCTACCTAATTATAACATCCCTGCATTTTTATTGCGTACCCGTTGATACATTTCTTCCATTACCTCGATAAAGGAAGTATCCCGATCCCAAAATGCAGGATAATCACCAGCTTTTTTAATGACAATTGCGGGAATAATTGCCGCTTTAACTAACTGAGGATTTTCGGATAAACGGTGATGAGAGTGCCAAAATTCTTTGAGATCAATTGTTTCTACTGCTGGTATAGTTTCGGGTTTAGTGTGATAGGAAGTAACCGGGTTAAGAGGAATTTGTTCCTCTTGGATGGAGGAGGAAAGCAGCTTACCGAGGGGAGTTTTTGCTAACTCTTGCAGTAATTTTTGACGAGAGATACCCCGTAATTCAAATAAGAGGAAAGGATCCTGATCTAATTGGGAAGCAACAAGGTAATAAACTCCAGCAATATGTTTACAGGGATTTTCCCAATCGGGACAGGAACAATTGGTGATAAAATCCTTTTGACTGTGGGGTAATAAGTGTAGATTCAGATCGCTAAATGCTTCATCAATATTATCGGGAACTTCTTTGAGCAGCAGTTTAGAGATCATACTCGCTCTTGAACCAAGATTATATAAAGCTTGTGACCACTCTGCTTTAGTAATTGGTTTAATCTCGATACTCACCCTATACAAAGGTTCTTTGTAAACTCCAAAGTAGGGATTAATGGAACCTCGCACCTGAGCAGTAATTAAATTACCATCAATTTTATAATTCTTGACTTTATCATTTTTTGCGTAGGAACGTCCTCGACTCAAGCGCGCTGAGTCAGTAAATTCCTCTAATGCTTCTATAAAGCGTTGTCCCCACCAAGTTTTACTAAATTTATTCATGGGTTTACCTCGATTAAATAATTGTCTGTTTATTCAATGCGATTAACTGACGAAAACTTTCGTTATCTAATTCCGTTAACCAGGATTCATCATTACTAACAATAGCATTAGCTACCTTTTTCTTTTCCTCGATCATTTCATCAATTCTTTCCTCTAAGGTTCCCAAAGTGACAAATTTATGCACGAAAACATTTTTTTGTTGACCAATTCTAAAAGCGCGATCGGTTGCTTGATTTTCTACCGCAGGATTCCACCAACGATCAAAATGAAAAACATGATTTGCTTTGGTTAAAGTAATCCCCACCCCCCCAGCTTTTAAGGATAAAATAAATACGGAAGGTTCTGTTTCGGGATGTTGAAATTCTTCGATCATTTGTTCTCGTTTTGGTTGAGAAGTCCCCCCGTGAAGATAATAAGTATTATAGCGAAAAGTTTGTTTCAGGTACTTTTGTAAGGAGTCCCCGATTTCAGTAAATTGAGTGAAAATTAGCAAACTATCTCCCTCTAAAATTACTTCTTCTAGCATTTCTCCCAAACGCTCTAACTTATGCGATCGCTCAGGAGTAAAAGCGCTGTTATCCTGTAAAAATTGACGCGGGTGATTACAAATTTGTTTCAAGCGCATCAGGGTAGATAAAATTAATCCTTTGCGTTTTATTCCCTCCGCTTCTTCTAATTGTTTTTCCACTTCTTTAATGACAACTTCATAGAGAGAAGCTTGTTCTTTAGTTAAATTACAATACTGTTTGTTTTCCACTTTGTCAGGCAAATCTTTAATTATCTGCTTATCGGTTTTTACCCGACGCAGAATAAAAGGTTCCACTAATTTTTTGAGAACCGTGGACTGGAGACGATCATTTTGTTTTTGGATTGGCACTTCAAACGCTTTACGAAATTGAGTTTCTTTACCTAAATAACCGGGGTTAAGGAAGTTAAAAATTGACCATAAATCAAGCAGTCTATTTTCCACAGGAGTTCCCGTTAATGCGAGACGATGTTGTGCAGATAAACTCAAGATTGCTTTAGTTTGTGCCGCTTTAGGATTTTTGATATTTTGTGCTTCATCAATTACCAAACGTTGCCAAGATTGCGAGTTAAATAATTTCAAATCCTTGCGAACTAGGGTAAAAGAAGTAATGACGATATCCTTTTGACTAGCTACTGTCTGAAATTCGCTCTCATCTTGATAGCGCTTACTACCATGATGAATTAAAACCTGAAGATGGGGGGCAAATTTTTCAATTTCTTTTGCCCAATTTCCCACCACAGAAGTGGGTGCGACTAGCAGAGTTGGTAAAACATTATTATCTCCCTCTCTTTCCCCAACCAATCTAGCAATTACCTGTAGAGTTTTTCCTAATCCCATATCGTCAGCAAGACAACCATTTAAACCCAATTGTTCCAGGTATTGAATCCAAGCAACCCCGCGCTTTTGGTACTCCCGCAGCGTTCCTTGTAATTGGGGAGGATTTTCGATCGGTTCTAGTTGACTAGGATTTTGTAATTTCTCTAGCATAGAACCTAAAAAATAATCGGTTTCAACAATAATTTCCTCTGGGTATTCGGCAGCTTTTTTCATTAATTCAATCAGATTCATCTCAGGATTTTCCTGCTGATATTTCTGCCAAAAATCCAGCATTTGCTGCATTTTATTTTGTTCTAATTCTACCCATTGACCTCGAAATTTAACTAGGGGTGTTTTGGTGTTAATTAATTGTTGCCATTCCTCTTGACTAATAGTTTCTTCACCGATGGCTAATTCATATTGATATTCAATGATGTTTTCGAGGCTAAAAATCCCTTTACTAACGGGGGTAGATTTGCCCGATTTAGAAGTAGTTTTTAGCCGAACTTTGGCGCGCTGACGACCTTGGGGAGTCCACCAAGCGGGAATAATCACTTTATATCCCGCATCTTCTAAAATCCAAGCAGTTTCTTTCAAGAAAGTAAAAGCTTCTGTAAGATTGAGAGAAAATCCCGTCGGTTTATCCGTTTCTAATCCTTGCCAAATAGGGGGATAAATACGGGCAGCATAACCCAAACTTAGTAAAATATTTTTGTCTAAATCTTGACCAAAATGCGCTCGTATGCTTGTTCTAGTTTCGGGGACTGCATACCAATATTCGTCTAATTCTAATCGCAGGGAGGGGTCTTGTTTAGAGATGAGGATAAAGGTAATTTGCCACTGTTCAATATTATCTTCTGGTGCTTCCGTTAGTTTAAAACCAAGGCTAAAACTAGATATATTTTGGTCTCCTAGTAATTGCTGTCTCCAAGTTTGCCACTGTTGATATTTTTCTAAGGCAGCGGCAGTTTGCAGAAATCCAGCAGCTTTAGTCACAGAGAGGCAGTCACCTATAATTGTCTCGCCAATTTTTTTATCAAAACTGGCAGGAATTGCCGTATTAGTGACAATTTCATTGAGGAGACATTCGGAGAAGTGCCGGAGTAGGGTTTTGGGATCGTATAATTGTGGTGAAGCATGGGGATTTTCAGCACCAGCAAGACAAATGCGGGGAAGATATTCGAGATAGCGATCGAGATTGGTTTCGTAGGTTGCTGATATAATTTCCCAAAGAGGGTAGATGGCAAAGTTAGCGGTTTTCTTGTTATTTGTGGCTAATTCTCGATATTTAAAAGCAGGAATATAGTTATCTTTGAGAATTATTTCTTTAAAAGCTTGACTGTAGTGATACCAAAAAAGTAGATCTGCACCTAACTGAATCTCTGAGGAGTTGTAAAGACAGATAAAGTGCAGATCATTGAGCAGTTTAAGTACAGGACTAAGGGGATAACAATCAATTTGCCAAGATTGCCATTGGCTATTTTCTGGGGGTTCTTTTTCTAGATAACGCAGTAATTCTAAGGAGGGTAAAGGTTGATTGTCGTGGCTAGGTAAAAGAAAGTAGCGGGGGACAAATTGCCGACTAAGAGGATTATAATTCGATTGAACTATTCCTAACTCTCCGGTGAGAAAGCTAGTTAATTCTTCTTTGCTTAACTGAAAAGGATGATAATTATCAGCAGTGGTGCGACTCTTTTTCGGGGTGCTAGTTTCTCCCCAAAGATAAAAGCTACCCTTCTGAATAAATTCATCCGTTGATTGGGGAATCCAAGTACCGTGAAGAATTTTCATGGTTTTCAATGAGTACAAAAGAACTTAAATGAGGGCAATACTTAGCCTCTAGAAAAATTGTAGCGATTATGGGAGGATTCTCCACACTTTTTTGTCCCTTTGCGAACCCAGAAGTCCTCTGGATAAGAGAAAAAGGTTAATAGAGCTTCTAGGATAAAAAACCATTGAGAAGACGTGATCAACGGTTTTTTGAGCTTAAAGCTTATCCCTACATGGGTTTAAAGCTATTTTTGTTCTAGGTTTTGTTGAGGTTCCACTAAGAGGGATGTCTAATTATATCAATTCTCCGAAATCCGGCTACAAGAGTTCGATCCCCCTGCCTTCGTCTCCCTTAAAATGGGAAAAAGGGGAAATGGGAACTTAAATTCGATAATTCGATCTGTAGTTTTTATGGGTGAGAATTAGTATTAATTCACTTTTACCCAAATACTGCGGAAATATTTTTCGGGATTATTTTTATCGATAATATCTTTACAGGGAGTATTACCAACTCGCTCGATTGTACCATCATCGCTTAAAATCTGAAAGCGATCTGGGAAATGGGGATCAAACAACAAAGCTTCTGGACGAAACCCGTCAGGGAATTGCAGTGATTCTATCTTTTCTGGTGCATCTTCTTTTTTTCCTGACCAAGTATAGAAAACAAACTGATCCCCTCCATGAAATTCTCCAGCAATAATTAAATATACTTCTAAAGCTGGCCAAAATTCAATGCTACGAATTCCTAATCTTCCCAAATCTAACAAGATAGGATCATCAAATTCAGCTTTAGCCGTGGTTGAATTAGTAACTAAACTCTTGGGATTTTTTAGGGGTAATAAAAGAGCTTTACCGTTGGGGACAGGATTACGAAAACCGATCAAGATATTTCCGTCTGGAGTTGCTGTTAAACCTTCAATATTTAATCCTCCTTTAGCTTTAGGAGCTTTGGTTTCTGCTGTTTTGAAATCAAATATTTTAGCCAAGTCAGAGTCTTCGATAATATCGCGCAAGACTAACTGAGTATAAGACTCACCCACTTGAACTATACTAGAGCCGTCATCGGTAATTTTACTAGCAAAAAATTGATGACGAGGGAGTTTTCGTTCAGCATTTTTATTGCGACCATGGGAAGTAATCCAATAGATTATGTCATTTAGTACAGCTACCCCCTCCAAGTCGATTTCTTTATTTTTAGGATTGTTTTTCAGCCAACTATTAATGTCAATGGTTTTCAGGGCTTTTCCCGACTCTTGAGAGGAATAAATCCAGAGAATATTACCTAATTCTGGATCCGCCTCATCATTACCAACAACAAATTTATTTTCTCCTAAAGCAGTGGATGCAGAAGCATCACAAATTCCTTGATGTTTGATTTCTTGGATAATAGAAAAGTTGAGAGGTTGCATGATTGTATTCTCCTTGTTAACTGAAAAAGTGAGGATTGAGAAAATTATAGGCGATAGAGGAGAAAAAGACAAGAAATGACTAGAAATAATCTGAGAAAGGACTGGTTTGAGGATTGATTGAAAATCTTTAAGGTGACAAACATAGTTATTTATTTCTGAGTATTAGGTAATATGGGTTTACCAGTATTACGCACATTGATAAGCTTCCCTAAAATATCAAACCAAAAAGGTGCGCCCATCGCCACGGCTACTCCTGTCATCAACCAGCCAAAGATAGCTTGTAACAAGCCATTTTGTTCTTTTATTTGTTCACCATTAAACCATCCTTTTTCATTCCAACCAAGCGGCAAAGGTTGATTAATTTTTTCTAAATTCTTGACACTAACTTGTAATTTTTCTGTACATTTAGCTACTTTGGTAGGATCATCTTGAGCATCTTTAAAACAAGATTCATTAGTCTGAAAAACTTCTGTAGCCACCTGATTAATTCCCTGTCTTAAATTGGGATTTTTGGATAGTTGCTCAATGACATAAAAGCTGTCAATATTGAGCAAGGCAGCCGCTAAAAAACCAAAAGCAAAAGATACCCCCTTGGCATTTCTTTTATATACTCCCGATGTTCGCTCCATAATTTGAGTAAAAGTGTTGGCTATTTCATCAATAAAATTCTCCAGAGTTGGATTGTCATGTTTGAGTTTGGTACTATAACCTATTTCTATCAATCTGTCAATCGCTAATTTGTCTATTTTTGAGAAATTGGAAAGACTAGCTAATTTCTTAAAGATTCCTGTTTTTTCTTCAACAAGATCTTTTCCTAAAAAATCCGCTTTTAATAATTTTTTATTATCTGAAAGTTTACTATTAACTAGACTAATTAGGGACGCTGCCAAAACCTTTGGTTCAACATAGGAAGGACCAACTGACTTCCCCAAATTAGTGTATTGATTTAAACTTGATAATAACGATCCATTATTGTACAAAGATTTGACCGTCTCTTTCCCCAAGAATATTTCAAGAGCCTTTTTTAAATTCCTAGCCCGAAATTCTAGCAAGGCGGCTAATTGTTCCTGTAATTCGGAGATAATAAGGCTGGAAGTTAAGTAGATAAAAATTAGAGCAACAATAATTTCGAGAAGGGTTCCTAGGTTCATTTTTAAGACCTCACTATTGATTTTACAAGTTTTTGTTTTTAGTTATGACCAAAGCAAATTAAGCCAATTCTTCAGTTAAAATACGTCGAACTATTTCAGTAACAGCGGCGGCTAAATTGGTATCTCTCCCATCAAAATCAGCAGAAACTGGACTCGGACAACGTAAAGCTAAAGCAAAAGTTCTCAATTTTGCAGGAGTAAAACGTCGATCAACAAATTTAACAAATACGGTATAAGTCATTGACCCAGAAGTAGCAGATACGTTTCCCCAACCTACTTTTGAAATAATCACTGGTTCACTGATAATATTCATAACTCCCAAGGTTTCAAAAGCTACATCTACATATCGTGCTGTATCATGACCCATTGCCCGAACTATGCTTTCTAAACTTTTCCATTGGGCTGAGGGAAGTTTAGCATTATTGGGTAAATGTAAATGCCAACCTAGCATGGAAATTAAGCGGGCTAGATCGTAAGCTGAAAGGGAATTTGTTGAAGTAGCTGCACCAACAGACCCAGAAGATAAGACAATATTTCCAGTCGTTGTGTCTTTAATTCTTGCAGGAGAAATTAAGGGATCTTCTCCATAGGAACCAGTAAAATTTAGATTACTACTTCCTGTTTGTGTTTCAATCCATTTACTTAAAACTTCTCTTTTACTAAAGCTTTTAAATAAAGCACCAATACGATTGGAAGATAGTCCCTGATAACTCACCATATCTCTTACTAAATCATTAAATCGGTTTTTAGGGGACTCAATCACACAATCATCAATGTCTGTATTAATGGAGTTTTGATGAATTTGACAAACTGTATTTAAAACTCCAATAAATTTAGTGGTACTCCACCATAAAGTAACAGGTGTTAGGGCATCTTTTCCTAACCATCGGGCTTTAATTGGGCTATTACTATCTGTAAAACTTCCGATACAAAGGCAAGCATGAGAGATATTACTAGGAAGAAAATTTAAACCATTATTGTCAATATTAGGCTGACTTCCGCAATTAGGATAGTCATTAAAATTAACGGTTCTACCATCAGACAAGGTGAAACTATCACCATAAGAAATTAGGGAGGTTCCGTCGGGTTTTTGGGTTAAGAAATTTGGATAATTAACGATAAATTGTCTAAGGGGAGATTGCTCAATACTTCGAGATACAAAAGCAGAAGAAGGTGTATTTTTATTAACAATCGGCGATGAGGCTTGAATTTGTTGAAGACGGGTAAGAATTGAACTTTGATTAGCTGCTTTAAGAACCGAGTCAACTTGATTGGTTGTTAGCAATTTTTGGGCAATCTCTTGATTGATAGCTAGGGTATCGGAGGGAATGGGAAGGCTACCTATTTTTTTACAAAAATCAATGAAACCCAACCAAGAAAAACTACTTAATCCTCCTAAATCTCCATCAATCCAACCACCACCGGGATAAAATCCTAAGTTAGCTAGTTTGGTTTGAATTTCTATTACTAACCCTTTATCCACTTTTAGTTGAGAACGGTTTAGGGTTTTGTTATTGTTGATAATATCTTGTAATGTAACCATAATTTTGTCCTTGAAAGTTAGAGAAATTAGCAAAAGATGAAAAAAATACTAGAGCAGATTCTTAATAACAACAAACCAAGGACGGCTGGTGTCTTTTACTTTGCCATTGCCATCAAGTTTAAGGGTCTTTTTGGTAACTGAATCACTGACATTTCCTCCAATAATATCAACTTCATTGATTCTTTTGGCTACTACTAAATCACAGTGAGATGCATATCCTTCTTTGCTATCGTAAGTGACCCCTAATTGACGAGGAGCGCAAACTAAATCACCTACTTCTGGGGTAACTTCATCAATTTTAAAAGCGATAAAAGGCGCATCAACTGTTTTATCTTTTCTTTTTTTTACAGCGTCTCGAATATAAACTGAATGACTAGCATTGCGCTTAAATTTATCGGCTACACCTGCTTTTGTCGGCTCTTCGTTACTCTTTATGCTAAATCAACAGACAAGATGCCAAGATAACATACTTCTAACCCAAAAATTCTGAAAGTTTCTCAAGCCATAGCCTCTCCGTTTTATTAGTTTA
>VYLA01000114.1_pt1 | contig 15024 bp, 15 predicted proteins | sample 5114381 | NCBI WGS metagenome assembly VYLA01 (sample SAMN12291789, study PRJNA351875) | freshwater metagenome | isolation source: freshwater lake | place: USA: Michigan, Gull Lake | collected 2011-08-08 | reverse complement strand
AGGGCGGCGCCGGCGCGGGCGGCCACGGCCCGGCGCAGGGCCGGCGGGATGGGGGCGGACAGGACGGCGGTCTCGCCCGATCCGGAGACCGTCGCGGCCTCCAGGTCAGCCGGCCCCACTAGGAGCCCAAGGTCGGACGGGTTGATCGGCGTGGCGCGCAACCGCACCAGGACCTCGCCATCGCCCGGCTTCGGCGTCGGGATCCGCGCCAGGGACAGGCGCAGCTCGGAGGCGTCGGCTGTGACCTCGGTGCGGAGCTGGAGGAAGGTGTCGGGAACGGGCGCGGTCATGTCTTGGCCTCTCTGGAAACTTTGAAGGTAACGCTCATTTGAGCGGGGGGTATGTCAACCCCGGATCGAGGACGGCGCCACGCGGGAGGGGGCCGCGCCCCCCTGGCCAGGGCGGGCCTGGACGGCGTCGAAGACGTCTTCGCCCTGGGGCAGGGGACGTCGCAGGGCGGCCTTGATCCCCGCCAGGGTCCCTGCGGGCCATCCCGCCATCCGGATCGCCGCCGCCCGGGCGTGGTCCTGCACCTCCGCGTCGGGAACGAGGGCCCAGGCCAGGCCCAGCCGGTGCAGGTCTGGCCCCGCCATCCGGCCGGCGCCGAGGGCCAGCTGGGCGGCGACGGCCTCGGGCGCCTTCAGTCTCAGCCAGGCCAGGTTCATGGGGGCGTGCATGCCAATCGCCGCCTCGCCCACGGTCAGGATCGCGCCCTCGCCCGCCACCATCAGGTCCGAGCCCAGGGCCAGGGCTGCGCCGGCGTTGATGGCGTAGCGCTCCAGGGCGCAGATCACCACGGCGGGGCAGGCATGGAGGTCCCTGTGAAAGCCTGTCCAGTCCGCAGCCCAGGCCGCCCCCGCCCCGCCCTGGAAGAGGTCGACGTCGAGGCCCGAGCAGAAGGTCCCGCCCTCTCCGCGCAGCAGGAGGACCCGCGCGCCGCCGGCGAGCAGGTCGGACAGGCCCTCCCGCAGGGCTTTGGCGGACTCCGGCGCAAGAGCGTTGCGGCGGTCCGGCCGGTTCAGGACGATCTCACCCCAGCCTTCATGCCGGGTCGCCAGGACCGGGGCATCGCTCAAGGCCGGTCGCCCGCTATGGTTTCGAGGTTCCGCGCGTGGCTTTCTTCATCCAGCCGGTAGAAGGACCAGGTCGCAATGGAGCCGAGGAACAGGACAATCACCGTCGGCAGGTAGAGCCAGCCCACCTGGGTGATCAGCTCCATGGTCTTCTCGCTGGGTTGGGCCTTGGTGGGGAAGGCCACGGCGGTGAGGATCAGGCCCGGGATGAGGGCGGCGATGGCGTTGACGATCTTGCTGGGCAGGCTGTCGGCAGTGGTCAGGAGCCCTTCGGCGCGCCGTCCGGTGCGGACCTGAACCTCCTCGACGATATCGCCGATCATGGATGAGGCCAGGATGTAGCCGGCGATGGCGCAGATTGTCTGGACAAGGGTGAAGGTGGCGAGCACCCAGAGCAGGGCGGGCGTCCCGTTCAGCTGCAGCACCCCGATCAGCTTCAGGAACATCGGCGTATGGCCGAAGATCACGCTGGTCAGGAAGAGGCCCATGGCCGCCTTCTTCTTGCCGAAGCGGCGGGCGAGGCGCGGGGCGACGATGCCGCCGAGAATGGGTCCGGGTATGCCCATGAGGGTCAGGATCAGGATGTCCTGGGCCTTCAACTCCCAGAGATAGGTCTGGAAGTAGAGGGTCAGGCCCGCCGCGATCCCGAAGGCCAGGCCGGCGATCACCTGAGCGGAAAGGGCGACCAGGAAGTTGCGGTTGGTCAGGGTGACAAGGGCGTCGCGCCAGTCATCCCGGAAGGTCCGGCCAGGTTCATGGGGCCGCTGATGGAAGCCCGCCGCCTGTTTCTGGGTGCCCAGGGCCATGGTCAGGCCGGCGCCTAGAAAGATCAGGGTGATGGCGATGGAAAGGGGCCCGTACCCATCGGCGTTCAGCTGGCCCACCGGATGCTCAGGGGTCTTCTTGAGGAAGATGCCGTAGATCAGCACGGTCGCAAGGGCGGTGCCGAGGGTGCCGAGCATCCAGCGATAGCCCAGAAGGACGGTCCGGTCGTGGTAGTCGGGCGCCAGTTCAGGCGCCAGGGCCCCCGACGGGACCTCATAGAGGCTCCAGGCAAGGTTCAGGAAGAGCCCCGTGCCGAGGATGTACCAGAACATGGCTGAGGCTTCCCAGCCGGGCGGGTGCCACCTCAGGAAGAGGGCCACAGGAATCAGCAGCAGGGCCAGGTAGATGAAGGGGTGCCGCCGGCCGATGCGCGAGCGGACCTGGTCGGAGCTATGCCCGATCAGGGGGTCCCAGAAACCATCGATGAAGATGACGGCCGAGATGGCCAGGCTCGCGATGTGCGGAGGCACGCCGACGACCTGGCTGTAGAAGAACATGGTCAGGCCGGCGAGGGCGGCGTAGGCGCCGTTGGCCACCGAGCCGACGCCAAAGAGGGATTTCGTCCTGAAGGAGAGCGGTCTGCGGAGGCCCCTGGCGGGGGTCTCGCCGTCGACGTCCTGAACGGTCATGCCGCCTCCCGTCATTGCGGGTTCGCGACCGGATTCGCGCCCGGCCGTTCCTTCTCCCCCCGGACCCCAGACCATGACGCCGGCGAATCTTTGTCAAGCCGGTACGGGCGCCTGACAGGGTGGGAAGCCGAAACAGGGCGAAGGGTCGCCCCGCTCAGCTCCGGCCCGAAGGGTCCAGGACTTCAGCTACAGGTCAGGATGATCTTGCCCACATGGTCGCCGGCCTCCAGGGCGGCGTGGGCTTCGCTGGCCCGGGCCAGGGGGAAGGTCCGGTCAATGACGGGGCGGAACTGACCTGAGGCGATCCAGGGCCAGACCCGTCCCTCCACCGCCGACGCCAGCCAGGCCTTCTCGTCCGCCGTTCGGGGTCGCAGGGTCGACCCGGTGACCACCGCCCGCTTCTGCATCAGCCGGAAGATCGGCAGGACAACCTCGCCGCCGCCCAGAGAGGCGATGAAGACGATCCGGCCGCCCGTCTTGAGGGCGTCCAGCTCCCGACCGAAGTAGTCGCCGCCGACCATGTCCAGAACGACGTCAGCGCCCCCCTCGGCCTTGACCCTGGGGCCGAAGTCCTCGGCGGAGGCGTCAATGGAGAGGTCTGCCCCAAGCTCGAGGGCGCGGGCTGCCTTTGTGGCGCCCCGGACTGTGGCGATCACCCGGGCGCCGGCGGCCTTCGCCATCTGGATGGCGGTCACGCCTATGCCCGAGGTGGCGCCATGGACCAGCAGAGTCTCTCCCGGCTGCAGGGCGCCGTGCTCGAAGACGTTCGCCCAGACCGTGAAGACGGTCTCAGGCAGGCCGGCGGCCTCAACGAGGTTGAACCCTTCCGGAACCGGCAAGGCGTGGCGGGCGTCGACCGCTGCGTATTCGGCGTACCCCCCGCCCCCCAGCAGGGCGCAGACCCGGTCCCCCGCGCGCCAGCGTCCCGCGCCCTCGACGACCTCTCCGGCGACCTCCAGTCCGAGGGTATCCGGCGCGCCCGGCGGCGGCGGATACCCCCCCATGCGTTGGAAGACGTCCGGTCGGTTCACGCCGGCGGCCGCAACCCGGATCAGGATTTCCCCGTCGCGCGGGGATGGCCTTGGAATCCGCACAGGCTTGAGGGCCTCCGGCCCGCCGCGCCCGCCTTCGACGGCGATGGCCGTCATCATCGCTTCGCCCATGATCTTGCTCCCGCAGACTTGCGCTATGTGGTCCGGCCACGTCAGATAGTCTCAACATCGGGTCGCCGCCAAGGGGCGGGCGTGACGCGGAGGGTGATGATGGAGGAGGCCGAGGAAGCCCGGCGCGGGCGCGGAGCGGCGCTGGATCTTGCCCTCCGGGAGGACCTTGATCTGTTTTCTCTGGACGATCTTGCGGACAGGATCGGTTTCCTTGAGGCGGAGATCACTCGCTGCCGCGCCCAGATGGCGACGAAGGCGGCCGGGCGCGAGGCGGCGGATGCGCTTTTCCGAAAGCCGGAGGACTAAGAACCCGGCTTTCCGCCGCGACTGAAAGCCGGAGGCCGGCGGTCTCTCGAGTCGCGAATCGTCGGGTCTTCCGCCACGATGAAACCTGAAGCATCACCGGTCCGATGCGAGACCGGTCCGATGCAAGAAGGAGCAGGCCATGAGCCCAGGCGCAAACCCGGAGCTTGCCGAGAGGCCGGGAATCCTCGTGGATCGGGCCGCAACGGAGCTCTTTGATCGCACCTTTCGGGAGGGGATGGACCTGGTCGCTGAGGTCGCGGCGCATCTGGATGGGATCGGTCGTCTGGATACGCGCCGCATGAGCCGGGAGATGGCTTCCGACTGCATTGCCGAGAGCATGCGGCTGACCACGCGCCTCATGAAGATCGCCTCCTGGCTTCTTTTGCAGAAAGCTCTCCGGGAGGGCGAAATTTCGCCCGCAGCCGCCGCCGATCCCCGCTATCGTCTGGGGAAGTTCACCTCACACCCGCCGTCCCCGAGAGTCCCTGAGTCTCTCGCAACCTTCTCGCGCCGCGTTGACCGGCTGTTCGAGCGCGTGTGCCGAATGGACAGGTTTACGTACGCCCCACTGGAGGTTCCCGCCAACCCGGTGGGCAGGCAGCTGGAACGGCTGAGGTCCGCCTTTCCCAGCTGAGGCCTATTTGCGGGTGAAGCCGCCGAACTTGGCGTTGAACCGAGACACGCGACCGCCGCGGTCCAGCAGCTGCTGGTTGCCGCCCGTCCAGGCCGGATGGGTCTTGGGGTCGATGTCCAGGTTGAGGGTCGCGCCCTCCTTCCCGTAGGTCGAGCGCGTCCGGTAGCTGGAGCCGTCCGTCATCACCACCGTGATGAAGTGATAGTCGGGATGGGTGTCTTGTTTCATCTCGGGAGCATCCGACGTAAAGGAGCGGCCAGTTTGGAGTCCGCCGCCCGCCGGCCAGCCGGGGAGCGGAAAGCGCGCCTTCTACAGCAAAGGGCGTCGGTAGAGCAAGGGCGTGGTCCTGATGTCGGAGAGTTCCGTCGAAACGCCAGTGGAGGGCCGTCCCAGCGCAGGCGGGACCCTGGTCCAGGACATGGCGGCCGCAGCGGAGCGTCGGGCTTCGACACGCAACATCAAGGCCCTCGCCACGCTCTGGCCGATCCTCAAGGCCCACGGAGGCGAGACGGCCATCGCCTGCCTGCTGATGGTCGCCACCTCAGCGGCGACTCTGGGGATGAGCGGCGCGGTGCGCCTGTTGGTCGAACACCTGACGTCCGACAAGAGCGGGGCCTCGGTCGATCCCTGGTTCTGGCTCCTGGGCGGTGTCGCGGTCGCCCTCGGCCTGTTCACGGCCCTGCGCTATTACTGGGTGACGCGCCTGGGCGAGCGGATCGTCGCGGACCTGCGCAAGTCGGTCTATGGGCACATCCTGACCCTGGACCCGGCCTTCTTCATCGCCACACGGACCGGCGAGGTCCTCTCGCGTCTGACCACCGACATCCAGATCATTGAGAACCTGCTGGCGACCACGGCCTCGGTCTTCCTGCGGAACACATTGATCCTGATCGGCGCCCTTGCCCTCATGCTGCTGGTCAGCCCCAAGCTGACCCTTCTCGTGCTGTTGATCATCCCCGTAGTGGTCGTGCCCCTCTTTCTGTTCGCCCGCCCCCTCCGGAACCTGACCACGGCCACCCAGGACGAGTTCGCCCGGGCCGTGGGCCATGCGGGGGAGACGCTGGACGCCCTGGAGACCGTCCAGGCCTTCGGTCGTGAGCAGGCCGCCTCCGAGCGCTTCGGCGCAGCGGTGGAACGCTCCTTCCGCACCTCGCTCCGGCGCATGTCCGCCCGGGCGGTGATGACGGCGGCGGCCATTGTCCTGATCTTCGGCGGGATCGTGGCGGTCTTCTGGCTGGGCGTGCACGCCGGCCAGAGGGGGGAGCTGAGCTGGGGCGCCCTCTTCCAGTTCGCCTTCCTCTCGGTCTTCGCCGCCAGTTCCGTCGGCACCCTCGGCGAGATGTGGGGCGACGTCCAGAAGGCGGCGGGCGCCATGGAGCGGATCGCCGAGCTCCTGGCCGCCCGGCCTGGGATCGCCCCGCCGGCCGATCCACAGAAACCGCCCGGCCGGGGCGAGGTCCGCTTTGAGGAGGTGGTCTTCGCCTATCCCGGCCGCGAGGCGACCCCGGCCCTGGATGGCTTCACCCTGACCGTGGCCCCCGGCGAGCGCGTCGCCCTGGTCGGCCCCTCCGGAGCGGGCAAGAGCACCGTCTTCCGCCTGCTCCTGAGATTCTACGATCCGACCTCGGGCGTCGTCCGGATCGATGGCGTGGACCTGCGCCAGGCCGATCCCCGCGATATCCGCGCCCAGGCCGCCCTGGTGGCCCAGGACAGTCCGCTCTTCTCCGGATCCGCCGCCGACAACATCGCCTTCGGCCGTGAGGGCGCCGGTCCGGAGGATGTCCGGGCGGCCGCCCGGGCGGCCCAGGCCGAAGCCTTCGTCGAGGCCCTTCCCGAGGGCTTCGAGACGGCGCTGGGGGAGCGCGCAAAGGGCCTCTCCGGCGGCCAGAGGCAGCGCCTGGCCATCGCCCGGGCCCTGGTGCGCCAGGCGCCCATCCTGCTGCTGGACGAGGCGACCAGCGCCCTGGACGCCGAGAATGAGAAGCTGGTCCAGGAAGCCCTGGACGAGGCCATGCGGGGCCGGACGACCCTGGTGATCGCCCACCGGCTGGCCACCGTGCTGAAGGCCGACCGCATCGTGGTGATGGACGCCGGGCGCGTGGTCGAGACCGGCTCCCACGCCGAGCTGATCGCCCGGGGCGGACTCTACGCCCGCCTCGCCGCCCTTCAGTTCACCGACGGCCGGGACTGAGCCTCAGCCGCCCCGGGCCGCGACAGCCAGGTCCGGGAAGTCGCAGAAGACCCCATCGACGCCGGCGGCGTAGAGGGCCTTCAGCAGGCTTGCGGCGTCGCCGGGGTCGGAGGGGTTGCCGCCTCGCTGCAGGGCGGGGGGAAGGAAGACGTTCTCGGCCCGCACCGTCCAGGGATAGACCTTCAGGCCCGCCGCGTGGGCGTCCGCGACCAGGGGGGTCGGGCCGGCCAGGGCGCCTGCGCCGTCCACCTTCAGGACCAGGCGCCATTCCGGACCCACCGCCTGGGCGTAGCCGGCGATGGCCTTCAGCCCCGCCGCCGTGACCATGTCGGCGTAACGCACCCCCGGCAGGTCGGCCGGGCCGCCTTCGCCCGAGACCAGCTGGACGCGGGGCGCCTTGGAAAGCCCCGCCAGGGTCTTCAGGGGGCCGACCTCGAAGCACTGGACCAGCACCGGCGCGTTCGGGGCGTCCAGGCCCTCGGCCTTCAGGGCGGCGGCCATGATGGGTTCGAACGCCAGGCCAAGCCTGCGGAAGTGGGCCGGATGCTTCATCTCCGGGCAGAGGCCGATGGTGCGCCCGGTCCGCGCCGACTCCCGCCGGGCGAGGGCCGCCACCTCGGCGAAGGTCAGGATCCCATCCTCGCCGTCGTGTCGGGCGCTGGCGGGGCGCAGCTGGGGTAAGCGCTCCCGGGCGCGAAGGGTCTTCAGCTCGGCCAGGGTGAAGTCCTCGGTAAACCAGCCCTCGACCTGCTCGCCGTCGATGTCCCGGACCGTCCTGCGGGCGGCGAACTCGGGCCGGGCGGCCACGTCGGTGGTGCCGCCGATCTCATTCTCGTGGCGGGCCACCAGAGCCCCGTCCTTCGTCAGGACCAGGTCCGGCTCGATGACGTCGGCGCCCTGGGCGATGGCCAGGAGGTAGGCCGAGGCGGTGTGCTCTGGCCGGTAGCCGCTGGCGCCCCGATGGGCGACCACCTGGGGGCGCGGCGCGGCGGCGGCGGTGCGTGCGGAGGCCATCAGGGCTCCTGCGGCGGCGAGGCCGGCCCCGAAGGCGCGGCGCGAAGGGATGAGGGACGCCATGGCCTGCGGTTAACGCAGGCGCGTGACGGTTTCGTCAAGCTGGCGGCGGGGCGCCTCAGGCGGCGGCGCGCAGGCGCTCGAGGATCAGGGGGTGCAGGTCCAGGTTGGCGGCGCAGACACTGCCGGCGGCCAGGACATCCTCGCCGCCCTCGGCGGTGGTCACCTTGCCGCCCGCCTCGGTGACCAGCAGCAGGCCCGCCGCCAGGTCCCAGGGGCTCAGGTCACGCTCCCAGAAGCCGTCCATCCGGCCGGCGGCGACCCAGGCGAGGTCCAGGGCCGCCGCCCCGAAACGCCGGACCCCGGCGACACGCTGGCTGATCTGGTGAAGCTCCTTGAGGAACCGGGCGTGCTGGCCGTGACCCAGGAAGGGAATGCCGGTGGCCAGGACCGACTCGTCCAGGCGCTGGCGGGCGGCGACCCTCAGGCGGCGGTCGTTGACGAAGGCACCCTTGCCCTTTTCGGCCCAGAAGAGGTCGTTGGATACGGGATTGTAGGTGACCGCCGCCACGATGACGCCCTCGCGCTGCAGGGCGATGTTGATGGCGAAGTGCGGGATGGCGTGCAGGAAGTTGGTGGTGCCGTCCAGCGGGTCGACGATCCAGGTGTGGGTCTTGTCCGTGCCCTCGATCAGGCCCCGCTCCTCACCGAGGAAGCTGTAGCCGGGCCGGCCCTTGGACAGGCTCTCGAAGAGGGACTGCTCGGCCTTGATGTCGGCGGCGGAGACAAAGTCCGCAGCGCCCTTGCGGGAGACCTGCAGTTCGGCCAATTCGCCGAAGTCGCGGTTGAGACCCCGGGCCGCCGTGCGGGCGGCGTCGGACATGACCTTGAGGAGAGCGGACTGGGTCGACATGGCGCGCGGACCCTAGTGGTCTGGCCGTCGCAAGGCAAGGCGATGGGGCGGGGATCGGCTCAGGTCGCTTTGGGGCCCGTCCGGTCGGCCAGTCCCAGGGCGATGGCTGAGTTGAACTCACGCACCGCCGCCGCCTCGCCCCCGGGGTGGTTCCAGACCCCGGCGGAGACGGCCAGGAAGTCCGCGCCCGCCGCCGCCAGGCCGCGGGCGGTGCCCGCCGTGATCCCGCCGATGGCGACGCAGGGCGTCTCCATCGTCTCCTGCCAGACCGAGAGAATCTCGGGTTCCGCCCGGGTTGCGGCGTCCTTGGTCGAGGTGGGGAAGAAGGCGCCGAAGGCGACATAGTCGGCCCCCTGCTCCGCCGCCTCCATGGCCAGGTGCCGGCTGTCATGGCAGGTGACCCCGACGATCCGGTCGCGACCCATCAGGCGGCGGGCCTGGGCATAGGGCGCATCGGACTGCCCCACATGCACGCCGTCGCAGTCCAGCCGGGCGGCGAGTTCGGGATCATCGTTGAGGATCAGGGCGACGTCGTGGGCCCGGGCGATGGGTCCGAGCACCCCGACCGCTTCGGTGATCTCCGCTTCCGAAGCGCCCTTCAGCCTGACCTGCAGGGCGGCGACGTCGCCTGCCGAAAGGGCCGCTTCCAGGCGGAGGGCGAAGCCGGCGGGATCCTCGAGGCGAGGCGGTGTCATGAGATAGAGGCGGCAGGCGGGCGCGGACATGGGTCCCTCTTAGCGCGCCGGCGCCAGGCGCCCAAGGCCCCTGTCGGGAATGGGTTGGGCCGGGCGGCCGGCAATGCTAAGGCCCCGCGCAATGTTTCTCCTCACCGACGATCTGGAGTCCCTCCGGCGGGACCTCGACGCCGCGGACAGCGCCACCGCCGTCCTGCAGGCCCGGTGCGAGGCGCTAGGTCTGCCCGGCGGGCCTCGGGTCCTGGCCCGGGTAGAAGCCGCCGACCTGACGCCGGACGCCGAGGTGCGCCGCCAGCTGAGGGCGACCGGGGAGGAGGCCCTGGCCTGCCGCCGCGTGCAGCTCGTCTGGGGCGACCGCACCCTGTCCCGCGCCGTCAACTGGTACCGGCCGGCCCGCCTGACCGCCGATATGCGCCGGCGTCTCGACGAGACTGACGAACCCTTCGGGGTGGTGGCGCGTCCGCTGGACTATCGCCGGGTCCGGCTGGAGACGCGGATCCTCGAGACGGACGGACGACCGTCGGCGCTCTATTGCCGGGCCAGGCTTGAGACGCCGGATGGCGAGTCCCTGGCCCTGGTCGAGGAGACCTATCCCGGAACCTGAGGCCGGTTCAGGCGGCTTCGGGAAGGGCGCCGGCGAGGTTCGCGGGGGCCGGGGCGCTGGGGGTCGGCCGGCGCTCGCGCAGGCCGCGCGGCGCCAGTTCCAGCTCTTCCGGGGTCAGGAGGAAGCCATAGCGGCGGGCGAGCGTCCCCACCTCAACCCGAGAGCCGAGGAGCGAGATGGCCGGCGACGCCAGCAGGGGCAGGACGATTGGCAGGAAGACCAGGGTCAGGTCCGGGCGCGCCAGGAGGGCGGCGGCGAAGACCACCCCGGCGCGGACCTCCCAGGCGTGGGCGGCGAAGGCTTCGGACCAGGTCATCCGTCCCGCCTCGCGCTGCTGGGGCCGCCAGCCGGAGTCCCGTCCCGAGAAGATCTCGATCAGCATCCGGGTGTGGCTGACCATCATGATGGGCGCCATGACCACGGACATGATCACTTCTAGGGCCACGCCGGGCAGGATGAAGCCGACGCCGCCAAAAGCCTCCCGGTCGCGACGGCGACACAGGGCGAGGAGGCTGCCGAAGAGCTTGGGCCCGAACAGAAGGAACCAGGACAGGGCGGCCATCCAGATCACGACAAGGCCGTCCTGCCGGGGCTCCACGATGGTGCGCCAGCCGTGCACGGTGGAAATCTCGAGCAGCCGTGGCTCGGTCTGGAACTGGATGATCAGGCCGGTCAGGAGGGCCAGGAACCAGAGGGGCGAGGCCAGGTAGGCCATGACGCCGATCAGCATCTGGAGCCGGCTCATGGGGTGGAGGCCCGCCGCCGTCAGCAGGCGAAGGTGTTGCATGTTGCCCTGGCACCAGCGGCGATCGCGGGCCAGGAAGGCCTGGAGGCCGGGAGGCGCCTCCTCATAGCTGCCGGGCAGGGCGCCGGTCATGTGCACAGACCACCCCTGGCGGCGCAGATAGGCGGCCTCGACGGAGTCATGGCTCATGACGTGGCCGCCCAGGGGCTTGCGGCCGGGCAGGACCGGAAGGCCGCAGGATTCCGCGAAGGCCCGGACCCGGACAATCGCGTTGTGGCCGAAGTAGGCCGACTCCGGACCGGTCCACCAGGCCAGGCCCGTGGCGGCGACGCGGCCATACAGGCGCACGCCGAACTGCTGGACGCGCTGGTAGAGGGTCTCGGCGTTGATGATGGCGGGTGCGGTCTGGATCAGGCCCGCCCTGGGGTGGCGCTCCATGGCGTCGACCAGGTGCAGCAGGGTCTCGCCCGACATCAGGCTGTCGGCGTCCAGGATCACCATGTGCGGATAGGCGCCGCCGAACCGCCGGACCCAGTCGGCGACATTTCCGGCCTTGCGCTCGGTATTGGTCTCGCGGCGCCGGTAATAGGTCCGGCAGGCGGCGCTGAGGCGGAAGCCCTGGAAGGCGGCCCACTCGGCCTCTGCAGCCTCAGGGCAGGTGGAGTCGGACAGGACGAAGAGGTCGAAGGCTCCGGCGGCGTCGAGGTCCCTGAGGCCCTGGTCGATGCGCGCAAGACGGGCGAAGGCGGCCCCGGCGTCCTCGTTGTAGAGGGGCATCAGGAGGGCGGTCCGGACCTGGGGCCGCCTGGGCCGCTCCGGGAACTCGAAATGGTCCCGGTCGCCTCGGACGACCTGCAGGACAAGTCCGGCGAAGGCGTTGCAGAACCATCCCGACAGCGGAACGATCAGGGCCGAGAAGAGGCACAGGGCGATGATCTCAAGGGCCGTGAAGCCGTCCTCCGCATAGACCCGAGCGGGGGTCAGGAAGGCCAGGAGGGACAGCACCAGGGTCGCGACCAGCATGGCCGAGCGGCGCAGGGCCAGGCCCTGGGGGCCGGGAACCGGCGGCGGCGTCCCGTCCTCAGCAAGGCCATGACGGGGCATGTCGAGCGGCGCCTCAGCGGGAAGCCATGCGCGCACCGGGGCTTCGCGGGTCCAGGCGCCGTCCGTGGACGCGCCGAACTGCCTGCTGCGAAGACCGTCCATCGTGCCGCGCCGCTCCCTCTCTCCACCCGCAGAGGCAGAGGATCACAAACCCGTTATGTTGCAGCGCCGCATATGCAATAACGGAAACGTGAAGGCAAGCCTGAACGGACCTTGGGCGTCTTTGTGTCGTGGCGCCGAATTTCCGGGCGCCCCTTGCGATCAGGCAGAGGCTTCCGCCCGGGCGAGGGCCAGAAGTCGGCGCTCCAGCGAATAGGCCGCCACTCCGGTCCAGCCCACAAGGACGATGGCGAAGGCCCGCTCCCACCAGCCGACATTGTCGTCGTTCACCAGGCCCTTGAAGAGGAGGTGCTTGGTCAGGACCGTCAGGATGGCCATGACAACGAAGACGCCCGCCAGGAAAAGGCGAAGCCGGCCCATGCCCTCGATGTTCCGAAGCGCCCAGACCATGGCCAGGGGCGCAATCTGTATCCCCAGCCCAAGGTTGATGGCCAGGTGCCTGGGGTCGGGCCAGGGATAAATGCTGGAGACCACCAGCCCCACCCCGGCGAGGGCGAAACAGAGGGCGATGATCGCCGCGGAGAGCCGCGCGCCCCCCAAGGCCAGGACGGACAGGCCGAAGCCGATCCCGGCCACACCCGCTCCGACCCCGGACACCAAAACGCCGACATTGAAGATGGCGGGATGAGGCGCGGCTTCACCCCCCAATTCACTGATGTATTGGGTGGCGTGGTCGAAGCCCGGCCAGGAGAGAGCCGCCACGCCCACGCTGGCGTGGGCCAGAATCGGGGCGGCGATCCCGATCTGCAGAAGGAAGCGGCGGCGACGGAAACGTGTCATGTGACCTTCGACCTGGGACGGAGGCCCCAGAGGGGGCGCAGGATATCGATCCGCCGAACGATCTCGTAAACCGCCAGGCTACCGCCCAGGGTGATCAGGATCAGAAGGCCCGCCTCGGCGCCGACGGGCAGGCCAAGGGGCTTCAGGAGGTGTGCGGCGATCACCAAAAGGGTCTGGTGGGCGAGATAGCAGGGGAAGACCGCGTCGGTCAGATAGCGCAGGGCCGGCCCGTCTGCGCCCCGCAGATAACGGCTGCCAAATCCGAGGACCGTGCAGATGGTGGCCCACTGATAGACCGCGAAGACCAGGTTGGCGGGCGTCGAGGGTGGCTGGTCAATGGGCTGCGAGAGGACGATCAGCGCCGGCAGGCTGGCCGCTGCGACAGCGAGGGCCGTCCACCTCATCCGCTCGAACCGGGTCCAGACGTCGTCCCTCAGAGCCAGAAGGAAGCCGGTCAGGAAGACGCCCAGGGACATGGCGTGGTTGTAGGGGTCGTCAGTAATGTGATTGGTCAGGCCTGCCCAGGGAAAGACGAGCAGGCGCAGGAGCGCCAGGTAGATCATGGGAACCACCAGCAGCCGGCCGCCGGCTAGAAGCCGGCTCAGCACGGTTTCAAGCCAACCGAAGAGGCGCGACGAGGTCGCCAGGGCCAGGGCGGCGAGGCTGTACACCGTGATGTAGAGCACGAACCAGACGTGATTCAGGGGCACGCCGTCCTTCAGGCCCTCGGGGCTGAACTCCGCGAGCCACCAGTCGGTGAGCCCGCCGTGGAAGCTGCCCTTCTCCATCGCCTCGATCCAGGATTGCGGCGGGACCAGGAAGAGCACGCCGAAGAGGAGGGGCGGGACCAACCGCTGCAGGCGTTGTCGAAAGCCCTGCGCTGGCGGCGTCTTGCGGACCATGAACCTCAGGGCGACGCCCGACACCATAAACAGCAGCGTCAGACGCCAGGGATTCGTGACAAGGGCCGCAAGCCCCAGCGCCTCGATCGTATGCGTGCTACGCACATGCCAGTCCCACGGCGCGTAGACCAAGCCGACGTGGTAGAGGATCAGCACGCCGAAGGCGCCGATGCGGATCCAGTCGATGTCTGTACGACGTTGTGAGGGTGCCGGGGTCACGAACCAATTTATGCCGTGCAGAGGGCCCGCCTGTCCACGCCAGAGCGGCGTTCGACCTCTCCGCCCTCAGCCAGGACCGCCCCTCCGCCTTGCCAGGCTTCCCGCAAATCCCCAGGGTGGAGCGGAGTTCACCAGAGGCGAGGACCCGCACCATGACCCTCCAGCTCAGACAGATCGCCTTCGTCGCCGACCGGCTCGAACCCGTCCTCCAGGACTTCGAAGCCGTGTTCGGCCTCGTGCGCTGCTACATAGACCCCGGGGTCGCCGTCTTCGGGCTGGAGAACACCCTCATGCCGGTGGGGCGCAACTTCTTCGAGGTGGTGGCCCCGGTGACGCCCCAGACTGCGGCCGGCCGGTACCTGGAGCGCCGCAAGGGCGACGGCGGCTACATGGTCATCACCCAGGCGCCGAGCCTTGCCGAACTGGAGGATGTCCGACGCCAGGCGGGCGAGGTCGGGGTGCGGGTGGCCTGGGAGTCCTCGCGGCCGGGCTGGACCCTCATCCAGCTTCACCCCGGCGACCTCAAGACCACCTTCCTGGACGTCGAGTGGGACGCGGCGGGCGACCTTGCCGGGCCCTGGCCGCCGGCGGGCGGAGCGGGCTGGGAAGATAAGGTTCGCCAGGACCTCGTCGTCGACTTCAGCGCGGTCGAGCTCCAGGCTGATGATCCCGCCGGCGCCGCCCGGCTCTGGAGCGCCGTCACGGGCGCGCCCGTCCAGGTCGAGGCGGGCGTTCCGTGGGTGCGACTCAACAATGCCGGCCTGCGTTTCGTGCCGGCGGCTGACGGTCGCGGCCCAGGCCTGTCGGCGGTCGACCTGAAGGTCCGTGATCCGGCCGAAATCGTCGCCCGCGCCAGGGCGCGCGGCCTGCCCGCCATTGAGGACCGGGTCGAAGTCTGCGGCGTGCGTTTCCACCTGGTGAGGGCCTGAGCCCCGTCCCCGACGGATTTTGGGGTGGAATGCGTTGGCTCAGGGTCCGACCGCGCCTATCTCCGCCGGTCCGCGACTGGACAGCCGGGACTTGCCCATCGTGCCAAACCGACTCCTCGCGGCCCTCGCGGCGCCCGCCTTCGCCGTCGTCGCCTCCGGCCCCGCCCTCGCGGCCCCG
>VYLA01000117.1_pt1 | contig 15114 bp, 16 predicted proteins | sample 5114381 | NCBI WGS metagenome assembly VYLA01 (sample SAMN12291789, study PRJNA351875) | freshwater metagenome | isolation source: freshwater lake | place: USA: Michigan, Gull Lake | collected 2011-08-08 | reverse complement strand
GAACAGAGTAAAACTGTTAAGGCAGGTGCGGAACCCCGCAAGGGAAAGAAGCAGAAACCTAAATCGTGAGGTTTGGGAATCACCGTCCGTTTACGGCGGTGAGGATGTCAACAAATCTGGTTTACAAGCTTCCAGGTTAGTAAGCTAAACGGCGCTTAACCTGCATGATCCAATAGCTATAACCCTTTTGGAGTCTATATCGGTGATCCGAAGTAAAAGCCGTTTAGCTTAGTAACCACTTCAGTGGTTGTTTAACCAAGAACAAGAGGTAAGACAGCGTAGGATTATTTTTAAAGATAAATACGAACTCCTTGAACTTCATCAACTAGCCGATAATTTTAATTGATAACCCTAGCAATTTCAGGAAAAAATTCGTGTCCCTGAGTTTCTCTTTGTAACCCCTAAATCAGGTTTTTATGTCAAGCTATTTTGAAAGCCTTGCTAGAAACCAGTTTTATGGATAAGTATAATTACTCACTTGCATAAATGAGATGCTCCCGAAAAACGAAAAACATTCTTGGAGCTACAGCATCAACAAATAACTTAGCATTAGAATTAATCAGATCGTCTGCATACTGTTTGAAAAAATATTGCTGTAGGGGAGAGTATTTAAGTGGCCCGATCACACCGGACCTTGTTGCTTGCATAAGTCCCGTGTCAACATATAACTCTGATGCCCATCCCCAGACAGCCATAGATTCACCAGGAGAAGCATACTTGAGAATAGTTTCTGCAATGGGACTAAGATAATTTTTAGCAAATCTTCTGCGATTATTAAGGTAAACATTATCTGATTTTATCGTTGTGGCAAATTCTAAAAAACTACTAGCAACTGTAATCAAAATGACACCTGTTAAGAGAGAGAACTTTAAGTTTGAACGAGTTAATTTTGACACTTGTAAGACTTGTGCCAGTTCACCCATAAAAACGCCGATGAGAAATCCACTAGGTATGATTAGAAACAGCAAATAATGAGTAAACCCGTTCCCTGGTCTAATAACTGAGTAACTCGATGCAACCAAAATAAATAAACTGTAATAGACAAAGCAAAATGTCTTGGACTTTTCTTGATTTTGGCTTAAGGAAACACGCTTTATTATTAAAAATGGTACTCCTAATATCAAGACAATTGCTGTTAATAAAAATAATCTCTGTGTATCTTGCACTCCCCTTAACATCCGAAGAAATATGTTGATTTTTCCGAAAAAGCTTAGTTGATTTACGTCTCCCATCAAACCATGGCTAGAATAAATCAATAAATTCTGTTGTATATAAGATTTCCAGAAAGCATCATATATTGAGAAAATTGTTAGATATAGTAGGACTAAAGCCGAGAACAACATTCCCCCAAGAAAGAAAGCAGCAAAACTCCTGATAAATTGACCTCTTGCGATGCTTTTTAGCCAGAGTATGTGAAAAAATATACAAGTAATTGAGAAAGCTATAGGAACTGACTAAATTTTTGCAAAAGGAGTAGTTCCCAGGATAAAACACAAGGCAAATATCAGGTGATTAGGATTAGATGAATTACCAGCATAATATTTACAAACGATTAACAAAGCCACACTTAATATTGCAACCGAAAAATGTTCACTTGTATAATGCACATAGTCAAAAAATGTCATTAAGGCGACAGTTGTAACAACGGGAACTATTGCTAGGCGAGAAAGGCTCTTATCGTAGAGAGTGGATAAAGCATAATAAAGACAAACAATAGCAGCAATTATCATGATTAAGCCGATCACTCGACTACTAGCATATTCAATTCTGAACCCGAAAAAAGCTGGTAGAGTCAGAGGATAAACATTGAGAGGTCCAGATGAACCTGTATCTACCGCACGCCAGAAAACTGGATCTTTCAACAGTTTTATTGCACCTGCGGTAAATAGTGCCTCATCGGGGTTTAGCATTGGTGGCAAGAAACCTGGCCAGCGTGCTGCCAAAATAAAAGTCACTAAAGATGTAATAAATATTAGATTTGACAATAAAAATTTCTGGAGCTTACTCGTGGGAGTTCTCAGGAATATGAGAGGAGAAAAAGCTAAAAAAATGAAGATAATAAAAGTGACTATTACCGATATTCTGTAAATAATTGACAAAGATTGAACATTTGCCAAGTTACTAAGTAGCCACCACCGTAAATCAATTTGATTATTTACCATTTTTTCACTACTCTATTTTCTAACATAAATCCGAATGCCCTCAACTTCATCCACCATGCGATAGTTATTTTCAATCACAGTGGCGATTTCGGGATAGGCATCGTAACGATAAATCTTCTTCTCGCCAGCCATCGCATCTACAAAAACCTTTGATTTTGACTTTAATAGATCGTCTGCGAAGACTTTTAGATAATAAGCCTCATCGGGATTATTAAAAAGCGCCCGTTCCATCGCACTGCCTCTGACTCCCTGATACAGTCCAGTCTCGATATATAGATCATATCTCTTACCCCAGACCGCCATTGAATCAGTTGGTGAAGCGTATTGCAAGATTGTCTGCACGAGGGGAGTTTGATAGTCCTGAAGATATTTTTGGCGTTGAGAGAGATAGGGGTGTTCGCTTCTGATCAAAGTATAGCCCTGTAGGAAGCTGGCTGCAATCATCAATAGCAATATAAAAAACTGTATCTGTTTATAAAAAGCATTATTCTCCGACAATTTAAAAATTTCTCCGATTATCACACCGATCAAAAAACCACAGGGGAAGACAAGAAAAAGAAGATAATGGGGGAAAGGATTACCAGGGCGAACAACGACATAAAGAGAAACTACTAGGATAAACAGGCTGTAGAAGAAGAAGATAAAAGTATTTGTGAAAAATAGCTTTCGCCGTAGAATACTTTCCCTGAAAAATAAAATCGTTGCGGCGATGAGAAAAATCGAGGTCACTTGAAATAGTGAACTTGAATTTAAGCGTTTACTACTAGCCATTGATATAAATTGGCTGAACTTTTCCCCGAAGGTTAGGTTCGATAGATTGGCATAAAATAAAAAATTCTGGAGGATATAGCTTCTCCAGAAATCCCCAAACGTTGAAAAAAGAATTAAAAAAAAGAGATTGATAGCAGAAAACAGCAATAAGCCCAATGCGAGGATAGCTAAACTTTTGAGAAATTGTCGGAGACTTTCTTTTCTTGTCCAAAGTATATGAACGAAAATTAAAGTGATTGCCAGCGCGACGGGAAGACCTTGCATTTTTGCGTAGGGCATCATTCCGATAACTGCACCAAAGATAAAAACTATGCGATCGCTAAACTCGCGGGTGTAAACGTAGCAGGTCATCCAAAGAGCAGCACTTAAAATAGCGATCGGGAAATGTTCGCTGCTATAGTGAACGAAATTACTATGGAGTGCCAAAGAGAAAAATAAAACAACCGGGATAGTCGCAATACGGGCGACTCGATTATCGTATAAATATTTAAGCGAGTAATAGAAAAATATAACGGACAGAATCACTAAAAATAAGCCGATAACTCGAGCGCTGGCGTAATCGATGCGAATATTCAATAGTTTAGGAATAGTCAGGGGTATAATATTCAGCGGACCCGATGTACCAGTATCAACTGATCGCCAGAAAGCCGGATCCTTAACCAGTGTCATCGCGGCGGCAATGAAGAGATCTTCATCCGAATTAATAGAGGGAGCGAGTAAAACTGGCCAACGACCGGCGAGAATCGCTAACCCCGTCCACGCTAAAAAAACAGGTTCCGAGAAAACCCGCAAGATAAATCTACTAACCTTCGACTCGTTGAAAATTGTAGGAGAAAGTGCTAGAACGACAAATATGAATAATACAATAATTAGAATTATCCTATATAGATTAGCTAAGCCAGATAGGTTTTCTATTGCATTTAATAAAAATAAGCGTAAGTCAAAATTTTCCATGATCAATCAGGGCATTGGTTCGACAGTTATAGATTAATAAAAGTTGATTCTTTCACGTTCGACAACTAAAGGTCTTTTTAAAATTCTCATGTGCATTAAGCCAATATATTCCCCGATAATGCCGATAAAAAATAGTTGCACAGAAGCGAGTAAAAATAGTCCGACCATGATTGGTGCGGTTCCTAAAGGAAAATAATCCCAGAACAACAATTTGGCGATTAAATAACCTAAGGCAACTAGCAGACTCAAGAGGGACAAAGCAAAGCCTAACATGGTCGCCAGTCTGAGGGGAACTTGGGAGTGACTGGTAATACCCAGCATCGCCTCGCTATAGTATCGATAGAAGTTGTAACTACTAATACCCCGTTTTCGCCGTTGTTGTTGATACTCAAAAGAGAAACTTTCAAAACCTAACTCTTCGATGAGTCCCCTAAAATAGGGATAGGGATCGTTAATCTCTCGTAGAACATTGATGACTTTCTGATCGTATAACCCGAAACCTGTAAAATTTCTAGTAATTTTTATATCTGAAAGATTGTCCATTAAAGAATAAAAAATTTGTCTAGCAAAATAGAAAAAAGCTCCTTCTTTCATCGGCGTTTTAAACGCCTTAACAACTTTATAGCCTTCTTCCCACTTCTTGACAAATTCTAGGATTAATTCGGGAGGATCTTGCAAATCCGCTACAATAGGAATAACCGCATCTCCGTAACACTGAAGAATACCATGGTAACCAGAACGAACGGGACCGAAATTTCTAGCATTAACGATGACCTTGACCCCGGGGTCTTTTTGAGCAATATTTCTCAGTATATCAACAGTTTTGTCGTGAGAAGCGTTATCAATAAAAAGATGTTCATACTCATAGTTAGGTAACTGATTGAAAACCTCTTTAACTCGTAGGTAAAGATCCTCGACATTTCCTTCTTCATTATAACAAGGGGTCATTACAGTAATTTTTTTCATTGTGATCCTTCTCTAAAAACAAATAGTTTCATCAAAACAAAAGAAAGGACAGCCATCGGCAACAGCAAGATAGCACCAGCGATTAACATTTTAGTTTTTTGCTCGATCCCAATATCAATAGCATCAACAATTCTCAGGGCTTCCACATTCAACAAGAAAGTCACCACATAAACTAAGACAAAACGAAAAATCAATTTGTTGTTTTTGCTACCAAAAACCAGTCTTCCCGTGGTTTGAAAGTTAAATAAAACTCCCAGAATGGTAGCCAGCAGAGCGGCTAACTTGTAATCCAGTCCAATAAGAATAAGAGTGGCAAAGGAAAAATAACCAAACAGGGTATTTATTACACCAACCAGCAAGAAACGGACAAATCTGTGTTTCTTGACAATGGCGACAAATTTATTCTTTTTAAGAAGATACATTTTACGATTTATCTCCAATAGACAGTTGCGATTTTTTATATGTTATGATAATTCGGATTTTATTTATAGGTAAATCCTCCATCAATAATTATACTTTGTCCAGTGAGGTAGGTATTGGGATCTTCTAGGTTCTGTGTGATAAGTTTAGCTTACATAGGATAGATCGATCTTTGTGTCCTCTGTGTCTCTGTGGTTCCTTCCACTTCCTCGCTAGGAGGAATGTATCTTAGAGTACATTGTACCCACCAAACCCAAGAGAGCCGGCACTGGAGGGGAATGGAAGCGGCAATTCCCGCCAACTGCTCAGGTGAGTTGTTAGCAAAAGTTAGCTCCGTCCCCACATAACCTGGACAGACTGCACGAACTAGAATACCATAGGTGGCGAACTCGATAATCACCTACCCTAAGACGATATTCATTGGCATAGCCTTTCAACTTTTTAACTCCCGAAGGACGGGGTTCGTCAGTCAGCAGAAGGATTTTTTCGTTCAGGCGAGTTTGCACATCATCTGGAAAGCTTTTCAACTGCTTCTGCACAGGTTTAGGGATGATGACTTCGTAATTCATGAAGCTTGTTCAGATTGATTAGTGATATATTCTTGAATAGTTTGATAGTCGCCTATCTGATAAGCTTTTCGTGCTTCCTCTACTTCAGCTAACACCTCTGGATCATTTTCCATGGACTCTTCTTCTGATTCAAAAATCTGATCTTCTATAATTTCCATAAGTTTTCGTTTCACTCCTAAATCAAGGGTAGCAATTGCCTCGATTAAAGACTCTAAGGAGACTTGCATTCTAACCATTACCATGCTGTTTGTCCTCCAATTTTTACTTTTTTTGAGCGTTTAGGGGCGATAATCTGAATTACCTGACTCTCTAGTGCTGAGGCTATAGCTGCTCCAATGCCGCGAGAACCTCCTGTAATCAGTGCTTTATGATTTGTGGTATTTGTCATGGATTAACTCAACCCCAAAACCAGTCTTCCTGTGGTCTGAAAGTTAAATAAAACTCCCAGAATGGTAGCCAGCAAGACAGCTAACTTGTAATCCAGTCCAATTAAGATTAGCGTACCATAGAGAAAATAACCAAAAATGGTATTTAGTACGCCAACTAACAAAAATCTGGCAAATTTATGTTTTTTAATCAGGTTAACCAATTTAGCCTTTTTGAGAATATACATTACTTACAAGTGAATCATCCATCGATAATAAGATTCTGTCCAGTGACTTAGGTATTTTCTAATCATTAATTCTCCTGCGGTGGAATTAATAAATTGCTCAATAGTTCTTCCCTATCTAAGAAAGGAGCCATATCCTCTAGGGGGGATGAAACCATTCTGCCATCAGGTAATTGTCTTGAACTCAATTTAGGCTCAAATAACTGTTGGGTATCTAACATGATTTCACATACTACCGGACCAGGTTGCTCAAGTACCTCCATCAGTTGAGACTGAAAATCAGGAGAATTAATTCTTGTCGCAGGAATGCCATAGGCTTCAGCAACTTTAACAATATCAGGAAAGGACACGCCACTCTGAGAGCTTTCTCCAACTAACTTGCCAAAAAAGTTAATCTGTGTTGCTCTAATCGATAGATAACCACCATTATTAAGAACAAAGATTTTGATGGGAAGTTGATGGTGGACGACGGTTTGGAGTTCTTGGATATTCATCTGAAGACTACCATCTCCAGCAAAACAGATAACCCGCTTGCCTTGTTGAGCGATGGCTGCCCCCACAGCAGCCGGCAAATCATACCCCATGGAAGCACTACCAGAGTTAGAAAATAATTTTTGTCCTTTTTGGATAATTGCTGATTGAAAAGTAACAACACAGGCCATCCCATCACCACAGACAATCACATCATCCTTATCTAAACACTTAAATAAGGTGTTCATCAAATGATAGGGATTAATAGCATTTTCTTGGGACTGATGTTTTTGTGGTAAAAAGATCGGATAACGTTGAACCCTTTCTTGGCACCAGGCCAACCAATCAGAATGACTTTCGGGGTCGAAATTATCTTCATCCAATTGGCGGTTTAATTCTTCCAGAAAAACTTTCACATCACAATGAATTGGGAGGTCAGGTTTAACTGTCGGTTTGTCTAATTCTGCTTGATCAGCATCGACTTGAATCTTAAAGGCACAGCGAGCAAAAGACTGCCAATTGTAACTGACTTGACGAATATTTAGACGGCTCCCAAGAATCAGTACAGTTTCTGCATTTTGAACGGTAAAATTGCCAGGGCGATCACCAATTGTACCCGGACGACCACAATACAAAGGATTATCAGAGGCGATTATATCATGAGTCCAAGCCGTAGTAACTGGGATTCCCAACCTTTGGATAACTTTCTCAAAAATTTCAACAGCACCGCCAATTCGCACACCGCTGCCTGCCATAATCACAGGTCTGGGAGAGTTTTTCAGCCGACTAATTACCTCACGGCATTGTTGTTGAATTAACCGTAAATCCCATAGTTCTCCATCCTCTGAGGGGTCGTAACCTTGTAATTGACTTTCATCAATTTTACTGGATTGTACGTCAATGGGAACATCAATCCAGCAAGGGCCCGGACGACCCGAAACAGCTAAATGTAGAGCTTTTTCTAAATGGAATCGAATCGATTGGGGATCATTAATCAGAACGGCATACTTCGTAATTCCTTTAACCATGCTAACAATATCTGCTTCCTGATCCCCCAGTTGTCTCAACCGAGGAAGGTTGTAGGTTGCTAGGCAGGTTTCTCGCTTCACCTGTCCCGATACTATTAGCATAGGAATAGAATCTGTCCAAGCACCAAAAACCCCATTTAAGGCATTAATACCCCCTGGTCCAGTGGTGACATTAATACACCCGATCTTGCCAGTAACCCTAGCATAAGCTTCTGCTGCCATGGCACAGGCTTGTTCATGGTGACAACAAATATAACTCAAGCCTTGGCAGCGGCCGATGGCATCGTTGAGGTGCATGGCACCGCCACCTGTCACTAAGAAAATATGATGAACGCCTTGATTGACAAGGGTTTGGGCGATATAATCGGCAACTCTAATCATTGTTTTGATGCCATAACTCCTAATTTGTTATCATCATTATGGCTCTATTGAGTCTATTTAGCAATTTTATAAATTATCCTTGACAAGGATAGTGATCTGGTGTACCTTGGGCAACAATCCCCGTTTGGGCTGCCCGACGAACAAACACTAGAATCTTTTTACACTGTTACACTAGGTAATTGTGTGGGATGAGTTTTATTTTCCTGAGATGGTAACTTATGTCTTCTTCTTTATTAATCGAATTAGAAACCTTGCTCAAAAAACCAATTGCTTCTATAAAAGATTATGAAAGTTCTCTTTTCGAGCAATTGCTCGAAAAATCTCAAGGTCAAATAGTTTTATTTGGTGCTGGCAACTTAGGCAAAAAGTGTCTTAATGGTTTACGGAAGATTGGTATAGAACCAGTGGCTTTTGCTGATAATAATGTTGCTATCTGGAATACAAAAATTGAGGGAGTTGAGGTTCTTTCCCCTGAAACTGCTGCTCAAAAATATGGTGATAATGCCCTGTTTATAGTGACAATTTGGAGTCCAGGGAGAAATCGGCGGTTTGTGTTACTCAGAGATCAGTTACACCAACTTAACTGCTTAAACGTTACTTCTTTTATCACACTTTTTTGGCAATATCCAGCTATTTTTCTGCCTTATTACTGCATAGATTTACCTCATAATATCTATGAACAATTAGACGATGTAATAGCTGTTTTTAGTCTCTTAAGCGATGATTATTCTAAACAACAATATCTGAATCAGCTAGAGTGGAGAATCTGCCTCGATTTTGATCATTTATCATCATCTACAGAAATCCAATATTTACCGAAGCTCCTTTTGCCACTACTGAGGTATGAAGTTTTTATCGACTGCGGTGCTTTCGATGGTGATACGGTTAAAAATTTAATTGACACTCAGGAATATTCCTTTGAGAAAATCATCTGCTTTGAACCCGATCCAAGCAATGTTGAAAATCTGAAAGCTTATATCTCGAATTTGGACAATGTAATTCAAGAAAAAGTCGTCGTATATCAAAATGCTACAGGCAAAGAAAAGGGAAAAATTCGATTTTCGGCTACTGGTTCTGGTGCATCAGCAATTTCCCTCGAAGGAGAACTAGAAGTAGATTCAATTCCCCTAGATGAAATTCTCGCTGATGAAGTACCAACATTTATCAAGATGGATATTGAAGGTGCAGAAATAGATACTCTTCTAGGGGCAAGTCACATAATTGAGAAATATCATCCGATCTTAGCCCTTTCTGTTTACCATCAACAGGATCATCTCTGGCGAATCCCCTTATTGGTAAATAGTATTTGTAGTGATTACTCTTATTTTCTTATACCTCATGGTGAAGATGGTCTAGACTTAGTTTTTTATGCTATTCCCAATTCTCGCTTTACCAGCGAAGCCTAATTGCCGTTAATTTGAGGAGAAACTCAATTCAATGTCGTCTAACTCTGTAGAGATGCCTGAGCCCGTTTCGGAAATGCTCACCCCCACCCTAAATTTAATGGGGTTTATGACTGCTTGGATAGATCCTTATACCGAAGCTTTTGTCAAGTTTGCTCCCTTGGCCCCCAAAACTTGTCTTGATATTGGAGCAGCTTACGGGATCGCAAGTTTAGCGGCTTTAGCAACAGGTGCGGAAGTGATTGCCTGTGATCCAGACTGGCGGCATCTAGAAATTTGTCTTCAAAAAACACCCTCTAAGCAGAAAAGTCGCCTGAGATTGTTACAAGGATCTTTGCCTGATCAGATTAATTTAGAGGATGGGAGTTTGGGAGCCATCCTCTGCTCAAGAGTCCTACACTTTTTAACGGGGCCAGAAATTGAGGAATCAGTCCGTAATATGTCCCGTTGGCTTTGTTCTGGGGGTCGAGTTTATTTGATTGCCGATACTCCCTATAATAGATTTTTAAAATCATTTTTACCTATCTATGAGGAAAGAAAGCATCGGGGCGATCTTTGGCCGGGACAAATCGATAACTTCCCCCAATTTATGCCCACAGAACTGGCTCCCAATTTGCCCAACTTTTTTCATACTCTAGAACCAGATATATTAGCGCGTGTATGTACCAAGATGGGTCTTATAGTTGAGAGAAAAGGGTTCATTTCCCGTATCGATTACTTACCTGATGCTCAAGATGATGGTCGGGAGGGAGTTGGGATTATTGCCTATAAACCTTAAAACTGATATGAAAATCCAAAATATATTCTTTGATCTAGATGGTACATTGATTAATTCATCGAGGGGAATTAAATATTCTCTAACAAAAGCGTTGTCATCTGTACTTCCAGACTTTGATCTAGATCAGATTTCTACAAGCTTAATTGGCCCCCCTGTGGCCGAAATGTTCAAACAGATGATCAGCAATGCTGATCTAGATTTGATTGATGATTTAACGCGGGAGTTTCGCAAAAGCTACGATAGTGAAGGTTGGGAAAAAACCGATATCTATGAAGGAGTTGTAGAAACTCTTTGCCAATTGGCGGACTTGAATACTACAATGTTTATTGTTACTAACAAGCCTAGCCACCCAACCTTGAAAATTTTAGATCATCTCCAGATGCTACATTTTTTTGCCGATGTTGTATCTCCAGATACGGGAACTCATCCCTATCCCTCTAAATCAGCAATTTGTCAACATATCTTGACAAAGTATCAAATCAATCAACAATCTGCTATCTTGGTGGGAGATTCTCGTGATGATGCTCAGGCAGCCAAATCTTGTGGACTTAGTTTCATTGCCGCCACCTATGGCTATGGAAAAGTACACGAATCTGAAACTTCCGAGCAGTTATGTAAAATTTATAGTTTTCCCGAATTGATAGGTCTAATCAAGTATTAGCTTTTCATCAAGGGGAATAATAAAGTCTAATTTTAAGGAGGATTATCCAATGTCTGTTAACCGCGATATTTTTGACGAACTCTTTGTTTTAGAACTTGCCAATAATCATTGGGGTAGTTTAGAGAGAGGATTAAAAATTATCACTGACTTCTCTAGAATTGTTAGGTTTAATAATGTCAGAGCATCGATCAAGCTTCAATTCAGAGATGTGGACAATTTCATTCATCGAGATTTTCGGGACAGGACTGATATTCGCTATATCAAAAAAACTCTCGATACAAAAATGACAGAAGATGATTACGCAACTCTAGTGAAAGCAGTACGTCAAAGTGGATGTATTCCGATGGCAACTCCTTTTGATGAAAAGTCTGTTAATCTTTGTGTTGAATTGGGCATCCCCATTATTAAAATCGCTAGTTCAGATCTAAACGACTGGTTTTTAATTGAGAAAATCGCCGATACTCGCAAACCGGTAATTGTCTCAACGGGAGGTTCTTCTCTCAAGGATATAGATGATTTAGTCATCTTCTTTGAAAATCGTAATGTTCCTTTGGCTATTAACCATTGTGTTTCTCTCTACCCTTCCGAAGATTCTGAGCTAGAGATGAATCAAATCGATTATTTAAAAAATCGCTACCCCAATCATGTCATTGGTTTTTCAACCCATGAATATACTGATTGGACATCCTCAATGCTGATAGCCTACGCTAAGGGGGCGAGAACTTTTGAAAGGCATATCGATATTGAGATGGATGGAGTCCCTGTCTCTCCTTATTGTTCCTTACCAGAACAAGTCGATATTTGGTTTAAAGCTTTTCAAAAAGCTAAAGAGATGTGTGGCGCACCGGGTACTCAAAAAAGAATGCCCCCTGAAAGAGAAATTAAGTATCTTGATGCGCTGGTTCGAGGGGTTTATGCTAAAAGGGAGTTGCCAGAAGGTTACATTCTCAACCATGACCGCCTCAATGAAGATTTATACTTGGCGGTTCCTCTCCAGAAAGGACAGATTTCTTGCCGGGAGTTAATGTCAGGAGAGATATTAACTAGGGCCTGCAACAAGGATGAACCCATTATGATTGACTCCATTGATAGCCCTTATTCAACTAACGATAATCTCAGAAAGATTATCTATCAACGGGGTATTTAATTTTGAGGGAAAGGTGAACTAATTGCTAAGTTCACCTTTGATCATCTCAATAAAACAACTCGATTAGGCAGTTCCATTTTTTGGATAGCATTGTAAATCGCTTCTTGAGATAAAATTGAAGTTATAATAATCGGCTGTCTCATCTCTCTTAATTGAATTTGATGAGGTGATAGCACCGTAACCCCTGAAATAACACTACCTTGATTAATGGGATTTCCATCAACAAAAGCAACTATATTGGCTTTTGCCAGTGAAGTTTCGGCCAGCAATTTCATGGCTAATTGTCCCGTTCCCCAAACAATAACATCGGCAGCATCCTCTAACACTGACTGTAATTTAATATCTATATCAGTCATAATTTTTTTGGAGCTTTCAATATAAAGCAGTATTCTTTCTTTGAGCATTTTATCAGGATAAATTACCAATTCAGATGAATTAGACTCTTGCTTCTGCCAAAAGCTATAAATGGCTGGATAAGACATCCCCGGAGAGACATCAAACACTTTTTCGCCGATTAACTTATTGGTCAATCCAAATTGAATTAATAAATTTGACAAATGGGGATGATAAAAATGATTAATATGTTCAGTATTAAAATCTTGAAAAGGGGCAAAAACATGATCAACATATCCCGAGGCATTGGGAACTTCTACATATAGATATCCCCCTACTTTTATCAATTGTTCTATTAATTTTACAGAAAATTTCAGATCCTGTATATGCTCTAACACATGAGAAAGAATGACAACATCAAAATCTCCCAAATCTTGAGGAGGCGTAAAAATAGAACCAGCATAAGCTTCTATTCCGTAAAGCTGTTTTGTATTCTCAACACAAGCCGGAGATGGATCTAAACCACATAAATTGTTATATCCTAGTTTTTTAAGATAGCCTAATAAACCACCATTAGCACAGCCAATATCTAAAATGCGAACGCTCTTATCTGGTAAAAATTCAGCAATACATTCAGCCGTTTTTTGAAGTCGTGCGGCATCATAGGGAGACTCCCCCCCTCCTGTAGCGGTTTTTTTGTCCTCGTATTTGGATAATTTGGCGTAAAAAATATCATAATCTTTCTGACTTACTGTTGTATCAGCATAGACGAAACCACAGCGATCACAACATAGTATATCATATCCATTTGAGAGGGGATGACCTTCAGGTAAAACAAATTTTTGTGTGTGAAGAATCTCCCCATTTTCTTCTTGACAAATTGGACATTTGCGAATTGATTTTTTCTTATTCATGGTGTAAGTCCTAAAATTTTGATGAATTATAACTAGCCGTTCGGATGATTGAGTCTCTTAAGGGAATTAAGGGTTTAAGTTGTAGTGCAGAAAACGCTCGTTTTACTGAAGGAACATAACGCTCAGCAGGTTTACCGGGGATAGGTTCTTTAGCTATAACTACCTCAACTTTTGATGCAAATGTACTGGCAACAACTTTTGCTAATTCAGCGATAGTTAAGTCCTCATCTGAACCGACATTATAAGGGTAGCATGATTTCCCCTTAAACAAAATTGTCCACAGCCAAATCGCCAAATCTGCTGCGTAGAGATAAGAACGATAAGGAGTACCATCCCCCCTGACGAGAATTGACCCCCCCATTAGACCATCTAAAATAAAATTACCAATGGCAAAATGGGTATCCAGTGGCAAATAGGGACCGACAAAGGCAAAGCAACGAGCAATTTTCGTTTCTAAGCCATGTTGTTTAGCATAAAGGGTGCAGAGCATTTCTGCTGCCCGTTTTCCTTCGGCATAAGCATAACCCGGATTAGTTAAATCAGGAGAGCCTAAATAATCTTCGGAAACATGGGTTATCTCAGGGGGTTGTTTGCCATAAACGGCACCGGAACTGGTTAATAAGAACTTTTTAGCCTGACAGAATTTAGCAAATTCTAAAGTATGTCTTGTTCCCTCGATAATCGTATCAAACATCAATAAGGGATCTTCTTGATTTAGTTTGGCACTAGCTTCAGTGGCACCATGAATGACATAAGAAAACTCCCCTTCAGGAAACTCAAATGACCTAACATCACCGCAATGGAATTGAATAGCGGGATGATTGGCTAAATGAGGAGCTTTTTGCCTGAAACTATCAGGATTTCTGGTTAAAACAACCGCCGATGCTTTTAAGTCTAGCTGATCATTAGCCCAGATAAAACTTTCTAATAACCAACAGCCAAAAAAGCCTGTACCTCCGGTAATAAATATTCGTTGTCCCCGCAATTCTTCCCAGAGGGTTTTAGTATGGGCAAGAATATGATTTAAGTCGTTTGTTAGAAGATTGGTCATCAGAGCATATTACACCAGCTATGGACATTATGATAAATAACGGATCACAATAAACTATCATCAATGTCAACCCCTAGCGATCGCAATTGCGCCGCCAAGCGTTCAGCCCGTAGTTTTTCCTGCTCGGCTCGTTGCTTTTCCTGCTCGGCTCGTAGTTTTTCCTGCTCGGCTCGTAGTTTTTCCTGCTCGGCTCGTTGCTTTTCCTGCTCTGCCAACTCCTCTATGGTGGGGAGCAATTGCCCCTCTGGTGTTGCCCAACGCAGCCAAGTAATCGGCTCTTGTTCATCCCCATAAATTCCCTGCCAGCGCAATAACACCAACCCTAAGATTTCGCTGCTGAACTTTCCTTGAGCATCTGGGTTTAAAGATTTATAAACGCCTCCTTCTAAGCGATGTCCCGCTAAATCTTCTGGGTCAAAGGGATCATACCAAAAGTATTCTGTCACCCGCAAACGATTCTGATAGATCAGCTTTTTCTCTTCTTTATCTTTTTTG
>VYLA01000113.1_pt1 | contig 15188 bp, 4 predicted proteins | sample 5114381 | NCBI WGS metagenome assembly VYLA01 (sample SAMN12291789, study PRJNA351875) | freshwater metagenome | isolation source: freshwater lake | place: USA: Michigan, Gull Lake | collected 2011-08-08 | reverse complement strand
GTCGACCCCGGCGCCGCCGGCGAGGGTGTCAGTGCCCGCATCCCCGTTCAGGGTGTCGTTCCCGGAGAGACCCGAGAGCGACTCCGCCCCGGCCCAGCCGGTGAGGTTTTCATTCCCCCCCGCCCCGACGACATTCACCGCCAGGCTCGTATAGGTCAGGCTGGGCAGGATGTAGGTCGCGCCAGAGGTCACATTGACCACCACGGCGGAGGATCCCCCCGTACCGGAGACGGAGGAGAAGTTCCCCAGCTGGGTGGTGCTCAGCGTCGCTGCGACCCCGGCCGCCACAAGGCTCTCCACATTCATGAAGCTGACCCCCGCGTCGAACACCGTCGCGCCTGTCACGCGGACGGTATCGGTCCCCCCACCCCCGTCCACCGTCTCCCCGGTCGCCGTATCGGACGTCGCGGTGTAGATGAAGGTATCGTCGTTGGCGCCGCCGACCAGGCTGTCGGCCCCGGCGCCGCCGAGGAGGGTGTCATTGCCCGCATCCCCGTTCAGGGTGTCGTTCCCGGAGAGACCCGAGAGCGACTCCGCCCCGGCCCAGCCGGTGAGGTTTTCATTGCCCGTATCCCCGACAACGCTCACCGACAGGTTCGTATAGGTCAGGTTCGGCAGGATGTAGGTCGCGCCGGAGGTTACATTGACCACCAGGGTCGCGCCGCCCGTACCGGTGGCGGAGGCGAAGGCCCCCAGCTGGGTGTGGCTCAGGGTCGCCGTAAAGCCGGCCACGATTGAAAGGTTTTCCACCTGGGCGAAGCTCACCGCGGGGTCGAAGGCCGTCGTCGCCGCCACGCGCACCGTGTCGGTCCCGCCGCCGCCGTCCACGCTCTCCCCGGCTGCGGTATCGCCCGTCCCGTTATAGACGAACCAGTCATCGCCGGTGCCGCCGACCAGGCTGTCGGCTCCGTTTTCGCCGGTGAGGGTGTCGTTGCCGTTCTCACCCGCCAGGGTGTCGTTCCCCCCCGCCCCGCCATTGATTGCCTCCGAGGCGGCCGATCCCGTGATGTTCTCATTGCTCCACGACCCGGTGATCTGCACGGTCAGGTCGCTGATCGTCCCGAGGGTGGCCAGGCTCGCCGTGGATCCGGCGGCCACGTTCACCACCAGGAACTCCGTGGCCCCGCCGGTAACACCGCTGATGGTGAAGGTCTGCCCGGTCAGCTGGGCGCCGGAGAAGGTCCCCGTCAGGCCGCTGCCGATCATCACCGCCGAGATGTTGGTGAAGCTCGCTCCGGTCATGTCGATGGAGGCGGTCAGCGACACCGTATTGGTCCCGGTCCCGCCGTTCAGCGTCTCGCCGGCGCTCACCTCGCCGGCGGCGGCGTAGATGAAGAGGTCGTTGCCGTCGCCGCCCATGCCGGTGTCGACGCCGGCGCCGCCCCAGAGGGTGTCGTCGCCGTTCCCACCCGCCAGGACGTCGTTGCCCGCCAGGCCCGTGATCGAGTCGGCAATGGCCGAGCCGGTGATGTTCTCGTTCCCCGTCGAGCCGTTGATCTGCACGGTCAGGTCGCTGATCGCCCCGAAGGTGGCCAGGCTCGCCGTGCCCCCGGAGGCCACGTTCACCACCAGGAACTCCGTAGCCCCGCCGGTGACGCCGCTGATGGTGAAGGTCTGCCCGGTCAGCTGGGCGCCGGAGAAGGTCCCCGTCAGGCCGCTGCCGATCGTCACCGCCGAGATGTTGGTGAAGGTCGCTCCGGTCATGTCGATGGAGGCGGTCAGCGACACCGTATTGGTCCCGGTCCCGCCGTTCAGCGCCTCGCCGGCGCTCACCTCGCCGGCGGCGGCGTAGATAAAGAGGTCGTTGCCCGCGTCTCCGACCAGGTTGTCGGCCCCGGCGGCGCCATAGAAGGTGTCGTTGCCGTCGCCGCCGAGCATCGAGTCCGCGCCGGCGCCCGCCACGATGGAATCGGCGCCCGTTTCCCCCGAGAGGGTGTTGTTCCCGGCCAGGCCGTTGATCGTGTCGTCGCCGGCCCCGGCCAGGACGGACTCAGCCCCCGCCCCGCCGGTGATGTTCTCGTTCCCCGACTGCCCCTGGATGGCGACCGTCAGCCCGGTATAGCCCAGGCTCGGCAGGACGAAGGTCCCGCCCAGGGTCACATTCATGTTCAGGGTCGCCCCGGCCCCGCCTCCGGAGGCGGCGGTGAAGCCCCCAAGCTGCGACTGGTTGATATCCACCACCGCGCCCGCCGCTACGACCAGGCTCTCGACGCTGATCAGGGTCAGACCCAGGGGGAAGCTCGTCGACACCCCGATGATCAGGCTGTCGGTCCCCCCGCCGCCGTCGAAGGACTCTCCGGCCGCCGGGTCCAGGACGTTCAGGATCAGATAGCCGTCGTCGCCGAGCCCGCCGATCATGCTGTCGGCGCCTGCGCCGCCATTGAGGGTGTCGTTGCCGTCGTCGCCCACAAGGGTGTCGTCCCCGCCGTCGCCCGAAAGGCAGTCGGAGCCGGTTTCGCCGGCGAGGGAATCCCCGTCATTGCCGCCGTTCAGGGTGTCATTGCCGTCGCCGCCCACCCCGGTGTCGGCGCCGTCGCCGCCCGAGAGGCTGTCCGCGCCCAGCTCGCCCCGGAGGGAGTCCGCGCCGGTCTCCCCCAGAAGGGTGTCATTACCACCGCCGCCCAGCCCGGTATCGGCGCCGTCGCCGCCCGAGAGGCTGTCCGCGCCCAGCTCGCCCAACAGGGAGTCCGCGCCGGTCTCCCCGGAAAGGGTGTCATTGTCATCGCCGCCCAGCACGGTGTCGGCGCCGTCGCCGGCCCACACGCTGTCAGCGCCGGTTTCGCCCAACAGGGAGTCCGCGCCGATCCCGCCGTTCAGGGTGTCGGCGCCGTCGCCGCCCATCAGGGTGTCGGCGTCATCCCCGCCGGAGAGGTTGTCGGTCCCCAGCTCGCCCAACAGGGAGTCCGCGCCGGTATGCCCGGAAAGGGTGTCGTTGTCACTGCCGCCCAGCACGGTGTCGGCGCCGTCGCCGGCCCACACGCTGTCGGCGCCGGTCGCGCTCAGGAGGGAGTCTGCGCCGGTCTCGCCCATCAGGGTGTCGGCACCGTCGCCGCCCGTCAGGGTGTCGGCGCCATCGCCGCCCTGCACGCTGTCGGCGCCGGTTTCCCCCGTCAGGGAGTCCGCATCATTCCCGCCGACCAGGGTGTCATTGCCATCGGCGCCCGTCAGGGTGTCCGCGCCCGCGTCGCCGAACAGGATGTCGGCGCCGGTGTCGCCAAACACGCTGTCCGCGCCGTCTCCGGCCTCCAGCCGGTCATTGTCCGCGCCGCCGGAAAGGGTGTCGGCGTTGTCGCCGCCCATCAGGGTGTCGGCGCCGGCGTCGCCGGTCACCAGATCCGCCCCGGACCCGCCCAGCAGGCAGTCCGCGCCGACCCCGCCCAGGATCCGGTCGTCGTTGTCCTCGCCGGCGAAGGTGTCGTCCCCCGCGCCGCCGTTGTAGGTGTCGGCGCCCAGGCCGCCAAAGCCGATATTGGCCCCGTCTCCCGGGGTTATCAGGTCATCGCCGTCGCCGCCCCACACCGAGTCGGCGCCGCCCAGGGCGGTCAGGGTGTCGGCGCCCAGGTCGCCGTTCAGGGTGTTGTTGCCCACCCCGGCCACCAGGCTGTCCGCGCCATCGCCGCCGAGCAGGCTGTCGCCCTCCGGGCCGCCGATCAGGGTGTCGTTCTCGGTTCCGCCGTCCAGGGTGTCGGCGCCGCCAATCAGGGGATCGTTGTCGCCATAGATCAGGTCTGCGCCGCCGAAGCCCTTGAGCTCGTCGGGCTGGTCATTGCCCGTCAGGGTGTCGGCCAAGGCGGTGCCGACAATCGGCGCCGAGCCCAGAAACCCCGCCAGGCGCAGGACGGCGTCAATCGCATTGTCGTCGTCCGTGTCGGCGAAGACATAGGTGTCTGAACCGCCCACGACGGTGAAGACCAGGTCATGAAGGCCCGATCCGATCAGACCCTGCGCCTGAATCAGCGAGGAGGCGTAGGTCATGGCGTCCTGGGCGGTGAAGGCGCTCAGCCCCTGTTTGCCCAGGTCCAGCCGGTCGCCATCAGCAGGGTTGAAGTCGGTGATCACCTCTATGGCGCCCAGGGTCTGGCCGGCAGCCTCCCCCGAACGGACGATGAAGAGGTCGTTCCCCGCCCCACCGGACAGGGTGTCGACCCCGGCGCCGCCCCTCAGGGTGTCCGCCCCGTCGCCTGCAGCCAGAGAATCGTCGCCAAGCCCCCCGGACAGGCTGCCGACCCCGATCGAGCCGGTCAGCAGATCGACGCCGTCTTCGCCGATCAGGGTTCCATCGCCCGTCAGGGTGTCGGCCCCTTCGCCGCCGAAGACAGAGTTGGCCCCGCCGCCGGCGCTCAGGCTGTCATTGCCGGCGCCGCCGGTCTGGGTGTCCGCGCCGCCGAGGGCTGAAAGGGTGTCGGCGCCGTCGGCGCCATCGAGCCGGTTCATGCCGGCGTCTGCGATCAGGCTGTCGTCGCCCTCGGCGCCCAGGACCGTGTCATCCCCGACAGAGCCGGCGAAGGTGTCCGCGCCGGCCCCGGCCAGGACGCTGTCCGATCCGCCGCCGCCGGTGATCCGGTCGTCGCCTTCGCCGGCCAGCAGGGTCTCAGATCCGGCCCCGCCGGTCAGGGTGTCCGCCCCGGCGTCGCCGGTGATCAGGCTGTTCCCCGCCCCGCCCTTCAGATGGTCGGCGCCCTCGCCGCCCACCAGGGTGTCGGCCCCGCCGGCGCTGTCCAGGGTGTCGGCGCCCGCCCCGCCCTCGAAATAGTCCATCCCCGCGCCGCCGCGCAGGTCGTCGGCCCCCTCGCCACCATATCCGGCGGCCGAGCCGCTGGTGTTGAGGGTCATGTCCAGAAGGTCGTCGCCCAGCCCACCCTGGAAGGTGGCGATGCCGCCCGGGGACCCGCCCACCATCGTGTCATTACCGGCCCCGGCGTCCACGGTATCGGCGCCGGACCCGGCGATCAGGCTGTCATTTCCATCCCCGCCCAGCAGGGTGTCGGCGCCGGCGCCCGCGATCACGGTGTCGGAGTCCGCCCCGGCCGAGACGCTGTTATTGCCATCCCCCACCTCGATCCGGTCAGCGCCGTCATCGCCAGTGGCGACGTCTGCGCCGAGGCCCGCCAGAAGGGTGTCCGCGCCCTGGCCGCCCAACAGGGTGTTGGCGCCCACGCCGGCGGTGACGCTGTCATTGCCCTCGCCGCCGATCACCAGGTCGGCGCCGCCCAGGGCGACCACAGTGTCGGCGCCCGAGCCCAGGTCGATCTGGTTATCCCCCGCGCCAGCGGTCACATGGTCGACGCCGTCCCCCGCACTGATCGTATCGGAGCCGCCGCCGGCGGTGATCAGGTCGTTCCCGATCCCGCCGGAGAGGGCCTGCGCCTCCGCGCCGCCGGTCAGGGTGTCCGCCCCCTCGCCGCCGGACAGGGTGGAGGCGCCGGCATTGGCCACCAGGCTGTCGGCGCCGTCGCCGCCCAGGATGACGGAGGCCCCGGTCCCCGTATCGCCAAACACCGTGTCGGCGCCCGCGCCGCCATCGATGCTGTCGGCGCCCGGTCCGGCCCCGGTCAGGACGATGCGGTCATCGCCCGCCCCGCCCACCACCGTGTCCGCGCCGGTTCCCACCGTCAGGGTGTCGTTGCCCAGATCGCCAAAGACCAGGTTGTTTCCGGCCCCGGCGTCAATGGCGTCCTGGGCCTGGCCGCCCAGAAGGGTGTCGGCGCCCGCACCAGACAGCAGGGTGTCGTCGCCCAGATTGCCGTGGAGATAGTTGTCGCCCTCGCCGGCGAGGAGGGTGTCATTGCCCTGGCCGCCCAGCAGGCTGTCCTGGCCGGCCCCGGCCAGAATGCTGTCTTCGCCCTGGTTGCCGTTGACGCTGTCATTGCCGCCGCCGCCCTGGATCCGGTCATCGCCGGCGCCACCGGTGATCGTGTCCGATCCCGTCCCCGCGGTCAGGGTGTCGGCGCCGGAATCGCCCGTCAGGGTGTTGTTTCCCTCGCTGGCCGAGAGGCTGTCATTGCCGTCGCCGCCGGTCAGGGTGTCGGCGCCGGTCCCGGCGCTCAGGGTGTCGGCGCCTGTGGCCCCGTCCAGGCGGTTGGCGCCTTCCCCGGCGATCAAGCTGTCGGCGCCGTCGCCCCCCATCAGGATGTCGTTTCCAGCCCCGGCGGTCAGGGTGTCGGCGCCCAGATCGCCGGAGAGCACATTGTTTCCTTCCCCGGCGCGCAGGTCATCCCCGTCCTGACCGCCCAGCAAGGTGTCCGCGCCGGAGTCCGCAGTGATCGTGTCCGCGCCAATATTGCCGTTGGCCCAGTTCGCCCCGGTCCCCAGCTCGATGCGGTCATTGTCCCGACCGCCATAGAGGGTGTCGTTTCCGGCCCCGCCGGTCAGGGAGTCCTCGCCGGCATTGCCCTGTAACACATCGTCCCCGTCCCCGCCTGAGAAGGTGTCGGATCCCGCATCCCCATAGAGGCCATCCGAAAAGCCGGAACCCAAGTTGCAGTCGGCCCCGCCGGTGCCCGGATACAGCATGGAGCCGTCGGCAAAGTTGATCTGACCGGTAAAGCCCCCATAGCCCGCCAGGGCGGAGGCCAGGAATTCTCGCGTCACCCCGTTGAAGGTCAGGGTGATCTTGGCGGGGGTAAAGCCGTTGCCGGAGGGAATAAAGGCCACCAGCACCTGGGCGGCTATGGCCCCCGGAGTGGAGAAGGTCAGGGTGTCGTTGGCCGTGAAGGCGGCGGCCTGGGCGTCGGTCAGGGTCTCAAAAACGTAGGCCGCCATGGTGTGCTCTCTCTCCGCCCAGCGACTGGGCCGCGCCGAATCAGGACTTGCGGGGGACCCCCGTTAATCTCTCTTTAACCGTCCTGCGACGCGAGACAAGGGCGAGCTGGCGCCAGAAGGCGGACGCCCGCCCCGGCTGGAGCCGGAAACGAAAAGGGCCGCCCCGAGGGGCGGCCCGATCCGTTGAGCTCGTTTCTGACCTGCGTCAGACGAGGAAGTCACCAGTTGCGATGGCCACGTTCGCCCCGGTGAACGAGACCGCGGTGTCGATCACATTGTCGTCGTTTGTATCCGCGAAGAGGTAGGTCACCGTTCCGACAGTCACAACGACGAGGTTCGCAGTCCCGGCTGAAACGACACCCGATGCGGCAGAGAGGCCCGCGCCGAAGGTGCTCGCAGTCACGAGGGTCTCAACCGACCCGCCAACACCGATCGAAAGCTTATCGGTGTTGGAGACAAAGTCAGTGATCCGGTCGATTGCGCCTTCGGTAAGGGAAGACGCGTCACCCGCCGCGAAGACGAAGCGGTCGGCTCCAGTGCCGCCGTTCACGGTGTCGGCGCCAGCGCCGCCCGAGATGGTGTCGGCACCGTCACCACCGGTGATGGAGTCGCCACCCGTGTTACCGACCAGGCTGTCCGCACCAACGCCCGAGCTGACAATGGTGTCGGCGCCGTCGCCACCGGTGACGGTGTCCGCCCCGGTGCCGACGGTGAGGGAGTCTGCGCCGTCGCCGCCGCTGACATTGTTGGCGCCGTCGCCGGCCGAGACCGTGTCGTTGCCAAGCCCGCCGGTGACCACATCATTGGCAGCGCCGCCCGTGATGGTGTCTCCGTCGGCCCCACCATCGATGGTGTCCGCACCGCTGGCGCCGACGATGGTGTCTGCGCCGTCGCCGCCCGACAGGTTCTGGGCGCCCGTGCCGCCGGTGATCGCATCCGCACCAGCGCCGCCGGTGACGGTGTCATCGCCCAAGCCGGAGACCAGGCTGTCCGCCCCGTCGCCGCCGGAGATCGCTTCCGATCCGCCACCGCCAGCGATGGTGTCATTGCCCATGTCGCCGATCAGCGACGAGGCTCCGGTACCGCCCAGGAGGGTATCGTTACCATCACCGCCGTTCAGGGTGTCGGCGCCATCGTTAGAGACGAGGGTGTCATTGCCCGCGCCGCCGACCACGAAGTCCACACCGGCGCCGCCGCTGTAGTTGTCGTTGCCGTCGCCGGCTTCAGCCGAGACCGAGGCCGCGGCGTTGCTGGTGATGACGAAGGTGTCGTCGCCGAGACCACCGATCACCGTCGCTTGGGTGGTGGCGCCGGAGTTCAGGACGATCCGGTCCGCGCCCGCGCCGCCGTCGATGCGGTCGTTGCCCGCTGCGCCGTCCAGGGTGTCAGCCCCGTCGCCGCCGTTCAGGCTATCGATGCCGGAGTCACCGAGCAGGGAGTCGTCGCCGCCCATGCCATCCACGAAGTTGTTACCTGTGCCTGCGGAGACGGTGTCGTTGCCTTCGCCCCCATCGACCCGGTCATTCTCCGAGCCGGAGGTGATGTCGTCGGCGCCGTCGCCACCGGAGATGGTGTCGCGGCCAGCTCCCGAGACAATGGTGTCGTTGCCGGCGTCGCCAGTGATGTTGTCGTTGCCACCGCCGGAGGTGATGCTATCCGCACCGCCGCCACCGATGACGACCGCCTCGCCCGAACCAGTGTCGGTCAGGGTGTCATTGCCCGCGCCCAGGTCAACCCGGTCGGAGCCGGCGGCGCTGCCGCCGCTAACGGAGTCATTGCCGTCACCACCAACCAGGGTATCCGACCCGGTCGCACCGATCAGGGTATCCGCACCGGACCCGCCGTCGAGGTTGTCGGCGCCGTCACCGCCATCGATGGTGTCGTCACCTTCACCGCCGGTGACCACATCGTTTCCGTCGCCTGCAATGACCGTATCGTTGCCGGCCCCGCCGTCTACAACGTCCGCACCCGTGCTCGATGTGAGGCTGTCATTGCCGGCGGCGCCGAGCAGGGTGTCAGCACCCGTCCCGGAGGTGATGGTGTCGTCGCCGAGATCGCCCGACACATAGTTCATGCCATCGCCAGCCGTGACGGTGTCGTTGCCCTGGCCGCCCAGGACGGTGTCGTTCCCGCTACCGGCCGTAAGGGTGTCGTTGCCGAGGTTGCCGTGGAGGTAGTTGTCACCGACATCGCCGACCAGAGAGTCTGCGCCCTGGCCGCCGAGGAGGCTGTCCGAGCCGGTCTCGCCATTGATCGTGTCGTCACCAGCATTGCCGTTGACGCTGTCGGCGCCAGAGCCGGAGAACACGGAGTCATTGCCGTCGCCGCCCGTCAGGGTGTCCATGCCCGAGCCAGTCGCGATGGTGTCGGCGCCCGAGTCGCCGGTGACGCTGTTGGCGCCATCGCCGGCCGAGATCGTGTCGTTGCCCTCGCCGCCCATGATGTTGTCCGCGCCGGAGCCGGACACAACCGTGTCGTTACCCGTGCCGCCGTCGATGACGTTGGCGCCCGAACCGGCGCTGATGTCGTCGTTGCCCGCGCCGCCCATGATGGTGTCGGCGCCGGTGAGGGAGGTCACGCTGTCATTGCCGAGATCGCCGGAGATGTAGTTGGCGCCGTCGCCAGCGACGACCGTGTCATTGCCCTGGCCACCCAGCAGGGTGTCGGAGCCCGCATCGCCGGTGATGGTGTCGTCGCCGAGATTGCCGTGGGCGTAGTTGTCGCCCGTTCCGGTGGAGAGGGTGTCGTTGCCCTGTCCACCCAGGAGGGTGTCTGAGCCCGCATCGCCCGAAACCTGGTCATTGCCGAGGCCGCCCTGGATGAAGTCGGCGCCGGCGCCGCCCGTCAGGGTGTCGGCGTCTGCGCCGCCGTAGAGGGCGTCATTGCCCGCCGACCCCGAGATATTGTTGGCGCCCGTGGAGCCGACATACAGCATCGACGAGTCGGGGAAGATGATCTGGCCGGTGATGTTGCCCACGCCGCCAGTGGCGCCAGCAACGATGAAGTTCGCGCCGAAGGTCTTCGTCATCCCGCCGAAGGTCAGGACGAAGGAAGCCGGCGTCAGGGGGAAACCGGACGCATCCGTGATCGCCACCGTCACTGCCGTCGCCGTGGCGCCCGGGGTCGTGAACGTCAGCGTATCCTTGGTTGCGTCGAAGGCCAACGCGTCTGCAGCGCTGATCGTCTCGAACGTATAGGCAGCCATTCTTCTCTCCAGTGTGTTTCACGCGGACCGTCGAAATGTCCGGCGCCACGACCCCATGGACACTTCCATCGGACGGGTTCCGGCGGTCCGTAGCCCCTGACCGTGTCAGTCACATGACTGTCCACGGCTTGGGTTAAACGAGCCCGAACAAGCCTTAGCCCGGCGGATTCAATTCCGCAACAGCAAAAACCCCTTGGAATCCCCACCCCTTGGGCAAGGTGATGCAGGAAGGACACGCCCCCTTTTTTTGCATCACTATTTGTCCCTCAGGGAGGCGTTCATCGTGTCTGTCAGGGGGCCGACAATGTAACCCATCACCGTCCGACGGCCCGTGGTGATCATCACCTGGGCGGGCATTCCGGGGGTGATGGTCTCACCCGGGGGCAGGCTGGCCAGGGCCTTCGGGTCGATCTTCAGGTCGGCGCGGTAATAGGACTGGCCCGACGCCTCGTCGGTCAGCTCGTCCGCCGACACATTGGTCACCACGGCGTCAAAGGGCGAGACGCGGCGGGTGGAGAAGGCGGTCAGGGTCACCCGGGCCTTCATGCCCGGGGTGATCCCCTCAATCTCGTCCGGCTTGATTCGGGCCGTCACCGCCAGGGGCGCGTCAGAGGGCACCACCACCATCAAAAGCTCGCCGGCGCCCACCACCCCGCCCACGGTGGACTGGGTCAGGTTCAGCACATAGCCGTCCACGGGGGCGCGCACCGTGGCGCCCTGAAGGGTCTGGAGGGCGGCGGCCAGCTTGGGCCGGGCGTCGGCCAGGGCCGCCTGCATCTGCCTTAGGCCCTCGGCGGACTGGCTGATTCTCTGGTCGTTCAGGGAGGCCAGCTGAACCCGGGCCTCCCCCTTCTGCTGGGCCAGGCGCTGCTGCTCGGCCGACAGGGCGCCGCGGCGGCCGGCCAGGTCCGAGAGGGCGCGCTGATAGCGCAGGATCAGGGTCTTCGGGGCATAGCCCTGGGCGTAGAGGGTCTCATAGCCCTCCAGCTCCTGCCGGGTCAGGGCGGCGTTCTCGTCCAGGGCGGTGATCTGGGCGCGCACCCCGGCGGCTTGCGAATCGATCTGTTGGACGCGCTGGCGCAGCACCTCGGCCTGGCTGTCAAAGAACTGCAGCCGGCTGGCGAACAGGAATTCCTGATCGCGGACCAGGGCGCCGACCCGGGGGTCGGAGATCCGGGCGGTCAGTTCGGGCGGAAAGGCGAGCTGCCGGGCGCCGGAGGCCTCGGCCTCAAAACGGGCCACCTGGGCGGCGTAGGTGTCCACCTGATTCTGCATCACGTCTGCGGCGGCCCGGGGCTGGACGTCGTCCATGGTCAGAAGGATCTGGTCCTTCTTCACCTTCTCGCCCTCGCGCACCTGAATGGTGCGGACAATCCCGCCCTCGCGGTGCCGCAGGATCTTGCGGTTCTCCTCCACCCGCACCACGCCGGGGGCGATGACGGCGCTGTCCAGGGGGGCCAGGATGGCCCAGCCCAGAAAGCCCAGGACAAAGACGCCGATCAGGATGGAGCCGGTGATCATGGGGCGGCGCAGGCGGCGCTCCAGGTCCGGGTCCAGGGGCTGGTCCGACACCTTCAGGGCCGGCGACAGCCATTTGCGCATCCGCTCCAGGGGTTTGCGGGCGACGGGGGCGCGGTCAAAGGCCGATTTGCTGGGGTCGAGGTTCATCGGGCGCCGCCGCCTTCCACGGCGCGAAGGGGGGCGGCGGCCCCGGGGGCGAACTTGGCCATCACCGCCTCGCGAGGCCCAAAGGCCTCCATGCGGCCGTCGCGCAGCACCAGCATCTTGTCGGCGGCGCGGAAGATGGAGGGCTTGTGCGCCACCAGAACAATCGTCGTTCCCCGGGCCTTGGCGGCGTCCAGGGCGGCCAGCAGGGCCTCCTCGCCCTCGGCGTCCAGGGCGGCGTTGGGCTCGTCCAGCACCAGCAGGGCGGGGTCGCCAATCAGGGCGCGGGCCAGGCCGACGCGCTGGCGCTGGCCGGCCGAGAGGATGCGGCCGCTTTCGCCCAGGTCGGTCTCATAGCCCTGGGGCAGGCGCAGGATCAGGCTGTGCACGCCGGCGGCCTGGGCGGCGGCCACCACGTTCTCGTCGGTCAGGTCGTCGCGGAAGCGGGCGATGTTGTCGCGCACCGTGCCGGGGAAGAGCTCGGTGTCCTGGGGCAGGTAGCCGACATTGCGGCCGAAGTCCGACCGGTCCCAGGCGTGGACGTCGGCGCCGTCCAGCCGGATGGAGCCGTGGGTCGGGGGCCAGACGCCGACGATCAGCCGGGCCAGGGTGGACTTGCCGGCGCCGGAGGGGCCGATGACGCCCAGCATCTCGCCGGGCTCGACCCGGAAGGCCAGGGCCTGCACCGCGAATCGGTTGGCGCCGGGGGGCGCGAAGTTGACCCCCTCCACCGTGAGGAGCCCCTTGGCCTTCGGCAGGGCCGTGGCCGCGCGCGGCTCCACATAGCCCTCGAACACCGTGGTCAGCCGCTCGAAGGCGCGGGCGCCGTTCATCAGACCGTCCCAGCTGGCCACCAGCCGGTCGATGGGCTGAAGGGCCCGGGCGCCCAGGATCATGTTGGCGAACAACAGGCCCACATGGATCTGGCCGGTCAGCACCAGCCAGGCGCCGACGGCGATGATCAGCACCTGGATGCCCTGGCGCAGGCCCCGCGAGATGTTGCTCATGAAGCTGGCGTCGTCGCTGGCCAGCGAGCTGCGGTCCATGGTGGTCTGGCGGAAGCCGCGCCAGCGGCTGGCCAGGGGCTCGGTCAGGCCCATGGCCCGGACCACCTCATTATTCCTCAGGGCCTGGTCGGTGAAGCCATAGCTGCGCAGGGCCGCCTCATTGGCCTCCTGCAGCAGGGGGCGGGTGCGGATGTCCTGCAAGAGGGCCACGCCCAGCAGGACCAGGGCGCCCACGAAGGTGATGACGCCGATCACCGGGTCGACCACGAACAGGACCAGCATGAAGATCGGCATCCAGGGCAGGTCGAACAGCACGCCGAAGGCCGGGCCGGTCAGCATCTGCCGGAAGGCGTCGAGGTCGCGCAGGGCCTGGCTGCGGGCCTGGGGCATGCCGCGGGCGGCGCCCTCGAACAGGGCCCCGAAGACGTGGGCCGAGACGCGCTGGTCCAAAAGGACGCCGAAGCTGATCAGCACCTTGGACCGATAGTGGTCGATGATGGACGACATGGCGAAGGCCGCCAGCACGCCGAAGGTCAGCACCAGCAGGGTCGGCACGCTCCCGCTGGGCAGCACGCCGCTGTAGATGTGCGTCGTGTACAGCGGCATGGCGAAGTAGAGCAGGTTCGAGACCAGGCTGAAGACGCCCGCATAGATCAGGGGCCGGCGCCCCTCCTTGACCGCGCGGGTCAGGGGGTTGTCGGGCATCTTGGCGAAGGGGTTGAAGATCTTCATCCTGGGTCCTGGCTCGGGCCGGTGCGCCGGCTCCGGCTTGGGGGGCGACCATCACCCCGCAAAGCTTACGAAAAGCAAGGCGTTTTCGCGAGGGGGGGTTTAGCGGCCTCCGCGCCGCTGGGAAAGACCCCGAAGATAAGCCTGGCCCGTGGCGCCGGCGCCACGGCCCCCCGCTTCCGGCCGGATGGGGTCAACGGCGTCCCCGCCGCCTCCCAGCTGTGCGGCGGATCGATTCGTCCTAGTCTGAGCCCATGACAGGACCCTCCCGCCTTGCGCCGCCGCTGTCCGGAGCCGGCCGCGTGGCCATCCTTGGCAGTTGCGTCACCCGCGACCTGTGGCGGATGGCCGGGGCGCCGACCGACGACCTTCTCTACATATCCCGGACCCGACTTCCGAGCCTGTTCGCCCGGGCGCCGGAGGGGCTGGTCCTGCCCGAGGGGCCGCCGCCCGGTCTGAGACCCAACCCGGCGAAGGCGCTCCGTACCGACCTTTCAAAAACGGGATTGGACGCTCTTGTCCGATTCCGTCCAGATGTGGTCATCCTCGACTTCATCGACGAGCGGTTCGACCTGTTGGTCGGGGCCGGCGGGGTCGTGACCGCCTCCTGGGAGCTGGAGACCTCCGGCTGGGACGCCCTCCCCCCGCTCAGGACCCTGCGGCGCCTCGGCCCACTGGCCGGCGGGGACGCCGCCCTGTGGACGCCCGCGCTCGCCGCTCTGGCCGCCCTTTTCACGCCCGGCGGCGCGCTTTCCGGCGCCCGGCCGGTGCTCCATGCGGCGACCTGGGCCGGCGCCCTGCGCACCGCTTCCGGCCAGGTCCAGGACCTTGATCCGGACCTTGAAATCACCCCCGGCCGGCGGGGGTCACGGGCGGCGCACAACGCCCGGCTCGCGCGGATGCACGCCCTCGCCCGCGTCGTCATTCCCGGACTGGAGGTCGTCAAGGCCCCGGATTCCTTGATCTTTTCCGATCCGGACCATGTGTGGGGCCTCAGCCCCTTCCACTATGTGGGCGACTATTACGCTGAGATCTGGCGCCAGCTAGGGGGTTCGTAACCGCCGGGCCAGGGCCTCTGCGGGGGTCAATCCTGAGCGGATCGCCTCTGGATCGTCCAGCAAAGCCAGGGCCGGGTGCAGCCCTTCCGGTCCCAGGACCGCCCAGGCGCCGCCGGCCAGGTAGTCGCTCAAGGGGTCCTTCGAGGGGTCCATCGCAACGCCCCGGGCCTCGGCATAAGTCCTTGAATTGAAACAGGGTCCTGGGCTCTCCAGGGTGTCGTGGGCGGTCAGGACGAAGCGCGTCAGGGGCTCGGTTTCGCCGTCATCCAGCCCCGATTCGCGCCGCCAGGCCGGGTCGAACAGGGGGTGGGGCGAGGCGCCCCGCCGCCAGCCTTCGGTCAGGTACCAGACCAGGTCGCCGCCCGCCCAGTCCAGGTCGAACAGGGGGTGGGGGGACAGCCCCCGGCTTGCACCCGTCCGCAGGTAGTGGAGCACCGGATTCTCCCCCGTCGCGGCCAGCTCCGGGGCCTGGGCCACGTACCATTCGAGGCTGAAGAGGGGGTGAGGATCGCGGCCGTCGGCGGCGCCTTCACGCAGGAAGTGGTCCAGCGGCGTCAGGCCGGTGCGGGCCAGATCGGCGGCGTTGCGCGCGGCGTAAAACCTTGAATCGAAAAGGGGATGGGGCGACAGCCGGGCGTCTCCACCCCAGGTCAGATAGTGGGCCAGGGGGTCGGCGCCGACGGGCTCGGGGGCCTGGGCGGCGTACCAGGCGGCATCGAAGAGCGCCGCGCCTTCGCGCAGGGCGGCCCGGGCGCGGACCAG
>VYLA01000129.1_pt1 | contig 15460 bp, 21 predicted proteins | sample 5114381 | NCBI WGS metagenome assembly VYLA01 (sample SAMN12291789, study PRJNA351875) | freshwater metagenome | isolation source: freshwater lake | place: USA: Michigan, Gull Lake | collected 2011-08-08 | reverse complement strand
GCTTATTAAAAGAATAAGTTATGGATTTACCAATTTTGAACATCTTCGACTTAAGCTGTTTGCTTGCTTTAATTCATAACAAAAATTAACACACGAAAACCAGAAGAGCCAAAATGCTATTTATTGAATCTCTAGTTTCAGAATTAGAAAGTGTAAGTTGGGGGAGCCGAGAAAATGCCCAAGCAAATCTTGGAAGATTAGGCTTATCGGCTATCGAGCCAATAATGACAAAACTGCAAGATGATAATGAGGAAATCCGAAATAAATTTGCTGGTGCTTTAAGCTATATAAGTGACTTAAAATCTCAAGAAATATTAGTTGAGCTAACAAAAAATGACTCAATTTCAGTGCAGATAGCCGCATCAAAAGCACTGGCAAACATGGGAGATAAAAGAGCTATTGACCCTTTAATTATCTTGTTAGAAAGCGATGACTGGCAAATTAGAAGCAATGCTCAGGAGACCATTGGAAAAATAGGTTTACCAGCTATTGAGTCATTAATGGGGAAGCTAAAAGACAAAAATGAAGAAGCCCAAAATAATGCTGCATATACGTTGGCTTATGTCAACGATCTAAAAGCAGTAGAAGTCTTGATTGAATTGACAAAATATAATTTAGCATCAGTACGATCAGCTGCATCAAAAGCACTTGGAAATATAGGAGACAAAAGAGCTATTCAACCCTTGATTGCGCTATTAGCAGATGCTGATTGGCAGGTTTATGAGAATGCTCAGGAGAGCCTTGGTAAATTAGGCCAACCAGCTATAGAACCACTTCTAGTAAAACTTCAAGACAAAGATGAAAAAATTAGACAACGTGCTGCTACTGCATTAGCAAATATAGGTGAAATAGCTGTTACTCCATTAAGTCAGCTATTGCAATCCTCTGATTGGCAAGTTCGTGAGTCAGTAGTTATAGCACTGGGAGGAATTAAACATGATTCAGCCGCTCAGATTTTATTAGGAGTGCTGAATGATACTAATTACAAAGTACGTCTAGCTGCTGTTAAATCTTTAGGTAGGATTGGAAATGAAACTTCTGTTGAAGGTTTGTTAAATATTCTTACAAGAAGCTTAGAATCAACACGCAAGACCGCAGCAGATGAATTACTCAAACTCCACAGCGAACACGCTGTCAATGCAGTTATTAATGCCTTGAGACATAATAACCCACAAGTTCAGATTTTAATTATCAATGCCATTGAAAAGTACGCGAGAGAATTTAATATTGAATACGATTCATTTCCAAGCTGGTTCGATATTTATAAGGATAGATACCAAATTCATCTTTCAGAATCAGCTAAAACAGTGGTTGACATTCTAATTAATCTCTCAAGAGAGGCTAATCGGCTCTCCCCGACTTGTGTGATAATCAGTGTTTATCGTTTCTAGTAGTCTTGCTAGGCAAGGCTTTGAAGACTATCTTTCCAGAAAATTATCCCTATTCTTCTTGCTTCCACACAGAAACGAGAAGAGCCGCTAATCTAGAAGTTAGAGAAGTAGCTCTTTCCACTTTGAGCGAAGTCTATCAACTAATTAACAATATACGTTTGAGTAAGAGAGATGATGATCGTGGTACCTGTTACTTCTCTGCACCACCCAGCAATCTTCATTTTGAATTACCTGAAGAAGAAAAAGCTAGATTGGCTTTGCAAATTGCCACCTCAACAACTTTAGAAAAAGCTTCAGAATCTAGATATGCTGATATCACTTTTTACTACGATGAAAACGATTCCGAAACCAAAGTATCCGATGGTCATGTCTTAAAATGTGGACAATGGTATAAATTGGAAGTAGCTGTTCGCAGCAAACCTACTGGCGTGCCAAGTCAAGAGCCAGAACGTCGTCGTATTCGAGAGCCAAAGCAGCAAGAACCAGTGACTATCATAATTACTGCTGAAGGGGATGGTTTTGAAATTAAAGAACCTGTTCAAACGCTGCTACTGCCACCTATGGGAGATTCTACCGAAAATGCTAACTTTCAAGTTCGTCCGCTCCACCAATCGGCAAGTGATAAGGATTTAGCTTCAATTCGCATACGCGCTTACTATAAATTTAATCTTCTCGAAGTTTCCATAATTCAAGCCGAAGTTGTAGGGAAATTTGACGACTCAAGCCAATCGAAACTAGGGCTAGAGAAACCAATTTCATTTAGGCAAGAAAGATTGGAACGAGAGTATCTTGATTTTGATGAAGTTGAGCCTAAGGCTATGCATATAGATATTACTAAGGAAAATGAGTGTTTTTTATTCAACTTTGCTTTCTACAATAATTTGGCTCAAAGAGTTGAGTTTACCGCACCAATCCATCTACCTGATGAAGATTTAGAAGATGCTCTGCTTACCATTCGTCAAACTTGGTATGACATTTCTATGAGCAAGATATTCACTGAAAGAGTGGAAGGTGATGATGAGGAGTTTCTTAAAAATATTCGTGAGCTTGCTAAAGTAGGACAAAATTTGTGGATAAAATTATTCCAACTTGATAGTGGTAGCGCAATGTATAAGGTTGGACAATGGTTAGAAGACAATCCACTTCAAAAGGGATCAATTATTCAAGTTTCTCTTGCTGAGAATGCTAAAGAATTTATATTTCCGTGGGCTTTAATTTATGATCGGAAAGTGCCGATAAAAGATTATGAGCTTCCAGATATTGAAGGTTTCTGGGGACTGCGATACTGTATCGAACTACAGTTAACGAACCAAAATAAAGGTACAGATAAGCCTGTTCAAATTCAAGATAAACTGAGAGTTGGCTTTATGCTCTGGGAGCAATTTCGGAATGCTGATATGCAGAAGGTATTGATGGAGAATTGGAAACAGCGCAATCCAGACAAACTTGATATTACCCTCCCTCCCATTACCGATGCAGATGACTGTTATGCTCTTCTGGATGACTGTGATGCCCATATTCTCTATTTCTATACACACGGACATACTCGTCATCGCCAAGCAGACATAGGAGTTGAAGAGAATCTAAAATCATTTATTAGCCGTTATGAAAGTTTAAAGAAAGACGATCCAAGACATGAACTCTGGAAATTTCTCTACGAAAGTGTCAAGCAAGATAAGTCCGAACCTGACAGTTCATGGATAGAACTCTCCTACGGCAAACTAGAGCTTAATGAGTTATACGGCAATATAAGCCAACTTCGCTCCAAGCCTCTAGTATTCTTAAATATGTGCGAGTCTGCCCAGATTAGTCCATCATTGTCTGACAGCTTTATTGACTTTTTTATAGATCGAGGAGCTAGGGGAGTTATCGGTACTGAATGTCCAATGACGGTTGAATTTGCACACCCATTCTCTGAGAAGTTTTTGGGAGGTTTGCTTGCAGGTGAAGCTGTGGGTAAGGCATTGTTAAATGCCCGATCTCATTTTATGAAATTAAAGAATCCTCTTGGACTGGCTTATACCCTATTTGGTTCAGCCACAACGTGTTTTCAACCAGCTATCCTTAAACCGTTAACAATGCCAGCCACTACTAACGTTTCAACAGAAAGCTCCTCAGACGCCTGAGAAGCGGTATACCCCAATAGGTAAAAACAATTCATTTAGGAGCAATTGCTATGTCAGATTTAGCCAACCAAGCAGAACCTATAGTTAAGAAACTATTAAAGGCTGAGGAAAGCCAACTTTACGAGCAACTCGGAATTCTTGACCAAGCTATTCAGGCAGAACCTGAGAAAGCTAGTTCTCTAGAACCGCAAGTGATCTATAGCCAAGCTCAAATGGGAGCTAAAGAGGAAGTTTTGGAGTTGGGCAAAAATATATTTGACCGTTGGGCTGTAGAAGCTTACAAGCTTGCTTGTGGTTCAGAAGATGAAGATTTGGAAGATCGCAAACAACTGATTACTGCCACGGGGGTCAGTGAAGTAGCGATCGCATCAGCAATTGCTGGATTGCTAATTTCACAACTCGCTGTTCCCGCTGCATTAGCACCTGTAATTGCGGCAATAGCAGTCAAACGTTTCTTTCGGCCAGCGTATGGTGAATTTTGTAAAATTTGGAAGAAGAATCTACCACAAGTCGAGTAGTGCGATCGCCGATCTGGTAGGGTGCGTTCCCCAATGTAACTTCTACCGCTCCACCGATCGATCGAAAAAGAACCCACTAACATCGGTTAAATTGCTTTTTTATATAACTCATTCCCCCTTAATTTTGGACCAGTTAAGGGGGATTTTTATGCTCTTGCTTCTCCCTCGTGTATTTTTAACTGAATATTTGCTATAATCAACAAAGCGTAAGCATCAATCATCCTGATTAGATTTCTGATGAGTCCAACTGTTTTCCGAGAAGATGGCTATCGCTTCTTTTTCTTTTCCCGCGAAGAAACAAGAATGCACGTTCATGTTCATTGTGCAGAAGGAGAAGCTAAATTTTGGCTTGAACCACAAATTGAATTAGCTCGTAATCATAACCTATCTCGAAAACAACTTCAAGCGATAGAAACTATTATTGAGTAACGACAAAATGAACTTAGAAATGCTTGGACAAAACACTTCTCAATCTGAAGTAACTCATATTTCTTCTCATGGAATATGGATTCTGGCAAACAATGAAGAAATGTTTCTTTCCTATCAAGATTTTCCTGGGTTTCAAGATGTCCCTATTAGACAAATTTTAAATATACAAGAGCCTTTTCCTAATCATTTTTATTGGCCAGATTTAGATGTAGATTTAAGCAAAGAAATTATTAAAAATCCTGAGAGATTTCCATTAAAAGCTAAATTCTAGTGCGATCGCTATCGCCGATCTTGTAGGGTGCGTTCCCTAATGCAACTTCTACCGCTCCACTGATCGATTTTTGGGGAACGCACCATGGACATTCATTGGCTGTAAGTGCGAGCGCCGATCTGGTAGGGTGCGTTCATAAAATGTAACGCACCTTATTTTTATTGCTTGTCCTTCTGTATCCCATAGGATACACTTAAGGCATGATTGAAATTCGCCAGACCGAAACCTACTCTCAGTGGTTTAGCAATTTGCGGGATCATCAAGCAAAAGCACGTATAGACATTCGTGTTCGCCGCCTGTCTATGGGCAATCCAGGCGATGTTAAACCAGTAGGAAAAGGTGTATCGGAACTGCGGATCGATTATGGACCAGGCTATCGGGTGTATTTCATTCAGCGAGGAGAGACCTTGATCATCCTCTTGGCAGCAGGAGATAAGCAAACTCAAGAACGGGACATCAAAACAGCATTAAATTTAGCACAAGACTTATAGGAGATTTTTATGGCTACTATCCAAACCTATCCTTGGGATGCGGCAGAACATCTCGAAACAAAAGAAGATATAGCTGCATATCTTGAAGCAGCCCTTGAAGATGGCGATCCAAGCTTAGTGGTAGCAGCATTAGGTGATATTGCTCGATCCAAAGGGATGACACATATTGCCCGTGAAACAGGGTTGGGGCGTGAAAGTCTCTATAAAGCTTTGTCAATCGAAGGCAATCCAGAGTTTGCCACAGTTCTTAAGGTCTTACAATCACTTGGGTTACGCCTCCAAGTCGTACCAATTGCCTAACTTCGCCGTTATACTGAATCGGTTTTTAATAGCATGATTAACTCCCAATCCAACTTTAAAAACCCGCTCCCTTTCCCCCACTTTCCACTCCCCTTAAACGGGATTTAGGACCAGAGCGATCGCTAGATTAAGGGTTAAGTAATGTTAAGATCATAATTCTTCATCAAGAAAGCGCATGATCGCCGAGTAACTGTAGTCAAAAATACCAAATTTTGCCCAAGTCACAATACAGTAGGGATCAAGCGCATTCGATCGAAGCAAGAATTTTCTCCCCAGTATCTATGAATCAATCAGAAAGTTGCGGTAAGGTCTATCTCGTCGGTGCGGGTCCCGGGGATCCCGGTTTGTTGACCTTAAAAGCGAAAGTTCTTTTAGAAAATGCCGATGTTGTCCTCTATGATGCCCTAGTCAGCCCCTCGATTCTAGCCATGATTAACCACCGGGCCGAACAAATCCATGCGGGTAAGCGTCGCAGTCGTCATTCTCTGGTACAGGAAGAAATCACCGCTTTACTGATCGAGAAGGCCCAGACTAATACCGTGGTTGTTCGTCTCAAGGGGGGGGATCCCTTTGTTTTCGGTCGCGGGGGTGAAGAAATGCTCGATCTGATCGCGGCCGGAATTAGCGTCGAGATCGTGCCGGGGATAACTTCAGGAATTGCCGTGCCTGCCTATGCCGGTATTCCCCTCACCCATCGCAATTATAGTTCTTCCGTTACTTTCGTCACCGGCCACGAGATGGCGGGTAAATATCGTCCCCAGGTTAACTGGTCAGCGATCGCCCATGGCGCAGAAACAATTGTCGTTTACATGGGTGTGCATAATTTACCCTATATTATCGGCGAGTTAACCAAGGCCGGCAGAAGTCCAGAAACACCGATCGCCCTGATTCGCTGGGGAACAACACCGCAACAACAGCAGTTAATCGGTACTTTCACCACGATTATGGACCAGATCGAAGCCACCGGCTTTGAAGCCCCAGCGATCGCTGTTATCGGTGCAGTGGTGGACCTTCACGATCTCTTACAAGCGGGACAACCTTTGCTCTCCAGGACAATCCCCCCCACCCCCATTTCTCTCTGATCCGGTTGCCATGCGTCAATATCAAAAATCCCTGACGATTACCACCAGTCCCAAGAATTTCCATCGTCTCACTGCCCCCATAGAAGCGATCGTGGCTGAATCGGGCATAACGACGGGATTATGCAGTGTCTTTGTCTGTCACACCTCCGCTTCCTTGCTGATCCAAGAAAATGCCGATCCCGATGTTCTCACCGATTTGGCCAATTTCTTCGCTAAGTTAGTCCCAGAAGATAGCAGTCTCTACTATCACTCTACCGAAGGGCCAGACGATATGCCCGCTCATATTCGCTCGGTCCTCACCCGGACATCGGAACAAATCCCGATCGCTAGGGGTAAATTAGTTTTAGGGATCTGGCAAGGTATCTATCTCTGGGAACACCGTCAGAGTCGTCACCAAAGGCAAGTGGTGGTTCATATCACGGGGGTCTGAAGCGTTGCGTATAGTTTTGTAATAGAAACTTTACTCGCACCCCTCATCGGAGTAAGATTTTTTCCGTGTACGATCAAATTGTTCGCTTTTTGAACAAAGAACTTCATATTTCGTAACAAAAGGAAACAATTTATGCGAAAATTGTTCGCTCTGGCCCTGGTGCTATCTCTCTGGTTCACCTTTGCCGCTCCAGCGTCGGCTGATTTGTCCAATCTGACCCCTTGTAGCGAAAATCCCGCTTTCCTACAAAAAGCGAAGAGTTTCCGCAACACCACTCTCGACCCCGAATCGGGAGCCAAACGCGCTCAAACCTACTCCCAAGCTCTCTGTGGACCGGAAGGCTATCCTCACCTAATTGTGGATGGTCGTTGGGATCACATGGGCGATTTCTTTATCCCTAGCATCCTATTCCTGTACATTACCGGTTGGATCGGTTGGGTTGGTCGGGCCTATTTAATCGCCGTGCGCGACAGCAAAGATGCCGAAATGAAGGAAATCATCATCGATGTTCCCCTCGCTCTCAGCAAAATGTTAACGGGTTTTCTCTGGCCCTTGGCCGCTTTACAAGAAGCCACTTCCGGTAAATTAACCGTTAAGGATTCGGAAATTACCGTTTCCCCTCGTTAATTTTTGTGTCAAACCCTTGACTTTTTATTCCCTAGGAGAACTCAGATGGAAGGACTTACTAAATTTCTCTCGTCCGCACCCGTGTTAATTATGGCGCTGCTGACTTTCACCGCCGGGATTTTAATCGAATTTAATCGCTTTTATCCCGATCTCTTATTCCACCCGCTAGGCTAAAGGCAATCTCAGGTGATTAAAGGGGATACAGAATCGACTGTATCCCTTTTTAAGGGCAACGATCGGAGGGATTGGGGGAATATTAAGAAAAGAAAGACACTGGAGACGACAGGCTCTAAAAATCGATAAGATAACAGATGTCTGCAACCACAGAGGTGGGACAAACCATGGTATTAGATAGAGATTTGATGCTGGGAAAGCGGCTGCGCTATCAAGAATTACAAGAAAAATTAAAAGAGATTTGGCAGGGAGAAAACGTTCCCGAATCGGATGAATGGGATTATGATATCCTAGTTGTCCCTTCTTTTAGTATCGATCAGAGAGTCGGTCAAAAAGTAGCGGGTTTTTTACATTACGAAGAAAGATTATTATTTTCTCTGATTCGGTTGCGACACCCGAAAACTCGTTTAATCTATGTAACAGCGCAGCCACTTTCGCGGATGGTGATTGATTATTACCTGCAATTGTTGCCGGGGATTCCTTTTTCCCATGCTAATAATCGTCTGTTATTACTGACAACTCACGATAGCTCTTTTCAACCTTTAACCCAAAAAATTTTGGAAAGACCGCGCTTAGTAGCAAGAATCCGGCAAGCGTTGCGTCGAGATCGTGCCTACATGGTTTGTTTTAATTCTACTAATTTAGAGCGAGAATTGTCTTTACAATTAGATATTCCTTTATTTGCCTGTAGTCCAGACTTATTGTATTGGGGTTCTAAAAGTGGCAGTCGCGAGATTTTTGGTCAAGGCAATATTCCCCATCCTGACGGTAGTTTACAGGTAAATACGGTCAAGGATTTGTTATACGAAGCCGCTAGTTTGTGGTCTCGTCAACCGCAACTAAAACGCATGGTAGTTAAGTTAAATGAGGGGTTATCGGGAGAAGGAAATGCAGTTTTAGATTTACGTCCTTTAGCGGGAATTGTTGATAGTAACAGTCTAGATTTAAGCGAGAGAATGAATCTCTTGGCCAAACAATTAGAGAAGATGAGTTTTCAAGCAAGGGATGAAAATTGGGACAGTTTTTCTGGCAAAATTGCTGAATTAGGGGCAATTGTCGAAGCTTTTATTGAAGGAGAAGAAAAGCGATCGCCGAGTGTGCAAGGTTATATTACACCCACGGGAGAAGTGAATATTCTTTCCACTCACGATCAAATTTTAGGCGGTCCCGATGGTCAAATTTATCTAGGTTGTCATTTTCCTGCCGATGAAAATTATCGCCTACAATTACAGGAATTAGGCCTAAAAATAGGGGAAATTCTGGCAGCCAAGGGGGCAATTGAACGCTATGGGGTTGATTTCGTCGCTGTGAAAAATCCAGAAACTTTAGTCTGGGATTTACAGGCGATCGAAATTAATCTGCGAAAAGGAGGAACCACCCATCCTTTCATGACTTTGAAGCTTTTAACTAATGGTGAATACGATCGAGAAACTGGATTATTTTTCAGTCAACCTCACCAAGAAAAACACTATATTGCCTCCGATAATCTCCACAAACCCCAATACAAAGGTTTACTTCCCGATGATTTAATGGATATTATTGCTAAACATCGCTTACATTTTGATAGTAGCAGTAAAACAGGAACAGTTTTTCATCTCATGGGTGCGCTGTCAGAATTTGGTAAATTAGGGTTAACTTGTATCGGTAATTCTAGTGAGGAAGCTGCGGCAATTTATCAGCGTGTGGAACAGGTGTTAGATTGGGAAACAGAGCATAGTTCCATAAATTTAGGTTATTATTATTCTGGATTACCGATCACTTGGATATAACTAGACTGATTTACTGGGTATAATTTTTTGTTTCAGAGATTTAATCATCCAAGCAGGCAGTTCTAAAAATTGATAGATAGCTAGATTCCAAAGATAGCCATACTGAGGGAATTTTCTTAATAACATAACTTCCGATAAAAAGTAAAATCGCCAAGTTCTTTGGTATTCAGGAGGATTATCTTCAATTCGTATTTGTTCGGGATAATTCGGCAGCCAATGACCGATAGTTTTACCTTGCTCAAAAAACTTGGCCTGAATATATAAACCCAGTAATCTATCTAAACACCAAAAAGGAATATATTTAATCGGACCAAATAAGTTCATGAGATTAGTAATTTCTATCGTCGCTACTTGCACAAGTTCACTTTTCCAAACTTTTTTATCAAAATTTTCTAAATGGGGACCATTTTGATCGCGACGTTGATTGAGAAAAACTTGGGGATTAAAAGGATTATCTAAAGGAGCGATCGGTAGTTCTAATAAATATTTGTTATCTTTAAATAAGTTACTATTATTCTCTCTTCTGCTACAGATAGCTAAACTTTTTATATCGGGAATTGTTGGCCAAGAACTCTCTAATTTTTCTCGTTCACCGTAGGGAAATTCACATCTGGCTAATCGTAATACCCAACTATTGGGAAAGCGGTCAAAATAGTCTGTGACTAAGGTGACGATCTCCGGGTGTAAATATTCATCGCAATTGATTGTGAGAATATAAGTACCTCTGGCATTTAAAAATCCTGTACTTCTTTGAATAATTTCACCCCGTAAAGCACAGACAATCTGTTTCATGCGTGGATCATTCACCGGCGAAGGTTTGACCCCGGGAGGATGAACTAAAATAAATTCTATATCTCCCTTGACTTTCAACAATTCTCCTAGCCAATATTCGCCAAATCCCTCGCGCATCGGGATAACGATCGATAGAAAAGTATTGGACATAAATTAACTCTTTAGATTTGGTTGTGATTTATCAAAGTTGTCTTGACCGCGATGCACTTAACTGGTTTAAATAGCTTCTAAATATTTGCTATCGAGCAGAAAAGAGCCTCGATCGAATTTTACACCCCAATAACCCCCCGGCCGGCGATCGATAACCGTGCCGATATCGTCGATATTGAGCAGCTCTGGCGGCCGTAACATAGGCATAGGATCGGCGGTTTTCAGGTAAGGGGGAATGGCAATCAGACGGACTTTTCCCCCGACGCTAATTTCACTCATGGTAATTGCTAGATGCGATCGTGACATAACATCCCAAGTTAGCATATTTCAAATCATTCTAAAGATAGATTCCCCAGGGAATAGGTGTTGTGTAAGCTGTTGTCGTACGCCTTTGGAGTTGGGTTGGGGTGTTGCCTGACCTAGCGGCGAGGGGGCGATCGCAATCAGTACAACCAAAAAAAAACAAAATCTGAATCGCTAGTTGGGGAGAAAAATGTAAAGATTTATTAAATTGTATCTTTTGATACAGTTGTCGGGGGATGTGTATCATCCCGTTGTCTCCCTTTGGAGTTGGGTTGGGGTGTTGCCTGACCTAGCGGCGAGGGGATAATCGCAATAGAAAATCTGCTAGAGCAATAATCATGAAAATAACCCATAAACTCTTGTTATCTTCCTGTCTCTTACTGGGTGTCACAGTAGCCCCATCCCAAGTATTGGCAGGACCGTTTAACTCCCCCGGTCCCTTTGCCGATCCCAGTGGAAAGGAGTACTCCGAAGATCTAGACAGGAATGGATATCCCTCACATACCCCTAATCCTGGTCAAGTAATTGCCTGGGATGGGACGGGTGGGACAACCAACACGAGTAACTTTTTAACTCTTTGGAATCCTCAATCTGGCATTGCAGCACCCGATCCTTTCCAGGTCGATGCCTTAGCCAACCGGAAGGATTTTCTCTTCTACGAAGTGATCGAAGATCAAGTTCCACTCGTGTTTTCGACCGGGTTGCCCGGAGGACCGCGCACGGCTTTCGATAACTACATCTTCTATGAACGTCCTAACCATAAAGTGCTTTTGCCTTTCCCGTACAAAGAGATAGGGGTGTGGGCGACACCAGCACAGATCAACCAAGTTGAACCAAATAACGTGGAAGGTTTAGAACTTTGGGCACCGGTTCAAGATCCGACAGTGCCTTTAGAAGATAGAGTCAACAGTGTACTGCTACAAGGTCCTGAAATACCTGTAGATGATGCCAACCGTTACTCCCTTTTCGGCGATCCTCTGGGATGTAGTGTATTCAAGAGTAATGGGGATTGTCTCTTCCTTAAAGCGGATATCGCCACTGCAATCACTCCTCTTTTTCCCGGTTTAGATATCACTGATGCGAAGATTGACCTTGATGGACTGATGACATGGGAAAACGACATCCTCTTTAGCCTCAAGCCAATCGATGGAAATAACGATGGCTCTATTACTGACAACGATCCCTCAAAAGACTTAGATGGTGGGGAGATATTTGTGTGGCTATCAACTGAACCTTCAGCGAAGTTTCTCATCCACGGTGGACACGTCTGGGATACAGTTTTCAATGTCAAGGACACAGTAGAGGACTGGACAGGATTAAGACCAGGAACTGAGAACATTGACGCACTCGAAGCGGTTGCTACCCCTGAACCCTCTACATTCCTCAGCTTATTAACCCTTGGATCGTTAGGCGCAGCTTCAACCCTGAAACGCAAACTAAAACCCTCTAAATCCGACGAAAACTAAACCACAAAAGTAGGCTAAATTGCTTACCAAAGTAGAATTAATGCTCCTTCATTCAGTCAGTTGAGGGGGTTTATTTTTTGTCTATTGTTTATTGTCTATTATTTAATTGTTGCTAACTAATTGACAACAAGAGCGTTTTTTGTGGTAGAATAGTCGGCCTAGTGTAAATATAGTAAAAGTTGCAATGTCTATCACCCATATTAATAATCTTCAAGACCAGATTTTGCAAAGTATTAAGACTTTACCGCTAGAAAAACAGCAAAAAGTCCTTGAATTCGCCCAATCCTTACAAAGAAATTCACGTTTTCAGAAATGGGATAATATTTCAGATGCAGAAGCACAATCGTTACAAAATGAATTTGCTCAAGAGGATATTAGCTTTTCAGAAATTATTTTACCCGATTATTTATCTCACCTTGAACAAGAGGATAAGAAATAAATGCGAGGCGATATTTATCTAGCTGATTTGAATCCGAGTCGTGGTTCAGAACAAGCTGGTATTCGACCTGTTATTATTGTCCAACATAACAATATTGATCGCTTCACTAGCACTGTTGTTGTAATTCCATTAACCAGTAATTTACGTCGCGCACAAATCCCCGGAACAATGGTTATTCCCGCAGGACAGGGAGGCTTAAATCAGGAATCAGTAGCCTTATGTTATCAAATTGTTGTTATTGATAGACAACGACTTCAGCGACAGTTTGGGAAACTTTCTTCTAGTTATTTACAGCAATTGGAAGAAGCGATGCGATATACATTAGATCTAACATAAAACACTAATAGGAATGTTTAATTAGTTGAATTTTCTTTCTGGAAAACTTAAAAATTAAGTCTCCTGGTAATCAGTACACTCGGCGCAGCTTCAACCCTGAAACGCAAACTAAAACCCTCTAAATCCGACGAAAACTAAACCCCAAAAGTAGGCTAAATTGCTTACCAAAGTAGAATTAATGCCCCTTCATTCAGTCAGTTGAGGGGGTTTATTGTATAATAGGGACATAATTAAATCAAGAGGATTTTGGTTATGCAACAGGTGACGATTGAGCTACCCACCACCATAATTAATGCTCTAGCCGCCTACAATCAAGAGCATAAGGTATCGTCTTCTGATACAGTACAAACGGCTATAGAATCATTTTTAATAGCGAAAGGCTATTTATCCAAACCGAAAAAATCTTTTCACTTATCTCCCGCACCCAAAGGAAGTGGTTATACTGACACATCCATCAATCATGACGCTGTTTTAGTCGAATTAATAACAAATCCGACTTTAAAAACCCGCTCCCTTCTCCCCACTTTCCTATTTTCTTTTCTATACCTTTTAAACAGGATTTACTAGGGTCAACAAGAGTCTTAGGGAGACAAATTAATCAATACTTTTGCCTCTTGCCTTTTTCAACTGGTCCCTGAAAAGGTCTTAATTTTAGGGAAATACAGTTAAAGGAATCCATTCGTAGGTGTTGACAATACCTTGAAAATAATCATTAATAGTCTCTCTGGAATAGGGAACAACACCATCTTCACCAAACCAACGTTCATAAATTGTCACCGCTTGTTGTTGGTCACTAACGATCCCTTCCATGAATTTTAATAGCGTATAATTCACTGTATCGCGCCATTTAGAATCATTTTCGGGTAAAGTACAGGCATAGGATTCGTAGGCGTAGGGATAGGAGGGAACTATGGCTAAATTATTGGGATTTTTAGCGCTTTTCCTTAAACCTTCTAGGGTAATGCCATCACTGGCAAAACCATCAATTTCTCCCGTTTCTAGTTTTTGTAAACCCTCGCCACGATTTTTAACTTTGACCAAAATAGCGGCGGGTTGTTGGGTTTTAATTACTGCTTCATTAGTAGTATTGGCAATTACTCCAATGCGTCTGCCTGCCAAGCTACCGATGTCATCGAGATTACTACCTTTGCGGGTGAGTAATTGAGTGCCACTGGCAAAGTAACTAACGGAAAAATCCACTTCATTTTCTCTTTTCCAAGTAAAAGTAGTGGAGCCACATTCGATATCGATAACCCCTGTTTTCAACTTTTCAAAACGATTTTGGGGAGTAATCTCAACAATTTTTAACTTAATTGGTTTTCCTAACTTCCGTTCGGTTTCCTTGCGAATTAACTCTAACATATCAAGGCTGTAACCCACCCACTTGCCCTGGGAGTTGACAAAACCAAAGGGAATAGCATCTTTACGAGCGCCGGCAGTAATTACCCCAGTTTTTTGAATGCGATCGAAGATTGCTCCCGCAAGGCTAGAATGGTTACTGGTGACGGTTAAAGCTACTGTCATCGTCATGACGGCAAGTGTACGCTTCATTTTTTTTCCTAATCTGAAAGTTGCTCAAGTCTCCGACTGTTTCAGGAGACCGAGAGTTTCCCAGGGGAAGATTTTTTAGCGGCGATTGCTGCGGACAAAAAAAGAGGAGAGATGTTACTCTCTCCCCCTTTTAGTTTTTTCGACAACATTTTAAATTGTTTTTTCAGTTGTCGCTGTCGGGCCGAACCACCCTTACCTTTGTCGTTACGTCCCTGCCGGCGGGGGGACTCCCATCGCTTAAGTCGCATAGTTTTTAATTCCAATTTAGTCGGTTATCTTTATTGTAACAGGCTTAACGTCAGTTTGGGTTAAGGAAATTTGGTGATCATTTTTACCACGGAATAGGGCTTTCTGGCTAGGGTATAATCTGGGTTTTAGCCTATCCCGAACTCTGGTTAACCAACCTTGTCCACCTAATTAGTATTTTCCTATGCTTAGTCAGCAACTTTGGCAGAGCCATCAAGATCTAGTACAAGCTTGTCTAGAACACCCTTTTGTGCGAGGTATCGCCACAGGAGAGCTTAAACGGGACTGTTTCGCTTTTTATGTCGGTCAGGATGCTTTTTTTCTGGAATCTTTCGCCCGTGCTTACAGTATCGCCGCCGCTAAAGCTCCTGATTGGCAGGGATTTACTAGCTTTCATCGGTTAGCGGCAGGGGTATTGTAAAGTTTCAATACAAATATAGTCATATATAGCCAGACATGGTAATATATAGACAGGAAACTATCAGACTAGGCAAAAAAAACAGGAATAAGTTATCGAACGGCTTGGAGGTGGTGGAAACAAGGGAATTTAACAGGCTATCAATTGCCTT